>Ga0209807_1000160_pt1 | contig 28850 bp, 28 predicted proteins | sample GraSoiAngelo_154_FD_186168 | JGI IMG/M metagenome (GOLD analysis project Ga0209807, IMG submission 186168) | Grasslands soil microbial communities from the Angelo Coastal Reserve, California, USA - 14_1009_13_20cm (SPAdes) (version 2) | ecosystem: Environmental > Terrestrial > Soil > Grasslands ... | reverse complement strand
GCCTGGCAGAGAAGCCCGAGCAGCGGAGTCTCGTAGAGACAGAAATCCAAGTATCGGCCCTCAAGTACCACAACGGGCTCTCGCACCCCGTCCACGTCACTTGGATGAAACAGAGTTCCTTCCGGAAAAGAATGAACATCGATCGGTACGCCTTCCAAGAGGCAAGCGGCTTCCTCCACTCCAGAAAGTATGCCCCATTCCCAGTTCCTTGGAAGAGAGCCCGTCGTTATCTCGGCGGTTACATGAAGATCGGATAGTCCTTCTTTTTCAAGAATCTCTTTTGTGCGTGTGAAGTAAACGTCGGTTGTTTCCGCTTTCTTGATCTCGTCCTCGCTGGCCACCTGGAATTTTCTCAAATTAGTCATTCTCGCAGTCCCTTTGATCGAATTATAATCTTAGGGTAAGAAACCCTGCCAATTTCGCGAGAGAACATCTGACAAGTTATAACTAGGTTCAAGGACCTCCAATAGCACGGGTCGGTAAGACGTGAGATCACTAGAAGAGCTCTCCAAGAGCGCGCGCGAGCTAAAGGAACGCGGCATGTCTACGTACGAGATTGCTGATGAGTTGAAGGTTCAAGCAGACACTGTTGTCTGGCTCCTGCTCCACGGCAAGGACGGAGTCAAGACAAAGGAGGCTTACGATGTCTATGTTAACTGGAACCCGATAGGATCGAGCGTTCGACGCCTAACCCTTGTCGGGCGTGCAATGGCAGACATGGTCCGCGAAGCGATAGAAGCCGGACTAATGGAGGAACCTGAAGTTGTTGCGGGAATCGAGAGCGGCGGAATGGCCCTCGGACTCATCGTCGCAAGGTCATTGAACAAACCCATCGCCTCCGTACGACCTCAGAGGCTCGGGGAGAAGAAAGTGGCTGGGGCAGTGAACCCTAGCTTCTCAAGAGTCGAAGGCAAGAAGGTTCTGATTGTCGACACAATACTCCGGATGGGGGAGACGATTAGGGCGGTTATCGAGACTCTTACTGGAGTCAAAGCCAAGGCTGTCGGAGTTGTCGTTCTTGCGAACAAGAGCGGGAAAGAGAATATCGAAGGAGTTCCTCTACGTTCCCTGGTTGAGCTACTCCCGGTCGCAAAGCAGTGAGCTTCAATAGACCCAGGAAATAGAAAGATGGAACAGGATCCTATCCGAGGCAAAAGGGTGCAATTATATCCTACGGATGCGGCCGGTATACCGGAAGCGTAGAGTATTGCCGACCAAGTTCATGCAATCCCTCGACCCTCAAGTCTACGGAGAACTCCGAAAGATCGCAAAGGAAAGAGGCATAACCATGCAGGAACTAATCAGAGCCGTCATCGTCCCCGACTGGATGAACAAGGACCAAAGCAGAAACGCCAGTGGATCACCCAGGAGATCCCGAACGGCGCGCGGTGCGTCCAAGAGACTCCGAGCCAAGATAACTGCCTAGCCTATTGCGACCCAAGCAACGCTTATTTCTGAGCTGACTCCCCACGCAGATTGAAGGAATCGAAACGTGTCCGCTCAGGACAGAGTTCCCGCCTACGCGATTTCGCTACTCGCTGGAATACTGACCTTCATCGGTGGATTAGCCAAAGCCTCTACCAGCGGGATTATCAAATACACTGCTTCCGGAGCCACCTTCAACAATTTCGTTGGAAATAGCATCCGATCAACCAATTTCGGCCTCGCCATTGCGAGCGCACGAATCTCCGCCATCATATTGATCCTCTCTGGAATCCTCATATTAGTGAGTGCGGTTGTGATGAGTTTTAGATTCCACCAGTATCCGACATGGGGGACAATCATTGTAGTCTTCTCCGTGGTCGGGCTCTTTGCAGGCGGCAACTCTCTCACCGGGGTAGGATCTATACTAGGCATAATTGGCGGGCTTTTGGCAATCACGTACAGGAAAGCCCCGCGTTCCGTGCCTGTCTGATTTCAGACATTTACTTTTTTGACAGTCCTTGACGGTGAGGCATTCCTAAGCCTAGTCTTATCTTTAGCCTCGATCGACTATTCACCAGAGACGTCTTGAGCCAGGAAACCAAGCTAACCTACGTAACACTGCTCGCAGACCCGAGCATTCATCCGAAATATGAAGCAGCACTGAAACAGATTGAGACTGAGTTTGGAAAACATCATCCGATGTTCATTGACGGCCGAAAGGTTCTCGCGGGAGAGGGAGAATTTGATGTAAGAAGTCCTCTGGATACCAAGATCCTGCTAGGCAATTTCCAGAAAGGAAACTCAAAGTACGCTCGCAAGGCCATCGAAGCGGGCAAGGACGCATTCACGGAGTGGAGCAGGAGGCCTTGGAAAGAGAGAGTTGCTATTATCCGCAGAGCGGCAGACTTGATGGAGGATGATCGGTTCAAGCTAGCATCCCTGATCACCTACGAGGTAGGCAAGAACAGGTACGAAGCTGTTGCGGAAGCAAGCGAAGCAATCGACATGCTAGACTACTACGCCGACCTTATGGAACAAAACGATGGATATGTGAAGTCTATGCAACCTGGCGCACCAGGAGAGACCTCGAAGAGCGTTCTCCGACCCTACGGAGTATGGGCAGTAATCTCGCCGTTCAACTTTCCACTCGCCCTTGCCGCAGGCATGATCTCATCCGCACTCATCACCGGAAATACGGTTGTGTTTCATCCAACAACCGCCGCACCCTTCTCAGGACTGAAACTCTACGAGACACTCATCAACGCAGGAGTACCCCCCGGGGCACTGAGTTATCTAACTGGTCCGGGCGAGTCTTTCGGCGACGAGGTCACTTCGAACCTGGACGTCGCTGGCATTGCCTTCACTGGATCGAAAGACGTGGGCATGAAACTCTACCGCGACTTTGTTAACAAGCAACCATATCCGAAGCCGTTCATAGCTGAGATGGGCAGCAAGAACCCCGCCCTCATCACATCGAACGCTGATCTGGAGAGGGCGGCTGAAGGAGTCGTCAGAGGAGCCTTTGGGTATAGCGGCCAAAAGTGCAGCGCGACATCAAGAGTCTACGTAGAGAGAGGCATAAAGAACGATTTCCTCAAAATCCTCAAAGACAAAGTGGATCATCTCAAAGTTGGGGATCCGAGGGACAAGGACGCCTTCGTTGGACCCGTGATCAACGAGAAGATGGTGAAGAAATACCAACGCTTTCTCGAACTCGCAAAGAAGGACGGCGGCAAGATAGTTGCCGGTGGCGGACCACCAGAAGACAAGAAGCTGTCAAAAGGATACTACGTCAAACCAACAGTCGTCGCTGGCCTGCCTTCCGAGAATCGCCTCTTGAAGGAAGAACTCTTCCTGCCTTTCGTGGTCGTGGACGAGGTCAAGAACCTAGACGAGGCGCTGAAGAAAGCGAACGACACAGAGTTCGGTTTGACCGCAGGAATCTTCAGCAACGATCCTAGCGAGGTTGACAAGTTCTTCAAGAGCATCGACTTCGGGGTCACATACGCGAACCGAAAAGGCGGGGCTACCACGGGTGCCTGGCCCGGCTCGCAATCGTTCGGCGGCTGGAAAGGAAGTGGGGCTACTGGCAAAGGGGTCGGTGGACCATACTATCTGTTAGAGTTCATGCATGAACAGGCCCAGACAGTAGTCAAGGACGCTTAAGCAGCTAGTCGATCCATCTCGTCAAGGAACATCTCTTCCTTTCCTACTGGGAAGACTCCTGAAGCAGCGACAGAGTGTCCGTCTCCGAACCCGCCAACTTTGGAGCAGGACTCAGGAAGAATTTTCGAGAGCGAGAGTTTCTTTCCCTTCTCAATAAGGCTCGTAAGGATCTGAGGGGCTCTTCCCGAGACTTTCACCATCGGGGAATATAGTTTTCCCCAGCCGGGAATTTCAGGTGGAACGTTCATCATTCCGATCAGGTACTTGACTGGGTTGACGACTCGTTGGTAGCGTAGGTACGAGCAGAAGCTTCCGACGACTTTTCCGCCCATTCCTTTGTAATTGTCGTGGGCGTGAAACCATTGGATATTCTTCTTCTGCGATAGACCTTCTTTCTTTATCGTCGCGAGCATTTTTCGGTTGGCCTCTTTTCGCTCTTCCTCGAACTTCTTTGCCATCTCCATCGTTTTGTCGCTGAAACCTGTTGTACATGCTTCGATTCCCATCTCAGGGCCGTTTCGGTAGTATCCGACCGAGCCGAGAACGTTGAGAATGCTGGAGGCTCGCGTTCTGGTAAGATTCATGCCCTTAGCCTGAATCTTTAGGTCTCCCTTGCCAGAATCCCGAACCATTCCCCGTTCCTTGGCATCGCTCACGACGATCAGGTTGAGTCCTTGCGTCTCGCCGGGAACTTCCAGAGACCCTATTGTCGCCAGATGGGCATAGTTCGACAGTTCGGGATCGACCGTTTTGCAGAACATGTATGCTACTGTTGCGGAGGAGGCGTCTTTCTCGCCTGAAAAACCGTAGAGTTCAGGGTTGAGATTGTACAGCAAAGGGTCTTGTGTGAGGATGGTGTCGTGGTGGTCCAGAACGAGGATCAGTCCTTTAGAGCCGTTTTCTTCGATCAACCGGTCAATATGTCCGGAGCCTAGGTCAACGTAAGCTATGACGCGAGGAGGACCTGATTCGATGTCTTTGACAACCTCCGGGTAGAGCTTGTCCAGGCAGATTAGCCTCGTGTTAAGCCTGAGACAGGATAGGGCTATTTTCGTGAGGGCTGCTGACGTTAGCCCATCTGCTTCATCGTGATGTAGAACAACCGCTTCTCGAATAGCAGACTCTCGTACAGCCGACACCGCAGAACCTAATCTGTTCTGGAAACTCTGGAGGCGTTCCACGGGTCCTCATCTCAGTTCTTGACGAATCTCGCTATGAAATAGCCTGTCTCGTGAGCATCGGGATTGAATCTCTGCGTGAGACGATCCCTATCGAACCCATTCTCACCAAGAACTGGGCGTTGTTTTTCCAAAGTCAACCCTAATTCTTTCTCCGCAAAACCCACAACGTCCTCGCACTCTTCCTTGGTAATCGTGCAGACACTGTACACAATTGTTCCGTCTTTTTTCGTGATGTGAGAAGCTGTCGTTAGAAACTGTTTTTGATAATCTGCTGAGTTCTCCACATTCTGAGCGGTAGTCTCGAGGGCAAGTTTCGGAATTATTCCAAGTGCCGTGCAAGGCGGGTCCACCAGCACCCTGTCGGCTTTGATGTTGTAGTCTCTATGGACGTATCGAGAATCATGCGATATCAGCTGGTAGTTTGCGCATCCCATCCTCTGCATGAGTTCCTTTGCCTTCTGGACTTTTCGCTCGTTGCGATCGAATCCGATTATCCTAGCCTTATTCCGGGTCAGTTGGGCTATGTGGCTTGTCTTGCCGCCCGGTGCGCAGTTGAGATCGACGATAGTCTCTCCCGGTTTCGGATCTAGAATGTGGCTTGTCAGGATGGCGGGTAATGACTGAAGGTGGATTTGCCCATCAGAGTACCACGGGGTTTCCATTATGCTCGGCAAGCCCGTTCTGCTGTTCTTGATCTCTACTGCGACTCCTTGTCGGTACGTGAGGATGCTTGTCTCGCTCTGGTGGGATACCCCGGAGCCTACGGCTGTTCCGCCCTCATCGACCACTGTTACCTTCATGCCTGGTCGCAGTCCATGGCACCGTTTTACGCCGGGAGCGTAGAGATGTGCGCCTAGTTGAACCGCTTCAGCCGCGAACCTGTTCGCTTCCACAATAATGCCATCGGTTTCTATCTTGGATGCGCTGGGATGGAGGGACGCGGCATCATCAAGATGCACGTGAGCTTCGGCGTTCAGACCATTCGCTATCATCGATCGGATGATCGCGTCCCGCTCGGCCTTCAGTGCGTTTATTCGAAGATAATATTTCGAAGGAATTGCGGTCATCGCGGAGAGAACTCTGGCGGTTCGTGGGCCATAAGTTTCGCGGAGACGGCTCTCTAATCCTGAATCTAGTTCTAACCGTCTCTCGGGAGCTTCCAGAAGCACTGTGACGTCGCTTTAGTGTTGGGTGGCTTTCTGGTTTAATTACCCTTGACCTTTGCTCCGGGGAAAGAAAGGGTTTCCTCGGAATGGTAAGGGTGGTGTTGGAGCTTCGCTGCGTGAAATGCGCGGTCCAGTTTGAGCGGAGCTTCGAGGAGAGAAGGAGACAGCTCAACTATTCTGAGGGAGAAATGTTGCAGCTTGACGAGAAAGCTTGCCCCAACCACTGCGGCGGAGACTGGTTCGCTATCGAAAAACAACACCCGATCCGCAAGTTCAAGCGCCGATTCGGGCAGGACCATTAAACCGCGCCAGAATCGCCTATTATCAGCCCAGATCTCAAATCTGGCGCCCTGTCGCTAAAATGCATAGCAAATCCTTCTTGACGACGCCTAGAATCGCTAGGGCATCCAAGCCCAAACCCAGCCCAGAATCCCAGGACTCGCCCAGAACCCGCGCGAAACAGCCAGAGACCTCTCCAAAAGGGGGGGTCTTGCACAGCGCACCTCATGACGCAAGAATGAGACTTCCCCCAAAGCTCCAGAATCGCTCATTGCGAGTTACTCAAGGCTTAAACCGGGTGTTTCGCAAGCTACATTTCGATTCCTTACACAAGAGACAGAACTTCGGGATATGGATTGAAAAGGACGACCAAGAAGAGCCCTCAGCTACTCAACGGCTTTCCCCACATTCCCTTCGACGAGTTTCCCCTCAAAAGATCAGAGGACCTTGTTGTCGTTCTGGAGAAGAACATGCCTGAGGGTGCGAAGGTGGAGGTTACTCCAATGGAAGACTCGCATCATTCTCCCTGTTTAGAGGAGATGGTAGCGATAATGGTACATGACATAGAAGAGGGAAAAGATTCCTCCGAGATCTACACCATCTACCAGTTCTGCCCCGCCTGCCACATTGCGGTCAGAGTCCTCTAGCCAAGACTATTCCAGATAGATAGCCGGCCTGTACGGCTCCGCCATTCTAGCCCGTCCCTTAGGATCGCTTATCCCCTGGTCTCCTTCCTTCCAGACGTTGATCGCGCACTTGAATTCTCGCTGGTAGAAGTCGGCCGCCTCAGCAAAGATCGTCGTCTCGGCGTGTACCCCATCTTGGATGCGTGACTTTCTCATCTCATCAGGCATCTGGTTTGCCTGCTGAATTGCCTTGCCCGCATAGTCAGCGGCACTCTTTCCAAGCGATCGGAGTAGAGAATCTCCCATAACCTCCTTGATGAAATCCCCCTGTCTCATCTTCTCGTCCGCGGCCTTCAACGCTTTGAGATAGACTTGCCATTTCCAATCTGCCGCTGTGTAGTACGCGACTCGCTTCGGAGTGATACTTGTCGCCTTTACGATTTCACTTGTATCCTCCAAGACATGCCGGATGAGTTCCTCCGCACTTTCCGCGCGGGGATCCTTCTCCATCTCCTTTTCCTCGGGCCATTTGTTCTGAACAACGAATCCTTTGTTTCCGATACGGCTCCAGATCTCCTCTGCAGTGTGCGGCGCGAGCGGAGCCATCATTCTCGTCCTCGTCTCCAGCACTCTTCGCAGAATTCGGCCCCGATTATCTGATCTTGGTTTCTTTGGCCCGAGTCTTCGATTGTACCAGGCAACATCGTTGTCGAGCTGGTAGAGAATAATATTGATCGCCTCCCTTACCCGCAACCTGTCCAACGCAGTTGTCGCGGCGTGGACCGCGTTGCTCAAACGGCTGATCATCCACCGGTCGAGCGTAGAGGGTTTCGATTTCCCAGCTGTCTTCTTCGCGCCTAGCTTTCTAGCCTGTCCCAATAGAGTCGCCAGTCTTTCCTGGATTGATGTGGCAAGGGCTTCGCTGAAGCTTGTGTCCTGGCCCAGTTCAGCTGTCGCCAAGACCCCGACCCGGACAGGGTCAGCTCCGAACCTGGCGATTCCCTGGCGGAGAGGTATGATGTTCTGGAGAGACTTCGACATCTTCGCGCCCTCCATCAGGACAAAACCGTTAGCCACGATGCCTTTCGGCCACTGCCTCTCAGGGAAGAGAATCGAATGGTGGAATATGTAGAAGGATAGATGGTTCGAGACGAGTTCTCTGGCCGAGTGGCGCATGTCGACGGGATAGAAGTACTCGAACTCAGCACGGAGCCCAGCGAGGATTCTCTTCGGAATCCCTGTCTCCTCTGCAACCCGGTCAATGGCCCCTTCTCCCAGTAAAGTAAAGTTGAAGAAAGCGTCAGGTAATTTCGACGTGTCCTTTTCGAGCTTCTTGAAGACAACCCAGTCCCTGGTGAAGTACTTGGATAGTATGTAGTAGGCCATATAGACGACAGAATCGGACAGGGCCTCGACAGTCCAGTTCGGGTCCCATGGAAGCTTCGTTCCCAGACCTACTGTGCGCGCGCAGGCTCTCTCCCTCAACCAGTCTAGTGTGTAGTTGAATTCGGCTCGAATCTCTTCCGGTAGGATGACCATTTGATCGAGGCATTTGTGGGCGAGCTTCTTCCACTCAGAATCGCCATAGTTGATGAACCACTGGTTCTCTAGAATGTGGACTAGACATTTTGTTCCACACCTGCAGACCACCGGCGCGTTTTTCAGTTCAAGCAGAGTCTCAATTTTCCCCCGTCTTGTCAGCTCTTGGACGATGGCTTCCCTCGCTTTCGCGACCGGCATCCCAGAATATCCGCCAGTGTTTTCTTTCATGACGCCATCATGGAACTCTTTCGAGTACAGCTCCTGAGTCGCCTGTTCGAGATGAGGATCGTTCTGGTCTTTGACCCCGAACTTCTCGATCAGATCCTTCGCTGGAAGATCGGAGAACCCTTCTACTCGAATGATCGATATTGGATTGGTTGATTGCAGAATCGCTCCCGCCTCCGCAGAGTCAGCGTTCCTCGCCTTGAGATCGATCAGGGCCTGATAGTCGTACGGAGCGTGACCTGGAACGGACATGACAACACCGGTGCCATTATCTGGTTCCACGAAGCTTCCCGGGAAGATCGGGAGCTCGTTACCTGCCACCGGGTTTCGAACGGTCTTCCACAGCAGCTCGGGCGCCTGGATCTCGCGTTCTACGGCGACTTTGTGATTCTGGTGCTGAAGCCTCTCCACCGTTTCCCTACTGACGATCCATGACTCTTCGTCCACCTTAGCTCGAACATAGGTGCCCTCTGGGTTGACCCAGAGATTGGTGACCCCGAACACAGTCTCCGGCCTCAAAGTCGAAGTAGGATAGAACACCCCATCTCTCTCGAACTTGACCAGAAAGGATTCTCCTATATCGGGTTCCACATCTCCCTGGGTATCCACGACTCCCACCGGGCTCTTGTCGTTCGGACACCATGCGACCGGATGCGTTCCCCTCGTGATCAGTCCTTTCCGGTTCAGGGTCCGAAAGTGCCATTCGATATACCGGCTATACAACGGGTCGATGGTCGTGAACTCTCGGCGCCAGTCGATGGAGAATCCGATCTCCACCATTCCCTTCTTGATATCGTCACGGAAGTACGAAGCCATCGACTTCGGATCCTTCAATTTCTCCTGTGTTGACTTTGGGATTCCGTAGATCTTCGTGAACGTCTCTATGATCTCAGGATCGCCTTCGCGCAGACGCTTGGCCATCGCGAACAAGGGAGAGCCCGTATAGTGGAAGCCCATTGGAAAGAGAGTGTTGTAGCCTTTCATCCTGTGATATCGGGCGTTGACGTCGGCGATGGTGTAGGTTCTCGCGTGACCGATGTGCTGTGGAGAGTTCGGGTAGGGATAAGCCGCCGTCACATAGTACTTGAGCTTACGAGGGTCAGAGTCCGTCTCGTGAATCTTGCGCCAGTCCCACTTCTTCTGCCACTTTCTTTCGAGCGCGTGCCAGTCAAGCTTGGCCGGCGTTACTGATTCCCTCCGCTGGGATTGCCATGTTGAGTTGTTTTGTGACAGTTTGTGACGCGACCTTCAAGGCCTCGTCCACATTATCTTTGGAAGATCCACCGCCTGTCGCGAAGAAGAGTCTGCCCCCTCCACCACCGCCCAAGACTTTCGACGCTTCTGAGACGATTTGGCCCGCGTTAACACCCGCCTTGACAGCCTCATCGCCGGCCGCGGCTACCACCTGAACGCGCTCCGATACTTCGAATATCACCACGATCATATTGGGGTCGGATTCCTTGAGCCGATTGGCGACCTCGACCGCGTCGATTCCTCTCCTCTTCGCCGTCTTTGCTAGTACGAGTCTAACGGTTCCGAGACTGATTGCTTTCTTCTCCAATTGTTTGACGTGTGTTTCCATGGCCTTTGCGTGAACTTTTCCGATTTCTTTCTCTAGAGAATCTCTCTCTGCGACTATTGCCTTGATGGACTCTGGGAGCTTGTCAGGCGTCGTTTTCAGGAGTTCGCTAGCCTTTGCGAGTGCTTCGCTCTGCTGGTTGAGCCGTTTCAGCGCGGGTTCCCCCGCGGAGAAGATGATTCGCTCGACGCCGTCCTGCAACTTGCTAACCTTCTCGATCTTGAAGACTCCCAGCTCCCCTGTTCTCTTGCAGTGTGTGCCTCCACAAGCTTCCGCGTCCCAGCCCTGGATTCTTACTACTCGGATCTTCGAGCCTGGGACCGCTCCGCCCTGGTAGAGCCTGTAACCGTACTTTGCCTCTGCCTTCTCACGAGCCATCCAGGCAACTTGAACAGGCAGGTCACGCAGAATCACTTGGTTAGCCAACCGCTCGATCCGTTCCCTTTCCTTCGAACTAATCTCACGGTAGTGCGTTATGTCCAGCCTGCTAGACTCGACCTCCTTTTGCGCGCCCGCTTGCCAGACATGCTCGCCTAATACTCTCCGCGCTGCCCCGATCAAAGCGTGAGTGCCAGTGTGATGACGCATCAGGTTCACACGACGCTGCCAGTCAATCTCTCCCTCAACCAGCTCGATTTCTTGATCGATGGGTTGGTCAAGAAAATGAACGACGGTGTTTCCGAACTTCTGGACGTCTGTAACTTTCAATTTCTTGTCGGCAAATCGTAACTCGCCGTGATCAGCAGGCTGGCCACCTCCCTCAGGGTAGAAGCACGTTTGGTCCAGCACGACAGCGTTTTCACCGACCTTTGCTACGATCTTGGCTTGGAAGCTGGTCTGGTACGCATCGTCATAGTATATCGCTCGGGTAACAGGAAGATCCTTTAGGTTCTCCTCCCATTCAGGATTGGACGATGACGCCTCAAGGCTACTAGTCGGCTTGGAGTGTCGTTCCGCGACTAGCGTCAAGAAGTTCTCGGGAACGTCAACCTCTACTCCGACTTTCTCGGCGCTCTCCCTTACGATCTCTGGAGCCAGACCTTGGGAATCGTAGAGCAGAACAAGCTGGTCTGTGGGAATCTTTCGAATGCCTTGACCCGAGAGCTCCTTTGAAAGCCGTAGTACCGCTTCTGATCCCTTACTGATCGTCTCCTCATATTTCTCAACTTCAATCCGCAGGCCCTCCAGTATCTCTCCTCTCATCTCTCGCAGGAGGCGAAAGTCTCCACCCCACAACTTGATCTGCCCCTCGATAATGTCAGGAAGTTCCTGGAGGATTCCTAGTTGTCGCGCCAGCCTTGCGGCTCGGCGGATGATGAGCCGGGTCAGGTAGCCTTCGCCCACGTTGGACGGAACGACGCCTTCAGCTAGGAGAAAAGATATTGACTTTGTATGGTCAGTGATCGCGTATGCGGCTTCTAACGTCTGAACGACGGGGCGGAACGCCTCCTTGTCGCGGCCAGTCTGGAGTGCTGTCGCTTCAACATAGGCATCTCTAGAAGATCGACTGGAGGCCCCGTAGATTCCTGCCGCCCTCGTAAGAGATGACAACGTGCTCTCGTCAAGGTCGACCTTCGCCATTTCCACAACCTGAGTGAGCAGGGGGCCATAGACTGCGTGGAATCCGCTGGGTGAGCCTTGGGACAGCCAGGCCCATCTTTCCATCCCATAGCCTGTGTCCACTGTCCTGATTGGCAAGGGTATTAGTTCTTCTCCTTGGACTTTGTATTGCATAAAGACAAGTGTCGAGATCTCTAGTCCTGCAACGATGCCTTCGAGGTCCGGTCCCGCGTTTCCTCCCCCAGACCAGAAATGTTCTTTGTAGGTGATGGACTCAGAGGGGACACCCATCACATCGGACAAGAGTTTGTGGTGATAACGGATGGTGTCGTCTTTCCAATAGATTTCCTTGTTCGGATAATTGAACGCGTGTGCTCCACCCATCTCAAATATGGACATGTGTCGGCCCGCGGCGCCAACCTGTTCGATGTCTGTGAACCGAATGCAGGGTTGACTGATGACCAACGGGTTCGCAGGAGGGGGCATACTTCCCTCTGTCACGTAGGGTTGGAAGTCGTAGATCGACGCCCCCACGAGGTAGACATCGTTACGCCATCGTGCTACGATCGGATAGGGTTTGATCCTAGTGTGTCCTCGCTCCGCGAAGTAATCCATGAACTGAATTCTCATCTCCGCTAGAGAGTAGGGTCGTTTTGTGGGGGGTGTTCCGATGAACGAATAGGGTGCGCATGGAACTTCGCCGCAAGTCGTCTGCTCGGGGGCCGCCCAGTAGTTACTTCCGCAGGATGGACATTTTCTTCGATTGAATCCTATCTCTCTGAAATACGGGAGGGCGAATTCTTCCGGGTTTATCTCTGGCATCTATCGTATCCCTCCAGGAGTGCTCTGGAGATATAGAGGCTTAGCTGGGAAAATCGTTCTAGAGGAGTATTGTCTCGAGGAGAAGACTGTGCGGAGCTATACCGCGAACCTCCTTGCTCACTCTCTAACCGAACAGTGCCCCAAGTCCTGCTAGGGCTTCCTCTTCCTTCTTCTTCTCTTCTTCGGCTGGTTTCTTGTCTTCCTTCTTCGCCTCAGTTGGCGCTGCCGGTGCCGCTACTGGGGCTGCCAAAGCACTGGCCGACTTTAGAGCTTCGTCGATGTTGACTTCGGAGAGAGCTGCGACTAGGGCCTTGACTTGGGCTTCTTCCACTTGACTGCCCGCTGCGCTTATGACTTTTTTCACGTTTTCTTCCGTCACAGGCTGCGCTGACGAGTGTAGCAGGAGTGCAGCGTAAACATACTTCACTGGACTTTTTCCTCTTTTCTCAGGATTGATTGGGTTTTAGTCGAGCGTCAATTCCTACACTTAAGGGTTTCCGGGTGTCGCGCTGGAAATCTTCTGGTTTAGCGCGTTGGCGTTCATCACCGCGCGTTTGAGAACTGGCTCAATGGTACCACTTTCAAGGAAGCCTGCTTCGACAGCGATGGCTAGTGCTTCCCTCATTCCCTTCCCTAGTATTCTCGGGGCGTTCTCGGGAGTCACATAGCCAGCATCGATTGAGAGGCTGAACGCATTATTCACGGCTTGGAAGACGTCTTTTCGATAGGTGGCGATGTCGAGGACAAGATCCTCGGATCGGAGTATGGTTCCGTTGTCGTATGCAGTAGAAAGTGTGAGCCCGGCCTCCATTGGCTTGAGTCCAAGTTTGGAGAGTACCGAGGCCATCTTTGGCGTGATGAGATCTCCTCTTCTAGCGACCACCGAGTCTCTTGCGACCCAGATGCTTCCTCCCTCGATTCTTGTCTGGACCTTGATTTCCCCGAATTCGCTGATCACCGGGCCAGGGGGCAGTCCAGTGTTTCCTGCTGGGACCATAATCTCGCCGGTTGCAATATCTCCGGCTTTCGCGGGCACTCTGACTTTGCTCTTTTCGAGCAGTATTATCAACGAGTAAGGATTGACATCTGTGAACAATAGGATGTTCGATCCTTGGAGGTCCTTGACGAACTCCCCGACTCTCCCGTTGCTGGACTCTGATAGCTCTACTGATTTTCTCAACAAATTGTTCTTGGTCACTACCATCGCTACTCTGTCCCGTAGACGCTTACGGAGTTCGTGGATCTGCGATGACCGGACCTTAGTCAGGTCTGCGGCTGCTATGACCGGATACTTTTCCAGTAGAACCTCGAGCTGGGTTATCGCTTCTTTCTTCCAGGCTGCTACTCTCCGGGTTGTTGACATTGTCTTACGCCGCAGTGGTCAAGGGTATCTTTACTAGTGGTCCCATTGAGGCTTTGATCGAGACGCCTTTGATGTTCTTGGGACCCTTCTCCAGTTTTGCCTCCAATCGCGAGATTATCGTTTGGATGTTCTGCACTAGGACCTCATCGGGCATGTCCTCAGTTCCGACCTTCGCCTGAATTACAGGTTGATCCTTCATTTTTAGCCGGACGTTACGGCGCTGGCGCTTGATGATATCGTCAATTGGTGCTGTCGGGGGAATAGGTGTTGGCATCTTGCCTCTAGGTCCGAGAATCTGTCCAAGGGTCTTTCCGACCTGGGGCATCAGTGGGGCCTCTGCAACGAAAAAGTCGTAGCTCTGAGCTATCTTCCGCGCCTGCTTTTTCTCCCGTCCTAGCTTGTCCAAGTCCTCCCTGCCGATGACAATGTCTGCGCCAGCATTTTTTGCTCTAACAGCTAGGTCGCCGCCAGCTATCACTGCTACTTTCGAATCCTTGTCTGCAGCTGTCGGAAGCTCAAGGTTCTCGTTAATCCTCCCCTCAGGCTTTTTCAGGTCTATTTCGCGAAGCTTAACCGATAGTTCAATGGCCTGCGTGAACTTCCTCTTCGGTGTCTTGCTCCTCACGTCACTCAGTGCTTTTGTAATTGAATCCTTAGACAAGGGCATCTTAGCGTTCTCCTACTCTAACTCCTTCAGGGCAGCATCATACTGACCTGCGTCAAGGCTCTTGATGAACTCTTTTGGCTCCTTCGCGTCCACCGTTACGCCCATGCTCACGCATGCGCCGGCAACCTCCTTGACAGCCGACTTTAGGGTTCGCGCGTAGCTGTCTGTTCGTTTCATCTGGGCAATCTTCACGATTTGCTCAGGAGATAAGTTGCCGACCTTGGTGGCCTTGGGCGTTGCGGATCCCTTCTCGACTCCCAGCTCCTTAACTATCAAAGCAGAGGTGGTCGGGGTTCCGATCTCAACTTCGAAACTTTTGTCTTCCACGTTCACAAGGATCTTTACCGGGACTTTCATTCCCGCGTAAGCCTTGGTGAGCTCGTTGATCCTGTTCACGATCTGTAGAATGTTTACTCCTAAAGGTCCGAGTTGCGGACCAAGGGGAACACCTGCCGTGGCTTTGCCGCCGTCTATTATCGCGTCAACTGTTTTCTTGTCGGCCAGCTTCCTCAGCCTCCCCTCTACTCACGAGCTTCACATAGTCCGCGTGTACAGTTATTGGTAAGGTGGCAAAACCCTCCTCTAGGAGCTCGATGACGACTTCCTGCTTGACTTTGTCGACGTGTGTGATCTTGGCTTTCAGGCCTCTGAAGGGTCCACCAACAACCTCGACCAGGTTGCCTACGCTTAGCTCTTCAATAACTGGTTTGGTTACTATGAATCTTTCGATCGCAGCTAGGGAGACGACACCTTTCGTTCTGGTTCGTGCATGTCTTGTCCCAGCTATCGCCTCGTCAACAAAGTGTGGTCCCATTGCCTCGACGAAGATGTAGCCTTTGATCACTTCTGGTGCGAGTATTGCAACGATGGGTAGTTTCTTGGGTTGGATCCTGCTGGCCATGAGGTCCACAACGGTTCTCTCCTGTCCGCTAGTCGTGCGGACTGCGTATATCGAGGTCTTCTGAGTTTGGGTGGCCATGATCTTGCCCCCTATCGTCCTGCGGCAGCTTGGCTAGCCGGCAACTGGTATAGGCCGACCACCCAGAAGAGAATTCTGAGCACGAACCCTATGCCCCCGACAATAGCTACGCCAATCAGAATGATCTTGATGTTGAGTTTCGTTTCTTGCCAGTCGGGCTTTTGGGCCACGTGAAACAGGCGTCTCGCCGATTGAAGGAATGTTCCAATGCCCATGACAAGCCCTCGATTATGAACTGGAGTTTCGATGGACCGGGCCTTCCTATTTTAACCATGCTAGCGCCTTGCGTTCTTCGTATCTTTCGATCGCGGTGTTGATTGAGGCTGCGCCTCTTCGAAACCCTTGATTGCGGAACCCGAAGGGAGATTCCATTCTACGATGGTTTACAAGATGAGTGAAAGGAGTCCTTTGGCGGTATGCAACCTGTTTTCAGCTTCGTCCCAAACCGCTGATCGGGGGTCATCGATTACATCGTTCGTTATCTCTTCACCTCTATGAGCAGGCAGGCAATGAAGGAATATCGCGCCTGGCTTGGCGTGCGAGAGTAGCTCCCGGTTGACTTGGTATTTTGGAGTAAACGTCGACAGTCGAGTCTCTTTCTCTTTCTCCATGCCCATTGAAACGAACGTATCCGTATAGATCGCGTCGGCAGCCTCCACCGCTTCTAGAGGGTCCTCAACGATGCTAATTGATGCTCCAGACGTTTCACCGGCTTCTTTTGCGTGTTTGACCGCTTCTGGGTCTGGGCCGTAGCCTAGAGGCCTGGCGACAGCAATGCTGACTCCAGTCTTAGCGCATCCTATCAGGAGGCTGTTGCAGACATTGTTTCCATCTCCAATGTAAGCTAGTTTGAGACCCTTCAGGTGTTTCTTGTATTGAATCAACGTCAGGAGGTCTGCGAGTATCTGGCATGGATGGTGCTTGTCAGAGAGACCATTAACGATGGGCACATCCGCATTCTCCGCGAGAACGACTAGGTCGTCGTGCGAATAGACCCGTGCCATTATGGCGTCGACGTATCGGTTCAAAACTCTTGCAGTGTCCGAAATCGTTTCCCCTCGTCCTAGTTGCATCTCGTTCCAGCTCAGGTAAATGGGATGGCCACCGAGTTGGGCAACCGCCGTTTCGAATGAGATCCGGGTCCTTGTTGACGGTTTCTGAAATATCATGGCAACGGTTTTTCCCTTGAGTCGTTGTGGAACTCTCTTTTGCCTTGCCAAAATCGATGCGCGCTTTAGGATCAGATTGATTTCACTGGGGGATAATTCGACCAATGAGAGAATGTCTCGTCCTTTCAGACCGGCCAAGGCTTCAAAAAATCTCCGTGACTATTTATCCGTCGAGGATTCTTCTCTTATAAGAACCCGCTATGTGATGCCTCTATTCGATCTTTAACTTTGAAAGCGGGTTTAAATCTCGCTAACCACGTCCTTAACGATTGACCAAAAATGGTTGACCTAGAAATTACGTACTGCCAACCTTGCGGACATCAGCCAACAGCGGTGGACATCGTCAGTCAACTCCTCGCGATCTACGGCATGCCCCTGAACCGGAAACTGACGATCTCGCTGAAGCCAGCAGACAAAGGAGTCTTTGATGTAGTACTCGATGGTCAGATGATCTTTTCAAAGCACCAGGAAGGTCGCTTTCCGACTGTGGATGACCTCAAGAAACAACTCGACCAGAAGCTTATGATCCCGTTAGAAACCGCATAGACATGCGGAGCCCCTGATTCCGCATTATCAAGAATCCGCAGGATGCGATATCTCGTTAGTCTCCTCCAACTAGGTTTCTTACGATAGTCTGAGGCTGGAACGGTTCCAGATCGTCGTATCCTTGCCCGGTTCCGACGAGAGTCACTGGCCTGCCCATTATGTAAGACAGCGATATCGCGTTACCGCCTTTGACATCGGCGTCGAGTTTCGCTAGAATTATCCCATCGACCTTGACTGCTTGTGAAAAGACCTTGCCCTGCTCTACGGCATCGTTTCCGGTGAGCGCGTCTACGACTAGAATTGTCAAGTCAGGTTTCGTGACTCGGACGATCTTTCTCATCTCTTCCAACAAATTCTGATTTGTCTGCATTCGTCCCGCGGTGTCGATTAGAACTGCGTTGATTCCATGCGCTCGCGCATAATTGACCGCATCAAATGCTACGGCCGCTGGATCGGCCCCGTATTGATGTTTGATCAATCTCACGCCGATTCTTCTCGCGTGTTCCTCGAGTTGTTCTATTGAACCTGAGCGGTAAGTGTCGCTTGCGGCTAGGATGGATGTCCTGCCTTTTCTCTGGAGAATATGCGCCAGCTTTGCGATGCTTGTCGTTTTTCCTGTTCCGTTGATGCCTACAAATACTATTATCGCGGGCACTCCGGCCTTCTTTTTCTCCTCAACTAGCTCGAAGATGTCGAGTCTTCCGGCCCTGTCAAGTACCGATAGTAGGACGTCGCTCAGAATCGCCTTGACTCTTTCTCGGGGGTCTGAAAATCTTGCAAACTGGACATCTTTCAGTTTTTCCTTCAATTCTGTCGCTACGTAGTCTGCTACAGAGACCGCGACATCATTTTCCACTAATGAGAGCTGGAATTCGTCTAGAACCTTGTCGAGGTCTTTTCCTTGAAGCTCTGTTTTGGTCACGCGGTCGTAGAAGTTGGAGAACTGGGCCCTGAGCTTGTCAAACAATCTCTACCGGTCCACCGCCCTTCTTGCGAGCTAGGTCCTCTAGGCGGGCTCTATAGTCCTCAGTCTGATTAATGATCTGGTTCAATTGTTGTGTAACGTTGATCCGTGCCTTGTCCATATCGGATGCTCTCATGTTAAGATCCCTAATCGAGTCATCTACGGTTTTTTCAATGCAGACTCCGGCCCCGACTCCAATTATGACGTGCTGAGTATCTTCGAGCTTCGCTTTGACAAATGAGCCCGAGCCTATTGGGATCAGCATCTCAACGTTCTTTCCTGACTCCTTTGTCCCCTCAAGGGTTTGCTTAGCGGTCTGCGTTTCGGAGAGGGCGCCTGTCACAATATCAAGTCTCGACGAGAGAACTCTGGCAGACCCTTCTAGCATTCTGATCTCGACAAGTAGCTGGCGCATTTCCTCGTCTATGTTTCGAGGGGCGGCCATCTGCTTCTTCGAACTCGCCATCAAGCCGCCTCTGGTTCTGTTAGTTCCTCAATGTGTTTGACTGTTATTTCGAACCTTCGTGCTTTGTGCCGACTTCCCATATCAGAGTAGAGGTGTTGCAAAGCGTCTTCTTTCTTGACGGCTTTGATATCTTTGGTGAACGGGAGTTTGTCTCCGCCCTTTCGCAATTCACCTGTTATCTTGAATCGTCTTACCTGACTCAGTGTGGTAGCCTTGCCCTAGAATATCCGCGTTCGCGAGTGGGCGGTACTTAACTAATCCGTTTGGAAAGCGTTACTTAGAGTGATAAGTTCGGAGCCCAATGTGTGGGACCCCACGATCGCTCCTCTAGAGTTGACTACCAGTCCGGCTTTGGGGTATGGGACCCCAGAATTTACTGTCCCTTTGGACACTGGAACGCCGAGAACATTTGAGATGGTCCTGCTCTCATTGTCGGTGATTATTGGATTCGCTAAGACCCCTTTGTTTGAGGCGGTTGCCAATGCGCCAACGTGTGGAAGTCCTCCTATAGTGGAAGGTCTGACAGGGACCTCTAGTGTCTCTTCGAGTGCAGTCACTGTACTGTGATTGAGTCGTGGATCGATTATGGCGCCATGATCGTTGCAGAGTATTATGTTGCCCAGCGCGGTTCGCTTCTCTCTTACGATCTCGATATGTGCTCCTGTCGAGCGGAGTTGCTTTAGTTCATCGTCCGTGGTAATATAGGGGACTAGGACAGCGTTGGAGTTACCCGTGACATAGATTCCAACAAGTCTAGATTCTGCAATTCCAACGGAGTAGGGGTCTACGCCCAATACATCGTGGAAGCTACTTATCTTCTTGTGAGAAATGCCGGCCGGCAATATCGCTATCTTATCATTCGCGAAAGAGAAAATCCCTACGTTCGGGTCTCCAAAGATATCAGAGAGAATGATAGGCACTATTCATTTTCCCTCACCGGGAAACACGATAACTTTGCCTTCCTTGTCTTTGACAACGCGGATCCTAATCTTCCGAGGTGGTTTGCTTATTCCTCTATTCCAGAGAAGACTGTTTGTCTCTTCGCTTAACGAGACGTTATCGGTTTTCATTCTCTGAGCCGCGTATTGTCTAACGTATCTCACCGCTCTGGGTGTTCGTTTCTCTCTCGGAGCCGTCCAGATACGCCTTAGATTGAGGTCGTAGAATTTCTCCTCAACGATCTCGATCTCCTCCTCTTCTTCAGCAGCTTCTTCAACTACAGGAGCCTCTGGTGCTTCCGGTACTTTCGCCTCTGATTGGAGCCCTACCGTTTCTTCTTCTGTGAATTCTGCCTTGTCATTCTCGGGCTTAGCGAGTTCGGTGTCCTTCGATGGTTCTGCGTCAATGTCATCTTCAAGCGCGACTTCTTTTTTTGTCATCTACATCACACTTTGATCTTTGTCTCTCGCCAGTGTCGCTGTTTCGGGTTTCTCTTGACTTTGCCCTCAGTCTTGGCTACAACCCAGGAGGGAACTGCTTGGGCCTGTTTCAGAGCATGCGATAGATGCTTCTTCTTTCCCGAGGGTTTGTGGCGGGCCATCTATGCTCTCCTGATTTTGATCTCTTTTTTCTGTGATTGTAGTTGGACCAGTGTTTTCTTCAGTTGTTCGTCGGTTATCTGTGTTTGAAGCCTCCCTGATTGGGCAAGTTGAATTAGTTGCATTTCCAATTCCTCAGCGAACTCTGGTTTCACCATTCGAATATTGGCAAGCCGCTGCCTTGCCTCTGGCGTGAGAATTTGGCGAATGATTGATTGTTTCTGACGCTCCACTTGTTGCTGGGCCTGCGAACGGCGTTGTTCGTCGTAGGCTGACCTTTGCATCTCGGCCATTCTTCGCCGACGTAATGCTTCAAGCTCTTCGTCCGTGTACTCTCCATTAGACATTAACTTGGGGCCTCTTGGGGCCGGGCTTTCAATTCCTTGACAACTTCGGCTGCTGTGCGGTTGAGAAGCGCGATTCCTTCCCTAGTTAGTTTTCGACCCTTTTTCCCATCCACTGCTACGAGTTCCGCCTTCTGAAGCTGTTGCAGTGGTTCTCTAATGGCGGAACCTCCCGCGGGTACGTGATGAGCCGGCCGGTTTCCGTGACTAACTCGTCCTCCATACTGGACTCGCAACCGAGACACTCCAACGGGGCCTCGGACATACATTTTTCGGAGAAGCGAAGCACATCTGAAGTACCACCAATCCGGGTTCTGGGGGGGCCTCTCCTTGTGAGCGCCCGTCTTCGCAAATTCCGTCCAAGGCGGAGGAGTGATGTCGCTTACGCTTTCTTTCAGATGCTTGGCTAAGCTATTGATGAGTTCCTCGGCGGGGACTTCGAAAACTGTGGGCAATTCTGGTGATGTCCTCAGTGGGTTCTAGATTTTCGTCCGGAAGGCGAGGGTGGCGTAATATAAGGCTTCATCGAAAAATGAGGCCGTCTCCTAGTTTTCGATATGGATACCTTCGAATTGCGCCACAGCCAAGACATGAGATGATGATTCTTGAATTGACAGGGCGAAGTCTGATTCGCGCGTTCTTTCCGGGAACTAGGGGCTGGCCGCAGTTCTTGCAGAGGTAATGTTTTTTCTCTTGTGGAATCCTGACCTTGGTCCGCTTCGAAATCTTCTTGGCGAGTCCAGCATACCTCTTGGACAACTCAACATCCTGGGGAAAGACCTCCTCGGCCTGACGGAGAAGGATCTCTATGCGTTCACGTGCCACTGTTGCAACCGCTGATCGCATCTTTCCGTAGTTTCGTCTCATGGGCCTATTTCCCATGAAACTCATAACCTAGCCTAGGCACCGTATGATTGGTCTGCATTGGTCCTGTCACTAATCCTCGCAGAGTCATCCATAGAGCTTGTGCCTAATGAACTGGTCCACCACCCTGCCATATTGAAATGGGCGCGAAAAAAGAGAAAGGACCCTCATACGCTCGTATTGGACCAGACCTACCATCACTCGGCCATACTCCGGCTGGGACCGCGTGAAACCGCGAGAGGACGTCCAGACATTCCCCATCTCTCATTGCTACTCGCGCTTGGTTCACCACTTAACCTGTCAGGGGGACTGAAATGCTACGTGCATACTAGAGATAACAATATCATTAAAGTCGATTCGAGGGCAAGACTGCCAAGAAATACTGACCGGTTCACTTCGTTACTCGAACAACTCTATCAAGAAAAGATTGTTCCTCCAACTGGACCCCCGCTTCTGTCAATCAAGCCAGGGTCCATTGGAAATTTGGTCGACGAAATATCAGGACAAGTGATCGCACTCACAACAACGGGGCTTCCCAAAAGTATGGACCAAGTCGCTTCGAGATTGGTTAAGCATCGCAGCTCCGTATTGTTGGTAGGAGGGTTTCCAAGGGGACACTTTTCCAAAGAAACACTCTCCAAAGCCAAGGAATCCTACCGAATTCACGGTCAGCACCTGGACGCGTGGACGGTTGTCGCGAGAGCTATCTACGACTATGAGAGAGCGATTGCGTTAGGAGAACCTCATTCCAGAAACTAGCCTTATGTAGACCAGGTCGGAATTTCTCTTGAATGATCTACCAATGTCCTCGGACTTGGAACTTCAGAGACAAAAGCGAGCTCTGGAACTCCGCCGGAGGATGCTACAATCGCAGGCCAAATCGGTTGCGGCTCCACAGCCTAACCCAGCGGAACCTCCTCGCGACGTCGTCCGGAAACTCTTGGCTGGCAGGGGGCAAGAAGTGATGGAGACTGCAAGAAGATACTATCCTTCTGAGATTGAACGATTGGAGTCAAGTATCGCCGCTCTCGTTGACGATGGAAGACTGAAGGGTCCCATCTCTGGAGAAGAATTGTATGCTTTTCTCAGGCGGCTCGGGCTCGCGTTCAGCATGGACGTCAAGATCAGAATAAAGGAACACGGCGAACTCAAGAGCATCGAAGAAAAACTTCGAAAATCGTCTAGTTAACCGCTATCTCGCGACTCTTCACGGAATCTTCGTGGACAGTCCACATGGGCTGTAGTACTCTAGCACGAGTAACGTGGGCACGGAAGACATTATTTCGCTCTGCTCGTCATAAAGACCGTTCAGCCTTGGCAGCAACTGCAGGCGCCTTCAACGTCCCTCTGAAGTGCAGCCCGGAAGAAACCAAGCATTTTGTTGAGCCGGCCATGAAAGAAGCTGAAAGCTCCAACTTCGCAGGAGCATTAGAAGTAGTTAACGATGGTTTGAATGCCCATCCCGCATCTGAAGGGCTTCTATTTCTTCGATCCTACTTTTGCTACAAGATTGCAGATAGTATTAGCAGTGAGCTTAGCACGTTGCCACGACCAATTCAGCCTCTCGGAGAGGGTGTGCTGATGGTTGATGGCGCGATGACGAACCAGATGCTCGGGCGGTTCCAAGAGATAGTCAAGGTTCTAGGAGACGCTGAAGAGGCGATAAACGAGATACTGCAAGTGAATCCACGTAACAACGAGGTTACTGCGTTTAGATCCTATATTGATAGCAAACTGCAAAAGCTTGGGCAAGAGTCGGAAAATATGCGGATGACTTTCACAAACACGCCTAACATCGCTGGCAATTTCTGCGTAGGATGCAGGAAGAATATTTCATTCGACACACAAACGGTCGTCTTTCGGAAAACCTCTTCTACACAAATGGAAGTCTGGCATCTCCCCTGCTTCAAGCAGCTGGGCAACAAGAACTAGACTAACTTGGTTATTACTGTCGGCAGCGGGCCATGAGCTGATTCTATGACTAACTTGGTTCCTTCCTTGGCAAAGTCTCTCTGCGCATAACCCAAACCTACCACGGTTTTCAGTCCAGGGGAGAATGCAGCGCTAGTCACGTATCCTGCTTCTTTGCCACTTGCCTGAAGCTTCGACTTTCGGACTGGTACAAGATCGGAATAGGTTTGAAACTGGACAAGGTTCTTGTTTACCCGGCCAATGTGAGTGGCTCGAGCTACGACCTCCTGACCGAGATAGCATCCTTTGGTGAAGCTGATCGCGTCTTTGTATCCAGCTTCTAGGATTATTGTGCTCTCGTCAACATCGACCCCATACCTAGGGTATCCTGCTTCAAGCCTGAGAATCTCGATAGCATCTTGTCCAACTGGGGTGACTCCTTTGAGGAGGAAGCCTTGCCAAACTGCCTCAGCCTCGTCATTTGGAATTATCATATCGTATCCAGATTGACCGGTCCGGTTGCGGACAACGACCATAGTAGGGCCAATCATCTTGTGTTGCAATGGTTTCATGTCTGCAAATGCAAGGCCGAACAGGTCTTTCGCGGTCTCTGCAGCTTGCAGCCCCTGTAGTGTTAGGTGAACAAATTCAGAGGTGATGTCTCGGACCAGCACATCCTCCGTGATGATGAAGCGGTCGAGGATGTCTTTCACATTGGCTCCTGGAACATCACCAGTGTCGATGAGGAGATCGTCCTCTCTTGCATAGAGGTAGAGGTCGGCAAGGACTCTGGCTTTCGTGTTGAGTAGCGCCGAGCGGACGCCTGTCCCTTCGTTCAGCTTCAAGAGTTCGTTGGTGAGTAGTCCGTTGAGGAATAGTAGTCTGTCCTTGCCGGTTATTCGCAATAGACCCAGGTGTGAAAGGTCAGCTAGACCTGAACGGTTTCGAACAGCCCAGTACTCTTCAGCTGAACTTGTGTAGGATAATGGAATCCGGCTTTGTTCGAGCTGGGCACCCATCTTCTCATGATGCAGAACCAGAGGATTCGTCATGCCACCTTACTTGGTTCGAGTCCCGGGTTATAGGATTGAGCCCATGCCGCATGTCGCTGGATTGGGCTCGCGCCACCTATTATCTTGGTGGTGCGGCCGCCGGGATTTGAACTCCCGAACCGCGGTTAAGGCGGTTTCCCGGGTCGTCAGCGTTCTGCTAAGCCCATGATTGGCAGGCTGATATCATAGACCAGGCTAGACCACGGCCGCACAAAACGAACCCAAACGGCCCCAGTCATTTAAAGGCTGGCCAATCTCAGAGCCAAGCAATCGTCACGGATCGATCAGTCAGTGTTCGATCAGACAAAACTCCATTGTCTTAAATAGAAAAACCAGATGATTCGCGATCTAGAAGAGAGCTCCCTTGAGCATCCCCATCGAGAACCTTCGACGAGACCTAAGGACGCGACTAGAAAGTGACAAACAGATGTCCGGTGCTTGGGCCATAGTTCCTCTTCTGCCGGTCATAGTGGGCATAGTCGTGTTCGTCGTAGTATTCGCAGCCATCTTCTCAGCCATCGGTTCCGTAGGACCCTCCGGCATGACCGCCACGGGAACTTCGGCCTTAGGTGCGGCGTTGGTTGGATCAATATTTCTCTTGTATTTTCTCTATTTCGTGGTTTTGATTCTTGTCGGCATATTGATCTTCAAGCTTGTGAGTCGCCGTAACACTCACTTCAACCGGCAGATCCTCTTGCAGGAGGATCTCATCAGCATGGCGAAGGAGATAGCCGCAAAGAAGGGTGTTGATGTCTCGATTCTGCTTAACAACATGGAGAGGAATGTGAGGGAGGCACGACTCGAGGAGACCGAGAAAAATGCTACTCTGTATGCGCTACTCTACGGCCTCGTATGGCTATACACGGCTTATTTTCTTATGAAGGACTTTTTCAAACATGAGAGAAGAGAGGACCTATTCATCAATGACATGCTTAGGACCTTTAACGCGCTAGGTGTGCCGATAAACTTCCCCTACAGAAACCCGCCGATACCGGACAGAAGCTTTGCTCTCTACTTCGTACTGACGCTGATAACCGGAAGCATCTTCGGAGTATACTGGGTCTATGTATTGGTAACTGACCCTAACAACCATTTCCGACAACAGATGCTGATCGAGGACACGATAATGGCGCAGCTCTCTGGGACGCCATCACCACCTCCGATTCCTTCTCTTTCTCCAAGTTAGGAGGGACATTTCGTCGGTGACTGAATGACCTCTCCTCAACCAGTTAGACAGGAACCGACTCTTTCGGCCTTAGTTCAAATGAGGACGGAGACTGACGCTGAGATTCCGATCGTGTGGCTGTTGTTGCCTTTAGCAAGCTACCTCCTGTGGGCAGTCTTTGCCGTTGCTTGGTGGTCCGCGGGAGCAGGATTAGGAACAAGCGGCCTTACGCCGGTAATTAGCGGGCTGGGCATCCTCGGGATAACTGCATCAGCAGCAGGGTCCTACGTGGTGTTCAGATTGGTGAATAGGGCCAACGAGCACTCAGGAAGGACTCAGGCGTTGCTTTCAAGTGCTCTCGGCTCTCTTGCGGCCCGGTCAGGAGCATCTGGAGCACAAACCCTGCTCCCTTTGAACTCGGCCGAAGAAAGCTTCTACAAGCTGAGTCGGAGCGAACGAGAGAGAAGCGCTGTGCTTTGGGCACTCCTCTCCTTGATTCCTTTTATCGGCTGGATCTTTCTGGCGGTCTCACTGTGGCGCCTCTCACGAGACCTCGCGAAACACAGTCGCCTAGAGAGCGTGGTCTTAGAAGACGTGGACAGAACACTAAAAAGTACAGGAACCCAAGGCGTCCTTGTTCGAACTACTCCAGTTCGTACACACGATACTTTGGGCTTCGCTCTCGTCATCCTTTCAATAGTCGAACTCTTCTCTGCATTTGTGCTTGGTCTCGCTGGCTCCCTCATCATGATCTACTTGACGGTCGGTGCGTTCTCCCTATTCTTGATCGACCTATCCATCAGGGATCCAACTGATCATTTCCTTTACCATTCTCAGCTCGAAGCTGAGATGCTCCGGGCTCTGCCGGATTCTACCAGTGGTGCGATGGGATTTGGCTAGATGTCAAGAAACGCTTTTCTCGGTTTGAAAAGAGTCTTCTTCGACAGGATCTTTGAGAGGTCCTATTGGACTTGGAGGAAACACCCCGCGATCATGATTCCCTCAATGCTGCAAGCCGCGCTATCACTTATTCTCCAAAGCGTTGTAACTCTCGCTGTAATGCTACTCCTAATCAATGACCCTGCCAACCCACAACTTGCACTACTCCTAGCCTCAATTCTGTCCCCCAATTCGGGATTGGTCGGCGTTCTTCTAAACCCCGCGTTTTGGCTCACGAACATTCCCCTGTCCACAGCAGTGGTTGTCACACTCCTTCTCGTTGCGGTTTTGGGGGGAGGTTGGGTGTACTCTTCCGAGTACGGCATGTACCAAGAGGCTTGGAACAGCGAGAACGTCCCAATGTCTTCGGTTTTATCCAATGGCTCCAAAAGGTGGAAGTCAATGGCGTGGACCCTGCTGCTGTCGAACCTCGTTACCTGGGGTCCAGCGTCGATAGGGTTCTTGTTGATAATAGCCTCAGCTGCGAACGTAAACAGTTCTGTAGGGTTGGTCGCTCGGCTAGCGGCCTCTAGCGTGTTTCAACCACTTCTCTTTGCGTCCTTGGTCCTGTCGATGTTTACCGTCTACTCGTATCCCGCAGTTGCTGTGGATGGGGCGTCTGGCATAGGAGCCATCCGGCGAAGCTTCAGAGTTGCGAGCCACAATCTCGGGCTCACCTTGACTTACTCGATGGTTCGACTAGTATTCCAAGCCCTCCTGCTAGTTCTCGTATTTCTGGCGAGGGGGTTAGGGGTGACGCTCGCTGCAGCGTTCCTCACGGTGACACTGAGCTTCCTACTCACACCGATGCTTCACTTGACAAAATCGATGATCTACTACCACGCCGGACTATCGGTTGCGGAGATGCCGTTCCAGATATCCAACCCGATTTGGGAAGATGTAGTCCACAAACTGCCGCGTGCGATCTGGCTCAAGATAAGAACTGGGCTGGGAGAAGGGATGGGGTTTGTGATTGGACCTAGAAACCTTCCCTTTCATGCTACCTCTCTCGCGGCTTTTGTGATCGGAATCTATCTCGGCTACAACGTGTCTGTTAGCGGGGTAGGGAGCAGTTTGTTGAGCCTTGGTGCTCAGCCGGGACACGGCAATCCTGACTTCCGACAATTTAGCGCTGCGACGCCCGTTCTAGGCCTCGCTATTTTTCTCAACAATTGGTTTGTCTCTTTTGCTACTGCGCTTTCGGGGTTGGGATTTGCGGCTCCAAGCTTCCTTTCCATACTGTTCACTGGTTTCACCCTCGGGGTGCTGGTGGGACCGCAACTCTCGCCGAGCCTGACGATGTTTCTGGCGGCGATCTTGCCGCACGGGATTATTGAGATTCCCGCGTTTGTCCTGTCGGGATCGGTTGGGATGAGGCTGGGTTACGCTGCCTGGAAGGCGAGGTTCCGGCGTGGCCCGGAGAATGATGAATATCTCTCAAAGACTCTGAGGTTAGCAGTGTACGTTGTTGTCGGTCTCGCGCCTCTCTTCTTCATTGCGGGCTTGATCGAGGCGGATGTTACGCCGTGGATCATGCGGATGTTCGGCTGGACCTTCTAACCAGGTCGTTCTAGGCCGGAATAGATATGCCAGTCTACTATATCGATGGACAGAGTCAGGGAAACGAGCAGAACAGCCTGCCTCGAAAGGCGAAAATTGCAATTGCCTACGCAGAGTCCGATACGGTCGACCATGGAAAATTCAGAATCTACTGGCAACCGATCGGAGACAGAACTAACAACGAGGCAGAGTACTACGCGTTGCTCAAGGCACTAGAACTGATCGCGGAGAAGGCGACCGGAAAATCTCTAGGTAACATCGGTGAGGCGCTGGTTCGTTCGGACTCAAAGCTTGTAGTAAACCAGGTCAATGGAGAGTGGCGGGTCGAGGATGAGAGGCTAATGGAGCTGAGCAGCCAGGCGAGGGAGATGATCGAGAAGCTAGGCTCTGTCCGACTAGAGTGGGTTCCGCGGGAAGAGAATTGTGCTGGTCTCTGGCTGGAGGGGAAGCTGAAGCCCTTCAGTGTCGAGCGATTACGCTAGTAATTCAGCCATACTTGCAAGTTTTTCTTGACGCGTCCATGAGTCCGACTCTGCCTCGAAAAAAGGGTTCTGTGACCGCGATGGTGAGGGGAACACCATTCTGATATTGCCGGCTGGGTTAGTCGTTATGTGAGGCGAGCGCGACCGGGTCTGTCGAGCTGTTTTCTAGGCTCGTAGATTGCTTTGTGGAGTGTGACTGTGTATGGACAAGTTTTCTACGATTCGGAGCATTAAGCTGTCTTACAAAATTGACCAGGTGGAGAACGGCTG
>Ga0209807_1000158_pt1 | contig 29361 bp, 35 predicted proteins | sample GraSoiAngelo_154_FD_186168 | JGI IMG/M metagenome (GOLD analysis project Ga0209807, IMG submission 186168) | Grasslands soil microbial communities from the Angelo Coastal Reserve, California, USA - 14_1009_13_20cm (SPAdes) (version 2) | ecosystem: Environmental > Terrestrial > Soil > Grasslands ... | reverse complement strand
TTCCCCCGCGAGGCGAACAACGTCGTCGAGGTCGGCGGCGTGCGCACGCTCTTCCGCATGCCCGATCTCCTCTCGCTCGGGCTCGGCGGCGGCAGCCTCGTGACCCTCGATCCGCTCACCATCGGCCCCATCAGCGTGGGCTATCGGCTGACAACGGAGAGCCGCGTGTTCGGCGGGGCGACGCTCACCGCGACCGATGTCGGCGTCGCCGCGGGACTGCTGGACCTCGGCGATCGCCGGCGCGTGGCCGACCTGCCGGCCCCGCAGGTGGACCGGGCGCTCGCGAAGATCCGCGCGACGCTCGAGGAGGCGGTCGATCGCGTGAAGACGGAGACCGGCGACGTGCCGCTGGTCGTCGTGGGCGGCGGGGCGTTCCTCGTGCCCGAGCGGCTGGCCGGGGTGTCGTCGGTCGTCGGCGTCGAGCACCAGGCCGTGGCCAACGCCGTCGGTGCGGCCATCGCCCAGGTGAGCGGCGAGGTGGACCAGATCTTTCAGGCGCTGCCGCGCGAGGAGGCGATCGCGCGAGGGCGCACGATCGCCGAGGATCGTGCCGTCACCTCCGGCGCCGCGCGCGCGACGCTGCGAACGGTGGAGGTCGAGGACCTGCCGATCGCATACCTGCCCGGCAACTCGCTGCGCGTGCGCGTCCGCGTGGTCGGCGAGATCGCCGATGGCCGCCCTTGACGACCACGACGGCCGGGCGTACTCAGACGGCGTGGCCCTGCGAGTCCTGTTGCTCGTGGTCGCGCTCGTCTCCCCCACGCTCACCACCCTGGCGCACATCGATCCCCCCGATCCCTCCTGGATCGGCGGATACTGGGACGACGACGATTTCGACTCGGTCGTCGATTCAATTCTGCACACCTGCGCGGTCGAGCCCGCGTCACCGGCCGACGTCGGCCCGCCGCGGGCGTTTGTGGCCCAGCTCGGCACGCTCGAGCTCAACACGATCCCGCCGCCGGTCGCGACGACCGACGCCCCGCGCGGGCCTCCCGCTGCCCTCCTGACCGAAGCCTGAACGCGGCCCCAAGCGGCGGTGCGCTGTCGCGCGCGGCGTCCACCCGTGCGCGCCGACGGCTGCGCGCGCCCCCAGTGCGTCCGGTTCTGCATCAGAAGGAGGCCTGCCATGCGGCGAATGATCGGCACGATGCTCGCCCTCGTCCTCACCACGTGCTTGCCGGCCCTGAGCGCCGCCCAGGCGCCGATGATCCTGCAGCAATCGGCCACGGCGCCGGCGCCGCGCTGGGAGGTCTCGCTGGAGGGCCGCGTCGGCTTTCCGACGGGATACATCAGGGTCAGCGAGACGGTGACGCATGGCACGCGCCTGCGCCTCAGCGACCTGGGTCTGGACGTGTCCGAGGCCGTCGAGGCGGACGTCGCGTTCTGGCTCACGCCCCGCGATGCCGTGCGGGCGACCTACCTCTATTACTTCCTGCGTGGCAGCGCCTCCGGTTCGATTACCCGTTGACGCAGCGGCTCGGCCTCCCGGCGTCGGTGGCCGGCGGCCTGCTGCCGAAGGTGGACAGTCTCCGCACGGAGGGCGGGACGGTCTATACCTGGCAGAGCCACGCCGACGTCGGCCTCGCGGTGACCTACGCCGTCACGCCGCGGCTCGGCGTCGAGGCCGGTTATCAGTACACCTACTTCCATCAGCACGAGAAGAGCCACGAGGACGACAACGTCTTCGAGCTGATCGACCACGGGATCCGGGCGCGGCTGACGCTCCGCTTCTGAGGCAGGCTACCGCGTCGTGGGCAGCAGCACCGTGAAGCACGCCCCGTGGCCGACACCGGGACTGCTCGCCTCCACGCGGCCGCCGTGAAGCTCGACGAGCTGGCGGACGATCGCGAGCCCGAGCCCCAGGCCGGAGTGCGCGGCCCGCTCGTCGCCGCCCTGGCGGTAGGGCTCGAAGACGTGCGGGAGCAGCTCGGGCGCGATGCCGTGGCCCTCGTCGCGCACGACGATCCGCGCGGCGGCGCCGACCGCGTCGAGGGTGACGTGGACCGTCGTCCCGCAGTCGCTGTACTTCATCGCGTTGCCGAGCAGGTTCGAGACGACCTGCTGCAGCCGCACGGCGTCGCCGCGGACGGTCGGGCACGCCGAGACCATCTCGGTGACCATCTTGATCCCGCGCGCGCCGGCCGTCACCGTCAGCGCGTCCACGGCGGCGTCGATGACGACGCGCAGGTCGACGGTGTCGAGCTGCAGGGACAGGCGCCCCCGTCCGAGCCGGGAGAGATCGACGAGGTCCGCGATCAGGCGCGCCTGCAGCGTGGCATTCCGGCGGATCGCCTCGAGCGCGCGGTCGGCCAGCGCGGGGACGAGGCGCGGGTCGCCCATCGCGGCGCTCCAGCCGAGGATCGCCGTGAGTGGCGTGCGCAGCTCGTGCGCCACCATGGTGACGAACTCGTCCTTCGCGCGATTGGCTTCCTCCGCCTCCGCGCGGGCCGCCCGTTCGCGCTCGAGGAGCACGGCGCGCTGGCTCTCCGAGCGTCGGCGGGCAAGATCCACCGCGCTGACGAAGAGCGCGACGGATACGAACACCGCCAGTCGGGCGACCGCCTCCTCGCTGAGGGTGAACGACGGCCACGTCGACGCCATGGCGGCGTCGAGCACGAGCGTCGCGAGCGCCGTGGCCAGCAGCCCGCAGCCCAGGCCGCCGAGCCAGGCGCTCAGCATCACCGCCGCCACGAACAGCGGCGACTCGACGGCGTGCGTCACGGGACGGAGCAGCACGCTGACGAGGCTCGCCGCCAGCACGACGGCGATCGTCGCGGCCACGCGCGCCGGCCATCCCGCGGAGCCGATGGAGATCAGACGAGCGGCCATACGTGGTGGTGCTGGAGCGCGCCCACGACCCACGGGGCCGACATGCTCGCCAGGGCCCAGCTGAGGAGCGCCGCGAGCAGGCCGGCCACGGGCGACGGCAGCCGGCGAAACGTCAGCAAGAGGCCGAGCCAGACGGCGAACGCGATCACGACGAGAACGACGAGCCGGCTCGGAAGATCGGCGAGAAACATCGAGAATCCTCCTCTCGTCGTCCGCGGCGCGGCGAGGGCATCGGCGGTACGACGACGTTCGTCCGTGAGCGATCGTGGTGAAGACGACGGAGCGAGCCGGAGGAGGATTAGACGCGGGGCGGGACGAACGGCGGCTGCAGGGCGATCGAGGCCGCCGCCGGCGGCGTGGCTGCGGCGAGCGCTCCCAGGAGCGGGAGGACGAGGGCGGCGCCGGACGGCGCCGTGATTCCCGACGGCAGCTTCACGACCGTGGGCGAAGCGCGCTGGGAATGCTTGCTCCGGGGATGGGGCGCGAGAACGTCACCTGCCGCGAACACCAGGAACCCCGTGAGCGGCAGGACCACGACCAGTGCCAGCACGAGGAGTCGCGCGGGGCTCATCGACCGCCTTCCCGCATGGCGACAGTGTAGCACCGCGCGCGTCGCGCTCCTCCCGTCGCCTATCAGCGGCGGGCGAGCCCCGCGACGAACACCGCGAAGACGGCGAGACTCACGACGGTGCGGACGCCGTGCAGGCGGCCCCAGCGGCGGAGCAGCGTCGTCGCCTCCGATGAGGCCGTGTCGAGCCTCGGGTCGAGCAGCCGCTTGTTGGTCGGCAGGATCACCACGAGCGTGAACGGCACCAGCGCCCCGAGCGCCACCCCGCCGACGAGCCAGGCCGCGCCGCCGCCCGTCGCCCAGCGCGCGATCCCCGCCGCCGCGCCGAGCACGCTGAGGGGCGCCTGCAGCGCGGCACCCCGGCGATAGCTGGGAGCGAACTCGTGGACGGCGGCGCGCGGGCCGAGACCGACGCGCGCCGGGTGCTCGACGAGGCTCACGTAGAGCGCGGCGCCGGCGAAGAGGCCCGCGCTCACGGCCGCGAACCACTCGAGGGCGACCGCCACGGAGACGCTAGGCCACGCCCGCGACGGCCAGCACGCGGCGCATCCGCTCGGCCGCGTGGTCCGGGTCACGGAGGAGCGCGGCCTTGTCCATCAGCACGAACTGCTCGGCGAGGTGCGGGATCGAGCGCGCGCTCTCCATGCCGCCGACCATCCGGAAGTGCGACTGGTGGCCGTTGAGGTACGCGGCGAAGACGACGCCCGTCTTGTAGAAGCGTGTGGGCGCGCCGAAGACGTGGCGCGAAAGCGCCAGGGTGGGCCCCAGCACGCGCGAAAACTCCCCGCGGTCGTCGCGGTCGAGGGCGTGCAGGGCGGCGGATGCGGCCGGCGCGATGACGTCGAAGATCCCGAGCAGCGCGTCGCTGTACCCCTGCGCGTCGCCCCCGATCGTCGTCGGATAGTCGAAGTCGTCGCCCGTGTACATGCGGACGGACGCCGGAAAGCGCCGGCGCATCGCGATCTCGCGCTTCTGGTCGAGCAGCGAGATCTTCACGCCGTCGATCTTCGCGGCATAGTCGCTCACGATGGCGAGCAGGGTCTCCGTCGCGCGGTCCAGGTCGTGCGAGCCCCAGTAGCCGGCGAGCGCGGGATCGAACATGTCGCCGAGCCAGTGGATGATCACCGGTGCCTCGACCTGCCCGAGGATGCGGCCGTAGACCTTCACGTAGTCGTCGGCCCCCTTGGCGCACGCGGCCAGCGCGCGGCTGGCCATGAGGATGATGCGGCCGCCGACCGACTCGATGAACCCGCACGATTCCTCGTATGCCGCCTCGACGTCGGCGATCGTCACGCGCGGGCCGGGCTGCAGGTCGTCGGTGCCGGCGCCGGAGGCGATCACGGCGCCGGGCACCGTTCTGGCTTCGGCCACCGACCGCTTGATCAGCTCCTTCGCCGACGACCACGGAAAGCCCATGCCCCGCTGCGAGGTGTCCATCGCCTCCGCGACGGCGAGCCCGAGCGACCATACGTGGCGCCGGAAGGCCAGCGTGGCGTCCCAGTCGAGCGCAACGTCCCGCGTTGGATCGATGCGCGCGAGCGGATCGGCGACGACGTGCACGGCGGCCATGCCGATGCGGCTCTCGATCGGCCCGGGCGCGCCCGTGATCGGCGCCTGCCCCGTCAGCGTGTAGCGGGCGAGCGTTCCGTCGGCACGCGGCAGGGTCAGGCTCGGCGGCATGGCGACAGTGTAACAAACCGTTCGCCGCGCTAAACTCCCGCCGTGAGCGCCGAGCGCCGTCGCGAGCCGCGGGTGATCGTGACCGACACGGCCGACCCGCGTGTCGAGAAGGTCGTGGGGGAAGGCCTGCGCCGCTACAACGCAGAGCAGTCGGGCATCGATGACAGCCGGCCGCTGGCCGTCGTCGTCTCGGATCCCGACACGAATGAAGTCCTCGGCGGCATCACGGGCCGCACGTCGCTCGGCCTGCTGTTCATCGACCTCGTCTTTCTCCCCGACGAGCTACGCGGCGGCGGCCTGGGCAGCCGCATCTTGAACCTCGCGGAGGACGAGGGGCGACGACGTGGCTGCCGCGCGGCGATGCTCTACACCATCAGCTTCCAGGCGCCGCGGTTCTACGAGCGTCACGGCTGGCGCGTCTTCGGCAAGATCGCGTGCGATCCACCGGGCACGAGCCGGATCTTCATGACGAAGGCTCTGTGATAAGGTGAGCGCTCCTCAGCGACTCATCAAGGAGGCCGGCATGGCAGCCAAGGCGACCGACAAGACCCGGACGAAGTTCCTCCTGGACGAGAAGGACATTCCGACGAAGTGGTACAACATCCAGGCCGACTTCAAGTCGCCCGCGCCGCCCGTCCTGCACCCGGGCACCGGCCAACCGATCGGGCCGCAAGACCTCGCGCCGCTCTTCCCGATGGAGCTGATCAAGCAGGAGGTCAGCCGGGCGCGCTGGATCGAGATCCCCGACGAGGTGCGCGACATCTTGAAGCTGTGGCGCCCGTCGCCGCTCTTCCGCGCGCGCCGGCTCGAGAAAGCGCTCGGGACGCCCGCGCGCATCTACTACAAGTACGAAGGCGTGAGCCCCGCGGGCAGCCACAAGCCCAACACCGCCGTCGCGCAGGCCTACTACAACAAGAAGGAGAAGGTCACGCGGCTCTCGACGGAGACCGGCGCCGGCCAGTGGGGCTCGGCGCTGTCGCTCGCGTGCCAGCTCTTCGGACTGCAGTGCAAGGTCTACATGGTGAAGGTGTCGTACCAGCAAAAGCCGTATCGCCGGATCATGATGGAGACCTGGGGCGCCCAGGTCGTCGCCAGCCCGAGTCCCGATACCCAGGCCGGCAAGAAGATCCTCGAGCAGGATCCGCACTCGCCCGGCTCGCTCGGCATCGCGATCAGCGAGGCGGTGGAAGACGCCGCTACGCGTGAGGACACCAAGTACTCGCTCGGCAGCGTACTCAACCACGTGCTGATGCACCAGACCATCATCGGCCAGGAGGCGAAGAAGCAGCTGGAGAAGGCCGACGACGAGGCGGACATCGTCATCGGCTGCGCGGGCGGCGGCTCCAACTTCGCCGGGCTCTCCTTCCCGTTCGCCGCCGACAAGCTCACCGGCAAGCGCACGAAGACGCGCATCATCGCGGTGGAGCCGACCGCGTGCCCGAGCCTCACCAAGGGCAAGTACACCTACGACTTCGGCGACACCGTCGGGCTGACCCCACTCGTGAAGATGCACACCCTCGGCCACGGCTTCGTGCCGGCGCCGCTGCACGCGGGCGGGCTGCGCTACCACGGCATGGCGCCGCTCGTCTGCAAGCTCTACGACGAGGGCGTGATCGAGGCGATGGCGGTGCCGCAGATCGCGACGTTCCAGGCGGCGATGCAGTTCGCGCGCAGCGAGGGCATCATCCCGGCGCCGGAGGCCGCTCACGCGATCAGAGTCGCGATCGATGAGGCGCTCCGCTGCAAGAAAGAAGGCAAGCGCCGGGCGATCCTGTTCAACCTCTCCGGCCACGGCCACTTCGACCTCGGCGCCTACGAGGCGTTCCTGGCCGGCAAGCTCCAGGACTACGAGTACCCGGCGGCGAAGATCGAGGAGGCGCTGCGCGGCGTGCCGCAGCTCAAGGCGTGAGCGCGATGCTGTGGCGACGCGAGTTCCTCAAGACCGGTGTCGCCGGCGGTGTCCTCCTCGCCACGCCGGCTCTCGTACGGGCGCAGGCCGCCAAGGGCAAGGTGCGCTTCGCATATCTCCAGCTGGGCTGGGCGGGGCCCGAGATCATCCACAAGGAGGACCTGCTCGCCAAGCACGGCTGGCAGGCGGAGTACTCCGTCGTGCCCGGCTCGCCCGTGCCGCTGCTGAACCAGCTCACCAGCAAGAACGTGGACGCGATCGACATGTCGTTCGCGCTCGCGGCCAAGGCGTTCGAGGACGGCGCGCCGGTGAAGGTGACCGGCGTGGCCACGGCCGTGCTCGGCGCCATCGTCGCGCGCAAGGACGCCGGCCTCACGAGAGTCGAGGACCTCAAGGGCAAGAAGGTCGCGGCCGTGGTCGGGACGTCGACGTTTTTCGATATCAGAGCGCTGACGCTGAAAGGATATGGATTCGATCTCCAGAAGGACACGCAGCTCGTGACGGCGACGGCGCCGCCCGACATGGCGACGTTATTGGCGAAGAAGGACGTCGACGCGATCATCGCCTGGCAGCCGATCAGCGACTCGGTCGTGCTCTCGGGCCAGGGCGTCTACCTCGCCAAGCAGATCGACCTCTGGCGCAAGGCGACCGGCCGGCCCACCGGCTTTCCCGTGCACGTCTGCTACCTCGTGCACGGCGATTTCATTGCCAGGAACGCCGGTTTCCCGAACGACCTCAACGCGGCGCAGAAGGACGCGGTCGACCTCTGGTACGGAAAGCCGGCGCGCGCCAAGGACATCATGGCCGAGGTGACCAAGCTGCCCAAAGAGGTGATCGAGGTCGCGTACCGGGAGACCGTACGCATGCTGTCGGGACTGCCGGAGGAACAGGTCGAAACACTCATCGCTCAGCTTCGCATCAACAAAGAATTCGGTTTTCTCAAGTCCGACATCTGGGAGCAGCCAGACCGAGTTCGGAAGGAGTTCTTCCACCGCGCGTGACCCCCGTCACGCCAGGGCCGGTATATGAAGCTCTCGCGATCGGCGTACATCCGGCGAGCGGTGGAGCGCACGAATCGCGAAACGCGTGCCTCGATTCGGGCGCGTAGACTCGCCGACGGTCACGGAAGGTTCGTCGAAACAGCATGAAGGTCAACGCCGAATTCGCCGCCTTCGAGCGCGCGCCGGATGCCTGAGCGGGGAGAGGTTTGGCACCGAACCCGCGACGACGCTGATCGAAGAAGCGGAGCCTCTAATCCTCGACGTGCTCGACCTGGCGCCCTGATCGTTGATTGACTGGAAGCAGAAGCTGCGCCTCCCCACCCTCGGCGTCGCCGCCGTCATCGTCGCCGGCTGGGTGCTGCTCTCGTGGCGCTATGGCGCCTACGTCCTGCCCTCGCCGCTGGCCGTCGCGCGCGGCTTCGTCGACATCGTCGCCACCGGCGAGATCTGGCGCCACACGCTGGCCTCGCTCGGCCGCATCCTCGTGGGCTTCGGCGGGGCCGTCGTCGTCGCGCTGCTGGCCGGCCTCGCGTCGTTCCTCTCGCGCACGGCGCGCGGGGTGATCCACGACTTCCTCTCGGTGCTGAACTCGACGTCGGTCTTCGTCTGGATCGTCATCTCGATCATCTGGTTCGGGCTCTCCAACTGGGCGCCGATCTTCACCACGTTCATGATCACGCTGCCCGTGGTGGCCTCCAACCTCGTCGAGGGCGTGGAGAACGTGGACCGCCGGCTGCTCGAGATGGGCGATGTCTACCGGCTGTCCGGCCGGCAGAAGTTCACGGCCATCGTCGTGCCCTCCACCCTGCCCTACCTCGTGGCCGGCACGAAGGTCGGCTTCGGCCTCGCTCTGAAGGTGTCGGTCGTGGCCGAGATCTTCGGCGTCACCTCCGGCATCGGCTACATCATGAACTACTCGCGCGAGATCCTCGCCACGCAGATGGTGTTCGTGTGGGCGCTCGTCATGATCCTGGTCATGACCGCCACCGACACGCTCGTCTTCAACGCGATCTCGCGGCGGCTCGACCGATGGCGGTGACGCTCGAGGTCGCGGAGGTCGGCAAGGACTTCCTGATCCCCGTCATCGACTCGGTGTCCTTCGGCGTCGAGGCCGGCGAGTTCGTCTGCCTGCTCGGCCCCAACGGCTGCGGCAAGACCACGCTGCTCCGCATCGTCGGCGGCCTCGAGCCGCCCACGCGCGGGCGCGTGCTGCTGGGCGGCGAGCCCGTCTCGGGCAGCGGCCGTCACACCAAGAAGGTCGGCGTCGTCTTCCAGGAAGATCGGCTCCTGCCGTGGAAGACGCTGCGCGAGAACGTCGAGCTGGTGCTGGAGCCGCTCGGCGTGACCGGCGCGGCGCGCCGCGCCACCGCCGACCGTCAACTGCGGCTGGCCGGCCTGGCCGGCTTCGAGGACTACCACCCCGCGCGCGTCTCGGGCGGCATGCGCCAGCGCGCGGCCATCGCCCGCGCGCTGGCCATCGAGCCCGATCTGCTCCTGATGGACGAGCCCTTCGGCGCCCTCGACGCCCAGAACCGCCGCATCATGCAGGCCGAGGTGCGGCGGATCTGGCGCGAGACCGGCCGCACGATCCTCTTCGTGACCCACGCGATCGACGAGGCCGTCGCGATCGGCACCACGCTGATCATGCTCTCCGCGCGGCCCTCGCGGATCCGTGCGACGATCGCCAATGACGGCCGCGTCGAGCGGGGCACGCTCATCGACGACCTCAACGCGATGATCATGGACGAGGTCGAGCGCCAGCAGGGCCCAGCGTCGACTTCGTGACGGTTCGGGCGATGTGCCCGGACCCGCCCCCCCGATCGCGCCGATCTTTCTGCTTCTCACTGAACCTCCCCGCCCACCCGTCGCGTCTCAATTGGTGAGAGGGGAGGTGAGGTTATGAAGCGCATTGCACTCGCCATTCTGCTGGCCTTCGCGGCCCTCGGCGCCTCGACGGCGGCATGGGCCGACAGCAGCGACAGCAACATCTCCACGACCGAGGCTCCGTAACACGGGACACGCCACGGCGGGCGGGAGAATCTCCCGCCCGCCGCGCGTCCGAAAGGAGATACCGATGTTGCTCGCAGAATTCATCGCCGCCGCCGTGATGCTCACGGCCGGGGGGCTCGGCGCGCTCGATTCGGGCCCGGGCCGTGCCATGCTGTACACTTTCGCGCGGTGGCGACGGCAGCGGCGGCACGCGCAGCGGACTCGCTAGCTCACACCAGCCGCGTGCGGATCTTGATCTCCGACGTGAGCGTCCGGTGTACCGGGCACTTGTCGGCGATCTCGACGAGTTTCGCGCGCTGCTCGTCGTTCAGCCGCCCGGAGAGCACCAGCTCGCGCTCGATCTGATCGAGCTTGCCTTCCTTGGTCTCGCAGTCGGCGCAGTCCTGGGCGTGGATGCGGGAGTGGGTGAGGCGGACGGTGACGCCGTCGAGCGGCCAGCCCTTGCGTCGCGCATACAGCGCGAGCGTCATCGACGTTCAGGCGCCGAGGGCGATCAGCAGATAGTCGTACGGCGACGGGCCGGTGTCGCCACCGCCGTCGACGATGGGCTCATCGGCGATCGCCCGGTGGCGGCCGATCAGCAGCTCCTGCGCGAGTCCCGAGGCACCGCCGTGCACCGTCACCGTGGCCATCGTCTCCTCCTCGTCCGGGGCGGGCTCATCCGCTGAGAATGCGCTCCCAGCGGCCGTACTCGCGGGCGGCTTCCATGAACCACTTCACGCAGTCGGGGTTGGCGCGCGGCGGCAGCTCGCACGAGGTCGAGAGCACGAAGCGCGAGCGCGAGCCGGCGGTGTCGATGCAGCGCCGCACCTCGGCCTCGATCTCCGCCTTCGTCGCGCGCTCGAAGATCGTCACGTCCACGTTGCCGATGGCCACCACGTTCCTCTGGTTGCCGAGCGTGATGAGGCGGTCGAGCTGGTCGACGTAGAGCTTCGGGTCGGCCTGCTGGTCGAGGTCGATGGTGATGGCGACGAAGCCGACGTCCACCAGGTCCTCGTGGATCTGATGCGTGGTGCCGCAGATGTGCACGGTCGTCCCGACCTTCTTGGCCTTGAAGTAGTCCACCAGCTCCTTGTGATAGGGCTTGATGAACTCGCGATAGGTGTCCGGCCCCACCAGCGAGCACGAAGCCGTGGGATCGGAGTACGAGAGGCCGATCTTCGTCGTCAGCACGGCATCACCCATCCGCTTGGCGAACTCCGTCGCGAAGCGCATGAGCTCGTGGACGAACTCCGGGTCGTCCAGCGTGTCCAGGCACATCAGCTCGGGGTTACGCATGAGCATGGCGATCGTCCACGGCCCGACCAGCACCGCGCCGAGCGCGCTCGGGAATTTCTGCGCGGACAGCGCCTCGCACTGCTCGAGAAACGCGGGCAGCCGCCCCTGCCGGAACGGATCGGGCACCTCCAGCCGCGCCAGCGCGCCCTTGTCGTCCTGGAGCACGTGCTGGTCGATCGAGGGCACGACGTAATCGGAGTACTTCACGCGGCAGCCGACGGCTTCGGCCTCTTTGGCCAGATCGTTGAACGCGATCATGATGTCCGGCTGATAGCGCTCGTAGTAATTGATCATCGCCTTCACGGCCTTCTTGGGATTCGTGCAGTATTCCTCGATCGAGAGGCCGTCCAGGCAGCCGGCGAAGGAGCCGGCGATCGGGTACGCGGGCACACGGTCGGCGCGCTGGCCCTTGTAGGCGGCGACGACGCGCTCACGCGGTGTGACGTCTCGGGGCTGGTCCATGGCCATCACCTCGACTGTAGCTCAGCGCTCGAGCGCCGGCCGGATCTTCGTCGCGACGAGATCGAGCAGCTCGAGCATGCGCTTGGGATCCTCGCGCCGGAACACGACGGCGGTGTGGCCCACGCCCAGTCGCCCATACTCGCCGAGGCGGTCCACGACGGCCTGCACGCCGTCGGCCAGCACCGTCTCGCTCAGCTCGAAGCGCATCGAGATCTCGATCGTTTTCCAGGCGCGCCCGGCCGCCTCCGCGAGCGTCCGCAGCTCGGCGAGCGAGGCGCGCAGCTCGTCGGGCGTCTTCGACATCGCGTGCCAGCCGTCGCCCAGCGCGACCACGCGGCGTAGCGCCGCCGTCGTGTTGCCGCCGACCCAGATCGGCGGGTGCGGCTTCTGCACCGGCTTGGGCTCGAAGCCGACGTCGGCGACGCGATAGAACTCGCCGTCGAAGCGCGGCTCGCGCTCCGTCCACAGCGCCTTGAACACGCGCAGGGCCTCATCGGCGGCGCGCCCGCGCCCGGCGAAGTCGACGCCCAGGATCTCGAGCTCCTGCCGCCACCAGCCCACACCCACGCCGCAGATCAGCCGGCCGCCCGAGAGCACGTCGATGGTGGCCAGCATCTTGGCCATGGCCACCGGATGCCGGTGCCCGAGGATGAAGACCGAGCAGCCGATCCGCGCGCGCGTGGTGGCCACGGCGAGCGCGCTGAGCATCGCCACCGGCTCGAGGTACGGCACGTCCGGGGGGACGGGAAAGCTGCGGCCGCCGGGATAGCCCGCCGTCGCGCGCGGGATCACGACGTGGTCGCTGACCCAGAGCGAGGCGAAGTCACGGGCCTCGGCCTCGCGGGCGAAGGTCAGCAGCGCGTCGCGCGTGACGTCGGGCGCGACGGTGCTCGGAACGTGGACGCCGATCTGCATGAGGCACCTCCGGGGCCCGGACGTTAGCAGACGCGGGACGGCGCGGCAACGTGCGGTAGAATCCCCGCTGCCGATTCCAGAGGAGGCGCGCGCATGATCAAGCCCTACACCACGGTGGGCCTCATCCCGACCGTTCGCGGCATCCGGCGCCGCAAGGACATCAAGCTCAACCTCGAGCACCTCAAGCATCTCGTGAAGGCCGCCTCGTGGCTGTCGAGCCTGGATCTCCCCGTGCGGTTGATCGCATTCCCGGAGGGAGCCCTGCAGGCGTTCAACGACGAAGTGCTCGATCTGGATCATGCGACCTTCGCGCGGGAGTGCGCGATCGACATTCCCGGCGAGGAGACGGACGAGCTGGGCAAGATCGCCAAGGAGTACGACGCCTTCGTGATGGCCCAGGCCAAGGCGAAGCATCCCGACCTGAAGGACCGCTTCTTCAACGTCGGCTTCATCATCAACCCGCGCGGCAAGGTGATCCTCAAGCACTACAAGGTCTCGCCCCTGTTTCCCGTCGAACACTCCGTCTGTCCGCACGACGTCTACGACTGGTGGGTCGAGAAGTACGGCCGCACGCTGGACGCCTTCTGGCCGGTGGCCGACACCGAGATCGGCCGCCTCGGCATCATGATGGCCAACGAGGGCAGCTATCCGGAGAACGCGCGGGCGCTGGCCATGAACGGCGCCGAGGTCGTCTACCGCGCGTCGTACCCGCATCCGGCCACCGGCAACGAGATCTTCGAGATCCAGAGCCGCGCGCGCGCGCTCGACAACAATATGTACATCGTGGCGCCCAACATGGGCACCTACTACCTGTTCCCCGAGGAGAACACGCCCATCGACACCTTCGGCGGGCGCTCGTTCATCATCGACTACAAGGGCCGGATCGTCGGCAAGCAGGACTACGGCGCCGGCTCGACGTACGTGGGCGGCGTCATCGACATCGAAGCGCTGCGCGACCACCGCGCGCGCGCGCAGTGGGACAATTGGATGAAGGACCTCCGCACGGAGCTCTACCAGATCGTGTACGACAAGCCGATCTATCCCAAGAACCTGTACCTCAAGCGCGCGCCGATGAAGCACGCCGAGTACCGCAACGTGATCCGGCGCCAGATCAAGCTCATGCACGACCGTGATATCTGGGCGAAGCCGGGCCGGTGAGGCGCGTGCCCTGAGCGCCCCCCTCGTGCGCGTCCGCGACGTGCTCCTGCGCGAGCGCGACGTGCGCCTGCCCTTCCGCTTCGGCGCGGTGACGCTCACAGAGGCCACCGAAGCCTTCGCGCGCGTGCGCGTCACGCTGAAAGACGGGCGAAGCGCGTGGGGCCAGGCCGCGGAGATGCTGGCGCCGAAGTGGTTCGACAAGGATCCCGCGCGCTCGAACGCCGACAACGCCGCCGCCGGGTTTGCCACGGCCGCCGAGCCCGACTGGGCGTCCATGCGCGAGATGGCGTCGTAGCGCGACCACCATGGCCGGCGAGATTCCGCTCTGGATCAAGGTGGGTTACACGCTGATGGTCGCGGTCATCGTGCCCGTCTATCTCGCCTACTATGGGCCGGCCAACTTTCTCTGGTTCTCCGACGTCGCCCTGATCGTCACCGGCGTGGCCCTGTGGCTGGAGAACCCGCTGCTCGTGAGCATGATGACCGTCGGCGTGCTGCTCCCCGAGCTGCTCTGGAACGTCACCTTGTTCACGCGGCTTCTCACGGGCATCCGCGTCTCCGGTCTCGCCGACTACATGTTCGACACGAGGATCCCGAAGTGGATCAGGACCCTGTCGCTCTTTCACGTGGTGCTGCCGGTGCTCATGCTGTGGATGCTGCACAGGCTCGGCTACGATCCGCGCGCGCTGCCGGCACAGACGGCGCTGGCGTGGGTGATCCTGCCGCTCACGTACGCGGTGACGAAACCCGAGGACAACATCAACTGGGTGTACGGGCCCGGCGCGCGGCCCCAGCGCCAGATCTCCCCGCCGCTCTATCTGGCCTTCGTGCTGATCTTGTTTCCGCTGATCGTCTACGTCCCCACGCATCTCCTCCTGCTCGCCGCATTGGGCGGAGAGTGATAGACGCTGATCGAGACGCGCCCCGGCTCCGCCGGGGCGCGACGAGCGATGGGGGTTTGGGGGCCATCTCGGGGCCCCCATCACCTACGACCGTGACCGAGGCGCGGCCCGGCTCCGCCGGGGCGCGACGAGCGATGGGGGGTTTGGGGGCCATCTCGGGGCCCCCATCACCTACGACCGTGACCGAGGCGCGGCCCGGCTCCGCCGGGGCGCGACGAGCGATGGGGGTTTGGGGGCCATGTCGGGGCCCCCATTTGAATAGAAGCGCGCCCCGGCTCCGCCGGGGCGCGACGAGCGATGGGGGTTTGGGGGCCATGTCGCGGCCCCCATGTAAACAGGCAGCACGCCCGATCGTGTCGGGCGTGCGTCCGGCGGTCACCGGTGGCCGTCATTCGTAAGCTCTCGATTTATCGATCGCGCGCGTCTGGCACGTCTGCTGCTCTGTCGCTCGACCAAGGCGATGCCCCCGCTTGGGGAGGGGACGGTCGATCACAACCGACCGGCAGGTGCGAAGCCAGCACCGGACAGGCACAGACGATGAACATGGACACCTGGTACGAGCTGGTGCTCCGCGAGATGTCCGATCTGAACGGAGTCGCGAATGAGCTGCTGCGCGAGGCGGACGAAGTCTCACGGGCGCGCGACGACGCGGAGGACGAACAGCAGTAACGCCGCTGCGCCGACGACGACCCAGACCGAGCCTTTCGGGTACCGCAGCAGCTCGACGAGCGCGATCGCGAAGCCGGCGGCGACGACGATGCCGCCGGCCGCGATCGTCGGCCACCACGCCCGCCCCTTCATCCCAGCAGCGCGTCCAGCGCGCCCCGCGCACTCCTGACGTCGACCGCCTCGACCCGCTCGATGGCCACGGTCAGCACGCGCGCCGCGCGCGCCCACGGCCGCCACGCGAGATTCGCCGCCGCGAAAAGGACCACCGCCGGCGCGCCGACGGCCGCCGCGAGATGACTCACGCCCGAATCGTTGCCGATGTACGCCGCGCACCGGGCCAGCACGCCGGCGAGCGCGGGCAACGCCGGTTCGCGCAGCCGGCGCGCCGAGGGCAGCCGCGCCAGCAGCCCGGCGGCCGCCTCGGCGTCGGCGGGGCCCTCATGCACCACGGTCTCGACGTCGGCCCGCGCGACGAGCGGCGCCAGCGTCTCCGCGAACGCCGCCGCCGGCCAGCGCTTGGCCACGCCTCCGGCGCCGGGGTGCACGACGACGAGGCGCCGCGAGCCGTCCGAGCCCGCGCGGTCGAGCGCCGCGCGGCCCTCGGCGATGAGGACGTCGCTCACGCGCGCGACGTCGAGCCGCGCGCTCTGCACGCCGACCGTCGCCAGCAGGTGCTCCCAGACGTCATGCCCTGGTGATACCGACGCTGCGACGATCGCGCGTGGGAAGATCGCCCCGAGCCGGCGCACGAAGTCGGGATCGCGCGCGCCGAACCAGCAGACCACGCGCTCGACAGCGGGCAGCCGCGCGTCGCCCGCGCCCGCGAACAGCGCGTCCAGCCGCAGGGACTCGAAGTTGCACGCCTCATCGGCCTCGCCGAGCGCGACCAGGAGCGCGGCGATCCGCGGCTGGGCGGCCAGCGTCAGGCGGCCGCCCGCGTCGCGCAGCGCGCGGAGCGCGGGAATGCCGAGCAGGACGTCTCCGAGGGCGCCGGGATGGATGGCGAGCGTCGCGCCCGCCACCACGAGACTCACCGGCCGGCGAGGAGCGCGAGCGCCGCGTCGTGCAGGCGGCCGTTGGTGGCCAGCGCGTTGCCGGAGTAGATCGTCGGCGTGCCGGCGAGGTCGGTGAAGCGCCCGCCCGCCTCCTCCACCACGATCTTGCACGGCGCGAGGTCCCAGGGCTTGAGATCGACCTCGACGTACATCTCCGCCTTGCCCTCGGCCACCAGCGCGTAGCCGAGATAGTCGCCAAAGCCGCGCTGACGCTCGGTGGCGTCGACGAGGCGCACGACGCCGTCCCAGACGCCGGCCTTGCGGTAGAGGCGCAGGCCCGCGTGCAGGAACGTCGCCGACCACAGGTCGCCGACGTCCGAGACGCTCACGCGCCGGCCGTTCAGGCGCGCGCCACCGCCCTTGCGCGCAGCGTAGAGCTCGCCCGTGACCGGGTTGAGGATCACGCCGGCGACGATCTCGCCGTGCGCCTCGAGGGCGAGCAGCGTCGCCCACACGGGGATCCGGCGCACGAAGTTCTTCGTGCCGTCGATCGGGTCGATGATCCAGCGCACGTCGGTGGCGCCCTTGGCGCCGAACTCCTCGCCGAGGAACCCCCAGTCGGGGAACGCGCGGCCCAGGGTGGCCACGATCGTCTGCTCGGCTTCGCGATCGGCCTGGGTGACCGGCGTGTCGTCGGGCTTGATCGTGACGTCGAAGTGGCTGGTGTAGTACTTCATCGCGATGCCGCCGGCGGCGCGCGCGGCGTCGGTGGCGGCGGCGAGCGCCCGGTCGAGCGTCGCCGCGTCGAGCGCCGTCGTCATCGGGCGGCGGTCTCCTCGGCCGGGAACGGCTCGCCGCGCTCACCGAGCACCCTGGCGTAGACGTCCAGCGCTTCCACCACCACCGGCATCCCCCCGTACGTGACTTGCTGGAAAATCACTTCGGCCACTTCCTGGCGGGTGGCGCCGACGTTGAGCGCCGCGTGGATGTGAGCGCGCAGCTCGTTGTGGCGATCGAGCACGGTGAGCGAGGCCACCGCGCACAGCTCCCGCTGCTTCTGCGAGATCACCTCGCGGCTGTAGAGCACGCCCGTGAAGAACATCGAGAGCTGCCGGGCGAGCTGCTTGTCGAACTTCTTCCATTGCTCGAACCCGGTGCCGCTCTCGAGGGTGTGGAAGAGCTTGCCGGCCGTGTCGCGGGTTTTCTGCTTGAGCTCCGCCTCGTTCATCGTGGCCTCCTGACGGCCGACATCATCGCACGCCGTGGTACGCTCGGCGCAAGGACCCATGCTCAATCCCCACATTTTCCGCGCCTATGACGTCCGCGGGCGCGTCGGCTCCGACATCAATCCCGAGGTCTTCCGCCTCGTCGGCCGCGCCTACGGCACGCTGATTCGCAACAACGGTGGGCGCACCATGGCCGTCGGCCAGGACAATCGCGAGTCGTCGGCCGGGCTCAAGGCGGGCTTCGTCGAGGGCGCGCGCGCGGCGGGCCTCGACATCGTCGACATCGGCATCGTCACCACGCCCATCCTCTATTTCGCCACCGCGCACTGGAAGCTCGACGGCGGCGCCAACATCACCGGCAGCCACAATCCCGTCGAGTACAACGGCGTGAAGATGGTGCACCCCGGGGCGGCGCCGCTCACCGAGCAGGAGATCCAGGGGCTGCGGGAGACGATCGAGCGCGGCGCCTTCGCCACCGGCGCGGGCGGGCTCACCACGAGGAACCCGCGCGACGACTACTTCGACACCATCGCGAAGATCGTGCGGCTCGAGCGGCCGCTCAAGGTCGTGGCCGACGCCGGCAACGGCATCGCGGGCGTGTACGGGCCGCCGCTGCTGCGTCGTCTCGGCTGCGAGGTGATCGAGCTGCACTGCGAGTCGGACGGCCGCTTCCCGAATCACCTGCCCGACCCCGAGGATCCCGAGAACGTCGTGGACCTCCAGCAGAAAGTCGTGGAGACCGGCGCCGACCTCGGCCTGGCCTGGGACGGCGACGCCGACCGCGTCGGCGTGATCGACGAGCGTGGGCGCCGTCACGAGGCCGACCTGATCCTCGTGCTCCTCGCGCGCGACCTCTTGACGCGCCATCCCGGCGCCAAGGTCGTCTTCGACGTGAAGTCCTCGCAGGTGCTCGTGGACGAGGTTCGCAAGCACGGCGGCGTGCCCGTCATGTGGAAGACGGGCCACTCTCACCTCAAGCGCAAGATGCGCGAGGACCGGATCCTGCTCGGCGGCGAGGTGAGCGGCCACATGTTCTTCGCCGAGGGCTACTACGGCGTCGACGACGGGATCCTCGCCGCGTGCAAGGTGGCGGAGATCGCCGCGCGCGACGAAGGTCCCGTCTCGAAGATGTTCGACTCGGTGCCGCATCTGCACGCCACGCCGGAGCTGAAGGCGCCCTGCCCCGACGGCGAAAAGTTCAAGGTGATCGAGGAGCTCGCGCGCGACCTCAAGGCGCGCTTCGAGACGATCGACATCGACGGCGCGCGCGTCCTCTTCCCCGGCGGCGGCTGGGGCCTGGTGCGCGCGTCGAACACCAATCCCTACCTGACGCTGCGCTTCGAGGCCACGACGGAGCGGAAGATCGAGGACATGAAGCGCGTCATCTACGACGCGCTCCGCCGCTACCCGTTCGTCACGCTGCCGTCGTAGCGCTCCACGCGGCGGTCGGGGTGGGGCGGACGACGGCGGCGCGGATGGTCACGTCGTGACCGAGGAGAGCTGGGCGGAGATGAGGCGGGCGTAGAGGCCGCGGCGGGCAAGCAGCTCGGCGTGGGCGCCGGCTTCGGCCACGCGGCCGTGGTCCAGGACGACGATGGTGTCGGCGCCCCGAACGGTGGACAGGCGGTGCGCGATCACCAGCGTCGTGCGGTCCTGCTTGAGCCGATCGAGGGCGGCGCGCACGGTCGCCTCGCTGACGGCGTCGAGATGTGACGTCGCCTCGTCGAGGATCAGCACCGGCGCGTCCTTCAGGAACGCGCGCGCGATCGCCACGCGCTGGCGCTGCCCGCCCGAGAGCTGCGTGCCGCGCTCGCCGACGACGGTGTCGAGCCCGTCCGGCAGTGAGGCGACGAAGTCGGCGAGCGCCGCGCGCTCGATCGCCGTCTCCACCTCCGCCCCGCTGGCGCCCGGCCGCGCGAGCCGCACGTTGTTCCGCATCGTGTCGTTGAAGAGATAGGTGTCCTGCGCGACCAGCGCCACCCGCCGGCGCAGGTCGTCGAGACGATAGGCGCGCAGGTCGTGGCCGTCGAGGCGTGCCGCACCCTTGTCGGGATCCCAGAAGCGCAGGAAGAGGTGCGCGATCGTCGTCTTGCCCGCGCCCGAGGGCCCGACCAGCGCCACCGTGCTGCCGGCCGGGACGACGAGGCGCACGTCGGCCAGCGCGGGCCGTGAGCGTCCCGAATACGTGAACGTCACGCCGTCCATCTCCAGCGCGGCCGCGCCGGCCCGCCCGACGGCGACGCCGGACCCGTCCTGCACCGCCACCGGCGCCGTCTCGATCGCGTGGAAGCGGCGGGTGGCGCCGAGCGTGTCGGCGAGCTGGCGGCCGACCTGCGCGATCTCCCAGACCGGGACGAACGCCGACATCGCGAGCAGCGTCATGACGGGCAGGATCGCGGGATCGAGGCGCCCGTGCATGACGAGCAGGCCGCCGGCCGCCAGCACCGCGAGGCCGCCGAGCCCGGTGACGATCTCGTGCAGCGCCGTCTGTAACGTCAGGTCGCGCAGGAACGGCATGCGGGCGTGCAGGTAGTCGCGCGCCTTCGCCGCGAACTCCTCGCCCCGCGCCCGCACGTGCTGAAACGCGATGATCTCGGTCAGGCCCTGGATCGAGTCGACGGCGTGGGCGTTGAGATCGCCGGCGATGGCGCGCGCGCGGGCGCCGAGCCGGTCGATGCGCGCGCGGCCGAGGACGGGGCTGACGGCCGCGTAGACGAGGAACGGCAGCACGGCGAGGGCCATCGGCCAGCCGACGGCGGCGAGCGTGCCCAGCACCGCCAGCGGCACCAGCACCGCCACGAAGGCCGGCGTGATGGTGTGGGCGAAGAAGTACTCGATGAGCTCGACGTCGTGGGTGGCCACGCTCACGAGATCCCCGCTGCGGTGCTGCACCAGATACGCCGGCGCGAGCGCGTCCAGCTTGCGGAACAGCGCCAGTCGCAGATCGGCGAGCAGGCGGTAGGCCATGTCGTGCGCCAGCCACGACTCGAGCCAGTGCAGCGCGCCCGAGAGCGGGGCGACGACGGCGAGCGTCACGAGCAGGCCCGCCACGGGCGCGCCGCGGCTCACCGCGCGCACGGTCAGGGCGCTGAGCACGCCGACGCCGATGAGGGCGACCACCCGCGCGATGCCGAGCCCGAACGTGGCGAGCAACCGCAGCCGGTAGTGCCGCACCATCGCCAGCAAGATCGGGATCGCGCGCAGCCAGCCGAGCTCGGCGATCGGCTCGGGGACGAGCGGCAGCGCCGCGCCGTCCTCGGCGGCCGCCGGCGCGACCTCCGCCGGGCGCAGCGTCGCGTCGTCGGGTGGGGCGGCGGCGCCGTCCTCGGCCTGCGCGGCCATGAGACGCGCGTAGGCGCCTTGCCGCGCCATCAGCTCGCGGTGCGTCCCCGTCTCGACGAGGCGGCCGGCGTCCAGCACCAGGATGCGGTCGGCGCTCAGGACGCTCGAGAGCCGATGCGCGAAGACCAGCGTCGTGCGGCCCTCCATCAGCCGATCGAGCGCCTGCTGGATGACCGCCTCGTTCTCGGCGTCGACCGCGGAGAGCGCCTCGTCGAGGATCAGGATGGGGGCGTCGCGGAGCAGCGCGCGGGCGATGGCGATGCGCTGGCGCTGGCCACCGGACAACCGGATACCGCGCTCGCCCACCACCGTCTGATAGCCCTGCGGCAGACGCGCGATGAACTCGTCGGCGTTGGCGCTGCGGGCGGCCGCGCGCAGATCGTCCAGCGTCGCCCCGGGCTTGCCGAGGCGGAGGTTGTCCTCGACGGTGCCGTGGAAGAGGTACGTGTCCTGCTGCACGATGGCGATCTGCGCGCGAAGGTCCTCGAGGCTCAGCGCGCTCACGTCGCGGCCGCCGATGCGGATGCGCCCGCGCTGGGGATCGTAGAAGCGCAGGAGCAGTCGCGCGACCGTGGACTTGCCGGAGCCGCTCGGCCCCACGAATCCGATTCGCTCGCCCGGCGCCACCGCGAAGCTCAGGCGCTCGTGGGCGGCGCCGCGGCCGCCGGGATACGCGAACGTCACCTCCTCGAAGGTGACACTCGGCGTGAGCGCCGGGACGCGCGCGCCCGCCTCGCCCTGCTCCCGCACCTCGGGCGTGGCGCGCAGGATCGCGAGAATGCCCTGCGCGGCCGAGGTGCCGAGCATGCCTTGGTGCAGCACGACGCGCAACTCGCGCAGGGGCCGGAAGACCTCGACGCCGAGCATGAGGACGACGAGCAGGCTCGGCAGCCCCATCGCACCCGTCTCGACGCGATACACGCCGAGCGCCAGCGCGGCCACCGCGCCGATGGCGATCCCCGCGTCGGCGATGCCACGCGTCATCACGTTGGAGCCGAGCACCCCCATGGTGCTCTGAAACAGCGCGCGCCCCTTGTCTTCGAGCAGGCGGCGGCGCGCCGCGCTCTGGCCGAAGGCCTTGAGCGTCGGCAGCCCCTGCAGCGTATCGAGGAACTCGGCGCCATACGCCGCGTACGCCTGCTGCCGGGCGAGGCTGTGCCGGCTCTCCCGGCGATGCCAGAGCGCCGGGGCGCCCAGCGTCACCAGCGCAGCGGCCAGCGTGACCAGCGCCACCGGCAGGTCGATGAACGCGACGAAGGCGAAGATCAGCACGGGCGTGAGACACGCCACGACGAGCTGCGGCAGGTACTGGCCGAAGTAGACCTCGAGCTGCTGGATGCCCTCGACCATCGAGAGCACCACGTCGCCCGTCCGCGAGCGGCTGAAGTGCGCGGGGCCGAGCGCGGTGATGTGCGCGTAGAGCGTGCGCCGCAGGGTCGCCTGCGCGAGAGCGGCGGTGTGGTGGGCCACCATCGTCCGGTAATACTCGAGCGCGCCGCGCACCACGGTGACGGCGGCGACCAGCCCGACGCCGAGCAGCAGCGACGGCAGCGTCGGCGCCGTCAGGATTCTGGCCAGCAGCCAGCCGAGCAGCGCGAGCCGCGCGATGCCGGCGGCGACGGCGGCGAGGCCGATCGCCACCGCCCACGCGATGCGCAGGCGCACGCCCGCGGTGAAGCGCCAGAGCTCGCGGCTCAGGTACACGCCAGCAGTCCCTTGACGGCGCCGAGCACGCTTCCCGCGGTGGGGCAGTCGCGGCCACCCCAGCAGCCGCCGGGATCGAGGAGCACGGCGCGCAGGCCGACGCGGCGGGCGCCGAGGACGTCGATGGAATAGAGGTCGCCGACGTAGGCGGCCTCGGCGGCGACGACGCCGGCCCGCGCCAGCGCGCGCTCGAAGATCGCGGGCTGGGGCTTCTCCACGCCCTCTTCGCTGGAGTCGAGCGCGAAGTCGACGAGCGGCAGCAGCTCGAGTCGCGTGAGGATCCGCTTGATCGATCCGTTGGAGTTCGAGATCACGCCGGTGCGCAGGCCGGACTCCCGCGCCAGCCGCAGCGCGGGCGCGGCGTCCGGCTCCGGCGCCGTCCAGAGGCCGAGCGGCTGGTTGTGGCCGCGGCGCCACTCGTCCATGGCGTCGACGAGCGCCGGGTCGGTCACCCCGACGCCCTCGAGCACGTACGCCAGGTAGCGGTTGTGGGTCGCGCGCGCCTCGGTGGACGCCACCTCACCCGTCGCGAACACGTCGGCGTCCAGCCGCACGCGCGCCTTCCACTCCGCGCGCATGAGGTCCTCGGGCGTGGTGCGCACCCCGCGCGCGGCCAGCGCGTCGGCGATGGCCGCGTAGTCGATGCGGACGAGCGTGTTGCCGGCGTCGAAGAAGATCGCGCGGAGCGGCACGCAGGCGCTCACTCAGTGCTCGACGCGGAAGGAGAACTGGCCCTCCGTGACGTGGCTGTCGACCGACAGCACGCGCCATACGACCCGGTACGTCCCCGGCCCCAGCGCCGGCATCGACACGCGCAGCAGCGTGCGGTTCGACGGGTCCAGCCCGCCGTCGCCGAGATCCATCCGCTTGCCCGACGCGTCGAGCACCTCGACCCGGCTGTAGGCCGGCTCGAGCGCGCCCGTGAACCAGAGCTTCACCTGCGGAGGCGGCGCCTTCAGGCTGACGCCGGCGCGCGGCTCCGTGCGGTCGAGGACTCCGTGGGCGACGGCGACGGCCGGGCCGACGGCCATGAGGATCAGGAGCGCGAGGACGCGACGCATGGGGACACTGTAGCAGCGATCAGAACCGCCAGGCGACACCGCCCAGCACCATTCGTGGGGTGCCGGGGGTGAAGTGAACATCGCCCACGCCCGCGGCGGGCTCGCCCGGCAGGCGGGAGGTGAAGAAGAACTGCGCCTCCCGCCACTCCGCGTTGGTCAGGTTCTCGAGGCTCACGAAGGCTTCGAACGCGCGGTAGCGATAGCGCGCCGTGACGTCGAACAGCGTGTAGCCGCGCGCCGTCTGCCGGCGATCCTCGCTGGCGAAGCGGTCGGCCAGGTGGCGCATCTCGAACGAGGCCGACAGTCCCCACGGCAGCCGCGCCGTCAGGTCGGCGCGCGCGGTGAGCCGCGGCGCCAGCGGCACCTCGTCGCCGTTCGTGAAGCGCGCGCGGCTCCACGTCACGTCGCCGTTGAAGAACAGCCACTCCAGCAGCCGCACCTTGCCCGCCAGCTCCCAGCCGTGGCGCCGGCTCGGCCCGCGCGCCTCGGTCGTTCCTTCGTCGCCGGCGAAGACCAGCTCGGACTCGAGATCGAGCCACCAGTAGGAGGCGGACACCTCCACGCGCGGCACCGCGCGCGTCTTGACGCCGACTTCCCAGCCGGTCGCTCGAGCGAGTGCGGTCATGCTCCGGTCGAGGATCACCGCGCGCGCGTCGTTGCTGTGGAAGCCGGTGCCGTAGTTGGCGAAGAATTCGGTCGACGCCCAGGGGCCAAGGATCAGGTTGGCCTTCCAGCTCGGGATCGCGCGCGTGGCATTGCCCGTGAGCCGGCCGCCCGCGCCGTGCAGGTTGTCGGCAACGTCGTAGTGAAAGACGTCGCCGCGCGCACCGGTCACCACGCGCAGCCACTCGACCGGCACGATCTCCAGCTTGAGGAAGGGCGAGACCGACTGCTCGACGACGTTCACGTCCTGCGTCCGCGCCAGCACGTGGCGATCGGACTGGTGCGCCAGCACGACGCGCGGCGTGTCCACCCGGTACTGCACGCCGGGCGTGGTCGTCAGCGCAACGCCGAGCACGGTGAGGCGGCGCTCCCAGCGCGCGTCGCCGCCGGCCACCCAGCGACGGTCGGACTGCTTGATCCCGTCGCCGTCGACCGGGTCGTCGAGAAAGAAGGTGAAGTTGGAGAAGAGATCGAGCGTGTAGTACTGCGCGTAGGTCTGCACGGTCACGGTGTCGCGGTCCGACGGGCGCCAGCGCAGCGTCGCGTTGAGGCTGGTCCGCTGCGTGCGGCCGCCCTCGCTGTCGTCGACGGCGCCGAAGCGGTCGAGCAGGCCGGCGCGCACCGCGCGCTCGGGGATCTGGCCGGAGCCGCGCCAGCCGCTGCGCAGATGCGAGACCCAGACCGCGGCGTCGAGGCTCTCGGCCAGGCTCGCCGAGGCCTTCGCGAAGGCGTTGAACCGCTGATAGTTCTGATCGTGCACGAACGGGCCGTCGGTGACGTAGCCCTCGACGGCGATCAGCGTCTTCAGCGCGTCGCGCGTCGGCGAGGCCAGCAGGAGATGGCGCTGCGTGCCAAACATGCCGCCGGCGGACGCGATGACGTTCTCGTCCACCGTGTCGCGCAGGACGAAGTTGACCGCGCCCGCCGTGTCGAAGTCGCCGAGCTCGACGTGGTACGGCCCCTTCAGCGCCTCGATCCGCTGCACCGTCTCCGGGATCAGGAAGTGCAGGTCGGCGTAGCCCTGCCCGTGCGCATGCGAGCGCAGGTTGACGGGCATGCCGTCCACGAAGATCGCCACGTCGGTGCCGTGGTCCGCGTCGAAGCCGCGCAGGAAATACTGCTCGGCCTTGCCGCCGCCCTGGTGCTGGCTGATGACCAGGCCCGGCACCAGGCGGATGATATCGGCCGGGCGCCCCTGCGGCCGCAACTCGAAGTCGCGGCTGGGGATCAGCACCTCGGACGACGCCGCCACCGGCGCCGGCGCCTCGACGACGACCGGCGGCAGCACGGCCGGAGGCGGCTCTGCAGGGGCCTGCGCGAGCGCGGCCCCGACGCGCAGGCAGAACGCGGCGACCATGGCAGCCGCTGCGATCCGACGCGCGCGCCCCGTGGGCATGGGAGGGCAGTAATACCACACGACCTTCGTCACGGTCGGTGCCGATGCACTCCGCCCTGCGTCTCGAGGTAGGCAACGAGGTCCAGCAGTTCGGCGACGCTCAGCACATGACGATACTCGGGCATTGTCGAGCGCCCGTCGCGACCCGTGTAGCCCGGGCCTTCGACGATCACGGCGTTGGGATCGAGGATCGACTCCGCGATGTAGCTCACCGGATGATGTCCGCCGATGCCCGTCAGCTCCGGGCCGGCCGCGGACGGCGCCGGATACGGCTCGCCGCGCAGCCGGTGGCAGCGATAGCACTCCAGGCGCGCGAACACCTGCCCGCCCCGCCGGGCGTCGCCGGGCGGCAGCCGGAACACCCAGCCGCGCGGCACGCCCCCGGCTTCGTGGAGCTGTTCGATCGTGGCGTGAATGGACTCGCGTGCGGCGTCGAGCTCGGCCACGTGCGCGACGTGTCCGGCGTGGCGCGCCGGCGTCGACTCGCCGAGTGCGGCCGTGAGGCCGAGGACGGCCGCGCCGAGGGCGGCTTCGCCGACCACCAGCGCCACCAGTGTCGAGGGAGACCTCCGCACCGGCCCGACGAAGGTCAGTCCCGCCAGCCGCACGATCCGCGCGAGCACGCCGCGCGCCCGCATGCGCGTGAGGCGCGGCAACAGCGCGTAACGATTGATTGCGCCGAGCGCGACGAGCGCGACGACGAGGATCAGCTTGGCGAGCAGGATGCGGCCGTACGGCGTGTTCCACAGCGCCGCCACGTCGGGGAGCTGCACCCAGGCGTTGTAGGCGCCCGTCACGATCACCGCCGCGAGCGACCACGCGGCGAGACGCGAGAACCGCGCGCCGATGCGCGCCACCACGCCGTGGCGCGCCACCACGCCCGCGCGGAAGACCACGATCGCGAGCGCGACGAGGCCGCCGATCCAGAGCGAGGCGGCCAGCACATGACTCCAGTCCAGCAGCACGCTCGGCGTGAGGTCGCCCCAGTCGGCGGCATGTCCGCTCAGCGCCGTCGAGAACGCGACGGTACCGGCCAGAGCCAGGGCGACGACGCGCGCGCGATATCCGCTGCGGCCGACCGCGACGACCAGCGTGGCGAGCGCGACGATGCGGCCGAGCCAGATGACGCCGAAGTGCGTCCGCGAAAGGACGAGTGGCACGACCCGGACGGACTCCGCCCAACCTCCGCCGCCCATGGTGCGCGCGCGCAAGACGACCTCGGCGGCGCTCGTCAGCAGCAGGCCGCCGATGCAGACGAGGCTCCAGACGCGGAGTCGGCGGCGCGCCGAGACGGTGTCCGTCTCATCGACAGGCAGCACGAGGACCTCGAGCGCGAGCCCGCCGATGACACCGGCGAGCGCGGCGAGCGCGAGCCACCGGACAAGGATCGCGACGACGGCGGTCACTTGATCCGGAACGGAAAGTCTCCCTCCGTCCGATGGCCGTCGCGGGCCACGACGCTCCAGTAGACGCGGTAGCGCCCCGGCGGCAGCGGCGGGACTTTGACGGCCAGGACACGGTTGTCGGCGGGATCGACGCCGCCGTTCCCCGTGTCCACACGCCGCTTGTCCGCGCTCTCCACGCGGATCGTGCTGAACACGGGCTCGATCTGAGCGTCGAACCAGATGCGGACCACCGCCGGCGGCGCGCTCAGCGTGGAGCCGACGCGCGGCTCGGAGTGGTCCGGAAAGGCGTGGGCCCACGCCGCGCCGGCCATTGCGGCCAGCGCGGCGCAGGCGAGCCAGCCTATCGCGGCTGCGTGGGACCGAGCACGCCGTGAAATGGCGTCCACGAAAAGATCTTCGGCGCGATGTCGTCCAGGTAGAAGTGGAGCTGGCCGATCACGCCGACGTTCTTGCCGCTGCGCTCGTTCATCGGGATGACGGCCTCGAGACCCAGCTGAAGATAGCGGCCGAACCAGATGATGCCCGGATTGATCGTGCCGGTGACACGGCCGTTGCCGGTCGGCGCGTCGAGCGGCGTCTGCATCGCGACCTCCACGATGGGGATCATGCGGTTCAGCGGCGCCGGCAGCCCGACGTCCTTCACATACGACTGCAAATATTGGAGGTTGTACTGGACGCTGAAGCCCCACTTCGCGGTGACCGGGTTGACCTCGCGCTCGAGGCTGATCGTACCGTCGTCTTCGGTGACGAGGTGATGGCTCAGGCGGCGGGTGGGGAGCGCGACGCCGAAGGTGCCGGTCAGCGCCACCGGTTTCACGGCATCGAGCGCCTCCGGCAGATCGCCGAAGCCTTTGCCGAAGAAGAGCGCGGGCGTGACGGTGTCGTGATTCTCGGCCCCCACCCGGTGGCTGCCCGTGCCGCCGACGTCCCAGGAAAGCCCGAGCGAGCCCAGCGCCTCGTGCGGCTCGCTCTTGAAAAAGACGTACTTGAGGGCGACCTCCAGGTTGTCGAAGCCCGTCACCGATTTTCCGTCGTCGGGATCGAGCGCCCGCCACGTGCCGCCGAGGCTGAAGCCGAAGTTGGGGCTCAGGCGCTTGGAGAACTCGCCGCTGACTTCCGTCTCCCGCGTCGCGGGGTGATCACCGTCCGCGGGCCGCTTGATGTGCTGCACCGTGGGCAACGAGAGCTCGTCGGCGACGAACGGATCGTCGGTGGCGAGCGTGGCCGGAAAGAAGCGCTTGCCGGCCATTCCGTGGGCGCCGGCCGTCCCGGCCGTTGACGCGAGCGCGGCAGCCAGCGACACCACGAGCGCGATGTGTTTCGAACACATGGGCGTCCTCCTCGTTTGCGAGAGTCGTTCGAGACTACGGGAACGGTCAGGCGGCGGAGGACGGAGGCGCGCGACCGCGATCGGGACGCGGGGAGCGGACGGCCGTGCGTAGCGGGGCGAGGTCGGCGCTCGGTTCGGGCGCCCGCGCCGGCCCGACCACGACGGCGGCGCCGTCGCTGAGGACGGCGGGCGCGTGTGTGGAGCTGGACGCGAGCACGCAGGCGGCGGCCGCACTCGCATCGGTGAGATGGTGCACGGAATGGACGGCGCCGTCGACGGCGACGGCCGCCGTCAGCAGGACGAGCGCGATGGCCACGCGCCGGCGCGAGGCGCACGCGGCCACGGCCACCGCGGCGGCGAGCAGCGTCGGCAGCGTCGCTGCAACCGGGGCGACGGCCCGAAGCTCCGCGATGGGGAGAATCGCCGGCGACGGCGCGGTGGACGGCGCGCTGATCTCGGCGACCAGCGCCCCGGTGTGCGCGCCGGCCGCGCCGGCGGAGGCCAGGAGCGCGGCGGCGGCGATCAGCGAGGCGACGAGCGGGCGCACCATGGCCGACACTGTACCGCGGAAACGGGGCATTTGTGTTGCGGGTTCCCGGAACGCGGCGAAGCCTATACCATGTGGGGCGCCCTATGGTGGACGTGAGAGAGATTGCCCTGCGAACCGCGCCGCTCGCCGCCTCCGTGCTGCTCCACGTCGGCGTGTACGGAACGCTCGGGCTGGCGCTGACGGCGCCCCGCGCGCCGGCCGCGCGCAACGCGCTGCTCGCCGAGCTCGTTGTCGTCGAGCCGCCCCCTGCAGAGCGGACGAAACCACAACCGCTCGACCCGCCGCGCCGCATCGCGCCACCGACGAC
>Ga0209807_1000156_pt1 | contig 29420 bp, 28 predicted proteins | sample GraSoiAngelo_154_FD_186168 | JGI IMG/M metagenome (GOLD analysis project Ga0209807, IMG submission 186168) | Grasslands soil microbial communities from the Angelo Coastal Reserve, California, USA - 14_1009_13_20cm (SPAdes) (version 2) | ecosystem: Environmental > Terrestrial > Soil > Grasslands ... | reverse complement strand
CCTGCTCTGGACTGTAATGACTCTCGGCCATGCTGCGGCCTTGTTCGCGCGCCGGCTGCGCGTCTTCCATTCCAAACACAAAACAAAGAACTGCTTGCGCGTCCTTGGAAATTTTTCGCTTCTCCCCGGTTTTCGGATCGGTCGCCGAATCGATCTGAGCAATGAAATGCCGGCTGTGCTCGTCTGGTTTGTACATTTGCATGGTTTGGTTTTTATCGAGGAGCGCTTGCTCTTCTTTGGTGAACTTGTCCGCTTTACTGGAACTGAGCGCTGCGCAGAAGGCGGAAGTTACCAGCAACAGCCTGAGAGGTCGTTTGTTCATGGAGAGTGTTCGCGGCGAAGGACCATTTCTTTCAGACATTTAGGCGCTGAGAAGAACCGCCGACTGCATTCCGATTAAGCTCAAGCAGCCATTACCTGCTTAAACGCGCTGACAAACGACTCCATCTCCGAGTGCTTACCGATTGTTAATCTCATGTGGTTCGGTAGAGCGGGGAATAAGCGGCCGACCTGAACATTTCTTTCTTTCATCGCTTTGATGATCGGAACGACCGGACGTTTGCAATCGAACATGATGAAGTTGGCCTGCGACGGAATTAGCTTGTAACCCATCTTGTCGAGCTCCGATGTCGTAAAGCTTTTCGCTTCGCTGGTTAGCTTCCGGCCGTTGTTTACTTGATCGACATCGTCCAGGCTCGCGGTCGCCGCCACCAAAGCCATGATGTTGACGCTGTCCCACATTTGAAACGGATGCATCCGCTTGATTGTTTCCGGTTGCGCGACGCAATAGCCGCAGCGCAGTCCGGCCATTCCGTAAATTTTTGAGAATGTCCGCGCGACGACCAGATTCGGATGATCTCTCACGAGCGGGATCACGCTCTCGTAGTCCGGACCGTCGGCGTAATGGAAGTACGCTTCGTCGACCAGAATCATTGTCCCGGGCAAAGTTTTCGCAATGAAATCGCGCAGATCGTTCTTGGGAGTGATGCTGGCCGTCGGATTGTTCGGATTACAGATGTAAATCAAACCTTTCTTCGCCGCGGCCGACATTTTTGGCAGATCGTGGGCGAAGCTGCTCGTTAACGGAACTTTCACGACGTCAGCGCCGTTCGCTTTCGAATATTCCAGGATCGCTTCGAATGTCGGTTCAGCCGCGATGAGTTTGCCCTGGGTCGGTCCGGTAAAAGCCTCGGCGCACAATTTCAAAATCTCGCTCGAGCCGTCGCCGAGCGCGATTTGTTCGCGACTGACGCCATTGACCTTCGCGATCTTGTCGATCAGGACGTCGTTCGCTTCATCAGGATAACGACAGCAGAGATCGACCGCATTTTTCATCGCGGCATGCGCCTGCGATGAAGGACCGTACGGATTCTCGTTCGCGCTCAAGCGGACGACAACCGAGCCGGTTGAGGCGGTTTTGATTGTCGGTGCTTCCGTTGCTGCAGTGAATCGCGGCCGAACGATCGCAGCGGCGGCGCCGACGCCTAACAAATGGGCAAATTTGCGACGAGAAATTGAGAGTGTGTTCATAGCGATACCTCCGGACGAAGTCCTAACGTGAATGACGCGGAGACGCGAGCCTAAAAACGCCACTGCATTTTCATCCACAGATTACACAGATGAAACACAGATTTCCTGCAACAGTAGAAGAGTTTGGTTCCCAATCTGTGAAAATCTGTGTCGATCTGTGGCTTCGATTCTGATCGCGCGTTAGATTTACTGTTGTGATCTTTGGGTTCCTGAAAGAACGACGCCGAAACCGGCTGAGAGCGCGGCCGTTTCCGAACGAGTGGCTGAAGATCATCAAGAACAGAGTTGCGTTCTTTGTCCGGCTCTCGGCGACGGACCAGGCTGAACTTCTCGATCACATTCAGGTGTTTCTCGCCGAAAAAGGTTTCGAAGGTTGTGCCGGGCTGGAAATCAACGACGAGATCCGGGTGACGATCGCGGCGCAGGCCTGCCTTCTTCTGTTGCATCGCCGGACTGATTACTTTCCGCTGCTGCTCACGATTCTCGTTTATCCATCGACGTATTTGGTAGACGAACAACGCCATGTCGAAGGTCCAGTTTGGGAAGAAGGAAAAATGTCTCGACTCGGCGAGACTGGCCGCACGATGGGATCGATGGTGCTCGCATGGGACGCGGTGAAATCCGGCGCAGCCGACCCTTCTGACGGCAAAAACGTTGTCTTGCACGAATTTGCTCACCAACTCGATTACGAGAATTTCGCCGCCGATGGCGCGCCGGCACTGGCGACACGCGAACAGCAAATGTCGTGGCGTGAAGTGATGAGGACCGAGTTTGCATCGCTTCGTGCGGCTGATGACACTGGAATTCCGACTCTGCTCGACACTTACGGAGCGACAAATCCGGCTGAGTTTTTCGCGGTGTCAGTCGAAGCGTTTTTTGAGCGACCATCCGCGCTGCGCTCCCGTCATCCAAAATTTTACGCGGAGCTACAGCGTTATTTTAATCAAAGTCCGATCGATTATTCGGCCGAGCGCAGCGTCCGTGGCGATTGACGTGCCCATTTATTATCCCAATCAGTGTCGGATTTCGGGTGATAACGATTGAACAATTCCAAGACGGCGCCTGTCTGATCAGTCACCATGGTTAAAATTATTGGAACAGTAGTTGCAGCGGCCGCGATGTTGATGGCGTCGTCCGCGTTTGCGAAAGACAAAGGTGGGGACATGGCGTGTTGTGCCAAGAACGCGTCGAATCAGCAATCGTGCGCCAATCTCGCGAGTCTCAATCTGACTGCGGATCAGAAGAGCAAGATCGAAGCGTGGCAATCGGAGTGCGTGAAAGCGGGTTGCACGAAAGGGAGCAGGCAGGCGTTTCTTAAGAAAGCCCAAGGCATTCTTTCGGCTGATCAATACGCGAAGTTGAAAGCCGAGTGCAATAAATCGGCCACGAAAACCGAAGCCTAAGTCCGAGCCGGACTGGCATTACCCTCACCTCAATCCTCTCGCCGGTAGGGAGAGGAAGCAAAAGAGATTTGCTGCATCAGGCTTTCTCCTCTCGCTGGTAGGGAGAGGAAGCAGCGCAGCGACAGGTGAGGGTTGGTTCAGTGAATCGCGTCGCTAAATCTTTGAACGACACTGCGTAAGCGAGTGTCTCACATTGCACTTATGACCAAATTCATTGCGTTAGTAGTGGCGGGAATGTTTGCAGCGGGCACCATGTTCGCGGGAGAACATGGCGACTGCACCAAGAAAGTCGGAAACGCAGCGAAGCCGGCCTGCACGGTTTCGTTGGCAAGTCTCAACCTGACGCCTGATCAAAAGACGAAGATGGACGCGGCGATGGCCGAACACATGAAAGCGGGTTGTTCGGAGGCGACCGAGGCCAAGTACTTGAAAGAGGCGGAAGGAATCCTGACGAATGAGCAATACGCCAAGTTCAAAGCGGAATGCTGCAAGGGCGACAAAGCTAAAACAGAGACCTAATCGTCCAGCAGAGTTTGTTTGTTGAAAATCGCGTTCGCTTCACGGCGAACGCGATTTTCTTAGAAGCCGGCGTTGTTAATGAGACGCCGATGGCGCGCCGATAGATGTCGATGTTAGCGCTTGCTGAAGCAGATCAGCGAGACGCCAGCCGGCCTTGTGTAATTCTTCGCGAACAATTTTGGCCGACCAATCGGCATACCCGACGTGGTCGGGTGCATTCTTTTCTCGCGCGTCGCCAGCCATGACGTTGCGGTCCTGATCGATAGTCTCATGGACATGGATGAACTGGAGGCGTTCATGCGCCTCCCGCGCGACCGGCAAAATTTCGTCGGCCCAGAATTCTCCATAGTTTTTTAGAGCTATGTTTGCCGGCGCCCGCCAGTTGGTGGGCTGTTCTTTCGTCAGGCGATCGATCAATTTTCGCTTCGCTTGTTCGGTTTTTTGGTGGCGCTCTTCTTTCGACAGAGTGGGTGATAGCGGCGGCAGGTTGGCCATGACTGCGTCGTAGTCCCAAAAGCCGTGCAATTTTAATCCGCGATGTGCCATTCCTTCCGGCGTCCCGCGAGTCAAACGAAGCATGAATGTGTTGCCGCCCTCGTCTTCGATGCCGGGCTGATTTCTATCCGGATCGACTGCTTGCCCTGCTTGATTGAAATATTCTGCGCCGACGTGGAGCGGTTGATGAACATCGCCAACATAGTGCGCGAGCAGAATAACCGCGACCGGCCTAGTGATTTTGCGCGGATTATCTTCCGGGATTTCGCCGCGCAAAACATCGACGCAATAGGAAATCATGTGGACGACGTCCCATTGACTGCGGCCGGTTTTTCCGTCGGAATATTTTTCGAGATTAAGAATAGGCACATCGGTGTAGTGAAACCAATGATGAGATGGAGCATGGGACTTCGAATCCTGCGTCGGGGGATTCGCTCGCCAGAAATCGCGGAGCTGCTTATCGATCTTCGCGTGCTCGGGGTAATGCGGAAATGCGTTTGGATCGTCGACACCGTTCTTGTCCCAGGCCTTGATCTCGTCGGCGATGACCGATGCGCGTTCCAAGGTGATGCCGTCGGTCAGCGTGTAGATTTTTTCGCCTGCCGGCGTGTTCACGACCAGTTTGTCTGCAATTCCACCAACGATTTCGTGACCGGTCGGTCCGTAAGCGAGCAGCGCTGCAGGAACCGCGGCGATGCTAATTGCAATTAGAATTCCCCGGCGCATTTCGGTCATGATTGCGGCGCGCCGGTTAGAATTTTACCGAGGTTTCCAGCAAATGATATTGCCAGCAAAATAATCCGAATGCGATCCCGCCGATAGCCAGCAGAATTGCGTGAGCGCGAAACCAAAGTCCGTGGCCTGGGAGTGTGGCAAAGCGAATGGCAGTGATCACTAAAAGGACGAGGCCTGCCATTAATGCCCAGCCGAAGATGTAAAGTGCGCGCAACCACGGATCGATGGCATCGCCGAAGATCACGATATTTTCCACACCGCGACTGAATACAATCGCGGGGATCAAAATGAACAACACTTCACAAAGGCAGATCACGCGCGAGAAAAAATATAAAACGCGGTCGCCTTTCGCGGTAAACAACGGACGCTGATATCGTTTGCGAACAACGACCGCGACTGGCCAAAGCAAAACAGTTAAAAGCGCCAGCGCCAGATTTCCGCCGACGATCGGGTTAATGAAACGCTTGTTCGCATACCACGAAACGCGCTGGCCCTCGTAAATCGCGGGAAACGGGAGCATCTCGCGCACGGAGCCGGACGCATCGCGGCGGAACGCAATTTTGTCCGGCCCGTCGATTTCGCTGTAAATAAGCGGAGCAATCTCCCGCCATTTCTTTAACTCGCCGCGCTGGTTCTTCATTCCTTCGACCGTCAGAATGCCGTCCTTATCGCTGCTCACGCTGAATTGACCGAGCAACGCCAGTAATCTTAGGAACGTTGTTTCTCCACGGCGCGTCCCTTCATAGACACCGCTGACCGCGCGTCCGTCCGTTTTCGCCGTATTTGGATCGACATCGACCTTCGGTTCGCCCGGATTTGGAAAATAGCGATTCGCGAAAGCGCGCAGGACTTCGCCCCGGCCGCCGCCAACATTTTTCCCAGCGCTGTTGTAGGAAATGAAATAGCCAACGTGCGCCTCCGGCACGATGACCATGTCGCTATGAAAATAAATTGTGTCGCCGCCGTGACCGATGATGCGTTGACCGTTCATTGAATATTCCAAGAAGGTGACGCCCAATCCATTCAACATTGGATGAAGTTCAAACTGCCGGGTTTCCATTTGTCGGACCGTCTCCGGTTTCAAGATGGCCACGCCGTCGACGGCTCCGTCCTGAAGAAACGCTAGGATGAAACGCGTCATGTCCACGGCCGTGGTGCTGAGCGCACCCGCGGGCGAGGCTTGCACGAATTCGAAATCGCGCGGTTTCTTAGCGGCGGTGAGGTAGCTTTGCGATATCTGCTGCGCCAGTGTTACTGGCAACGGCTGATCGAATGTTGAGTTGGTCATTCGCAGCGGCTTCAAAATGTGATTGTCGATGTAACGTTCGAATTTCTCGCCACTCACACGCTCGACGATGTATCCGGCGACGCTGAATCCGTAATTGGAATAGGAAGGAATTTTCCCCGGTGGGAAAATACGCTGCGGCGTTTGATTGACGAGATATGTGCGCAGCGCTTTCATGTCGCTCTCATGCGCCACGAATAGGTTCTTCAAAGTATCCTCGAATCCCGCGGTGTGCGTCAGCAATCGCCGAAGCGTAACCGGCTCGGGATACGTTTTTGGAATCGCGAAATCGAGGTACTCATTTACGTCGCGGTCGAGATCGAGCTTGCCTTGCTCGACCAATTGCATCACCGCCGTCGCGGTAAACAGTTTCGAGATCGAGCCGGGACGAAACAATGTTTGATCAGCCAGCACCGGCTTCTTCGCGGCGAAATCGGCGTAGCCGTAACCCTTTGCGAAAAGCACCTGACCGTCCTTAACAACTGAGACGACAGCGCCGGCGATGTCACGGTTTTGCAGTTGCGACGGAATCAGCGCGTCCAGAAAAGTTTCGAAGTCCTGCCTCGTGAGTACCGCGGCGGGAGTCGGCTGGGGCGCGACCGTTGGAACTTTCGCCGGGGGCGGAGAAGGCAGGGATATTAGCGGCGACGGTGCAGGACCTTGCGCGTGTGCGCCTGCTGTTAGCGCGATGATTATCGCTGTGATCGCGTAGCGCCGGGAGATTACGTTTTGCATAAAACGGCGAGTCTGCCGTTGGCGTCAGCCGGTGACAAGACTGCGATTATGTTGTGTCTTCGCCGGTCAGACGCGATCGAATGGTTTCGATCCGCTTTTGCAGCTTCGCGAAATGCGATCCCGACCAGTAAACCTGCCCGCAACCGCTGCAGCGTCGGAATTGCTCATAATATATCTTGGTCAACGGCTCGAGCTGATCAAAGACTTCGGCTTTCTTCGCAGGTTTAAGCAGGGTGTTGCAGCGGAGGCAGCGAGTAAATGGAGCCAAAGCGGAGCCCAGATCGAATCGGTGCAAAATCTCGAGAGTTTGTTCCATCGGCTCCTGAGAACGCAGGTAGTAGCCGTGCCGGACGATTGCATGCATCAGCAAACGCCGGTCGCGGGTGAGCAGAGCGCGGTTCTCGCTGCTGGCGATCGTCACCAATTGTCGATCCTCGGCCGCGGGATCGTAAACGACGTCGACGCCGAGAAGGCGAAGATCCCGGACAAGCTTCCCCAAATGTCCATCGGCAACAAAACTTGTGATTTCTATGAGTTGCAGCCGATTTTCTGCGAAAGGAGTAATTTCGCGTGTGCCGACTGGATAAACCTCGATACTCGATTCGCGGTCAACAACGCAGGCAAAATCCACTGGCACACCATTGACGATAATCAGATCGACTTCGGTGTGCGGGACTCCACAGGCTTCGATCACGTCCTTGACCGAAGTTTTCTCGGATAACTGGCGTTCTACCGTGGAAGCTTTTGAGCCCAGGAAAAACGGCAGGTCGCCGTGAAAGGTCAGCCGAATCGAGAACGGACTCATTTGCTCACTCGCGCGATCGAGTAAGCATACTCAAAAGTGGTCGCGCGCGGGCGCGCCATGAATTTTCCGGGACCGAGCGGTTCGTCTTCGCCGTAGTAACAATCGAGCTGCCAGCGGCGCAAACCGCCGCCGGTGTCCATAATTTTCCAGCGCGTGCTGCCGAAGACGCGTTCGACTTCGGCTGCAGGAGTTTCGAGCACAAGACCACGATGCAAGTCCGCTTGCGGTTTCGCCGCTGCGGAAAAGCGCGCGAGCAATGTTCCGCCACCACCACTCGGCGCCGATGAGTATCCATACGAATCGCCCCCGTTGTAACGAATGTAGTTGTGACCGTTAACCGGCGTGACGATTCGACCGTAGCCTTCCTTCTTCACCGAACGAAGAAAATCGCGCGGATAAGTGCGGCCGTGCAATCCAGGCTTCGTTATTCGAGTCGCGTCAAAGCCGCGCTCAAACGTGAAACCGGATTCCTTCGACGTGTAATAAAGTGTGCAGACGATGAAGTATTCCCCGGCATGGCCGCCGGGACGTCGCGCCAGTTTTTCGTTTTCGTAAGCGAGTCGTTGCACAACTTCCGGCCAGGGAATGTCGCCGCGCGCTGCCGGCAAGATCGCAAACAGGCACGCTAAGAAAAGTAGAGCCGTTGCTCGGTTAAACTCGCGGATTCTCGGCAAACTGACCCTCACCTGCCACTTCGCGGCTTCCTCCCGCGGGGTCGCGACCAGGGAGGAGCGTTGAGAGGACTGAGGTGAGGGTATTGCGATTGTTGTTTTCAGTCGCTGAAGAAATCCTCGGCCGGTCCACCGAGCAAAATCTGGATCGGCAGCTTGTCGTGCTCGTATTCGTAAGGCGGTTGCTTCCACGCGAATGACTCCGGGTATAATTTTCGAATGCAGCGAATAATTTCAACGCCGGTTTGAAACGGGCGAAAAACGTTGCGGTCGAGCACATGAATTTGCGTGCCGCCGCAAAGCTCACCGGCGAATTTGTTAAATGTCGGCTGAAAATAATTTTCCCGAAAAAACGCGCCTGGCAGTTTCAATTTCTTCAGCTCTCGACAAAACGATTCGGCGTCGATGAACGGCGCGCCGAAAATTTCAAACGGCCGTGTCGTCCCACGGCCCTCGGAAATATTCGTCCCTTCGAGCAAACACATTCCAGGGTAAACCGTCGCGGTGTCGAGTGTCGGCATGTTCGGTGACGGCATCACCCAGGGCAGTCCGGTTTGATCGAACCACATCGCGCGCTCCCAATTTTTCATCGGCAAGATCGACAATCGACATTTCGGAAACGCCTCGTCACGAAACTGGCCGGCGAGTTCGCCAATCGTTTTGCCGTGACGCACCGGAATTGGATGCATGCCAACGAACGATTCGTAACCTTTCTCAATCGGTGATCCTTCAATTGTGACGCCGTTAATTGGATTCGGCCGGTCGAGAACGACAACGTGTAGGTCGTGCTTCTCGCACGCGCGCATGCAAAGATAGAGCGTCCAAATAAAAGTGTAATAACGCGAGCCGACATCCTGAAGATCGACAACGAGAACGTCGACATCCTGGAGCATTTCTGGCGTCGGCTCGCGATGTTCTCCGTAAAGGCTGTAAACAGGAATGTGCAGGCGCGGGTGTTCGTAGCTTGTCCATTCGACCATGTTGTCCTGGGTCTGACCGAGGAATCCATGTTGCGGACCGAAAAAGGCGCTGAGCTCAAACAGATCCCCGTTTAGCCGCTCAAGGACTCGCGAGGCGTGTTCGAGCTTTGAGGAAACAGAAGCGGGATGCAGCAGCGCGCCGGCGCGCGCGCCGCGCAATTCCTGCGGCCACAATTCGCGCAAACGATCAATTGGAAGTTGAACGGCCATCGCTGATTTATATCACGTTTGCTTTCGCCTAACGAAAATGAAGATGACTGCAATTGCCGTCACAGCCGCGCACAATTGGGCAAACAGCTCGCCATGGCGGACATAAAAGGTGAGTTGTCTATCTTGCGGCACGCTAATGTCGCCGACCAGAACCCCTTCCGTAAAAGTGTTGCCGGTATCGTCCTGCAAAACTTGGGTCACGCGGCCGAACGCATTCACAAAACAAGTCACGCCCGTGTTCGCTGCTCGAATCATCGGCCGCCGATTTTCGACACACCGAAAGATCGCGTTGGCGAGATGTTGGCGCGAACCGGACGACTGCAAAAACCAACCATCGTTTGTTACATCGACTAAAAGATTGGCGCCGTTGACAACGAATCGTCGGACTAAGTCGCCGACCGTGTCTTCGAAACAAATCAGCGGCGCGGCACGGACGTCGCCGTTAGTCAGCCCGAGCACGGTGTGCTCAGTGCCCGGCGTAAAATCGCCCGGCACCCACTTGCTCGCGATGGCAGCGAAAAGCGGAAACGAATGTCGCAGCGGAATGTATTCACCGAACGGGACGAGATGCATCTTGCGATAAATTTGCACGCGCTCGCCAGCATTCGAAACGAGCACCGCGGCGTTGTAATCGTGGCCGTCTTCAACGTCGAGCGTGCCAAGTATCAAATCCGTTTTCGTTGCCGTTGAAAAATCGCGGATGAAACGATAGCTCTCGGTGCTCGGATCGCGCACCGGATCGGGCATCGAACTCTCCGGCCAGACCAACAAATCTGGCGGGGGATTTGCGCTTGCCGCGATTTCACTTAACCGCCGGAAGCGTTCGAAAACTTCGCCGGTAAACCGCGGATCGAATTTTTGCAATTGCGGAACGCTTGCCTGGACGGCGCCGATGCGAAGCGGTTTTACCGGCGAAGGACGTTGGGCGCGATGCAAACCGAATGTCAGCAGCGCGATGATGCCGATCATCGTGAGCGTGAGATCGAAATGCGGTCGCATCCGGTGCGTGCGCGCTTCCGTGAAAAGGCGGAGCGGCGTGGTCACGGCGATGATGTTTGCGAACGCGATCGCAAACGATAAACCGACGACGCCGGTGAATTCAGCAATTTGAATCATCGGCCACTCCGCATGAAGCGCCACCCCAAGGCCGTTCCAGCCGAATCCGCTGAAGAGCCATCCGCGCGTCCATTCGTGTGTGACCCACGCGGCCGCGGCTAGAAATGCCACCAGCAGATTTCGCCAGGAAGCGATGAAAGCTGGCGGCCTAATTAACCCGACGAACCAAGCCCAAAATGCAAAGTGGAGTCCGAGATAGATCGACAATAGGAACGAGAGTCCGTGCAGAAAAAAGCTTTGATACAAATCGCCGAGTGCGCCGAGCCAGCCAAACGTGACGGTGAAAAAAACAACACCGGCGAGATAACCGAGCAAGAGATTGCGCAACCAACGCCGGCGTGAGTTTGCGCCCGAAAACCAAATTGCCACGATGAGTGGCGTCAGCGCGATCCAGCAGAGCCAGCTTTGATTGAAAGGAGGAAAACACGCGGCCCCAAACAAACCGCTCGCGATTGCGGCGAGCCATGGCCAAAGGCGAAGCGCTTTGTTAATCACCGCGCAAATTCAGCCGCGGCGTCGACGACGTCCCTCGCGCTCGCGCCGACGACCGGGAGTCAGCGCGTCTCGCAAATCGCGCGCGTAGGAAGCATTTACGCGAAACACCGCGCGTTTGACATCTTCCATTGTCCGGAGACTGACTTTGTCGGACAGGACGTAGCCGACCGAGATGAGGCCGTTCAGTTCATCGAGAAACTCGGCCGACTCCATTTCACCAATGCGTTCGACCAGCAATTTGCCGTAAACCGGCGCGCCGGAAAGGCCCATCGCTTTCAGGAATGTGATCTCGCCTCCGCTTAAATTTATTTCGCGATGCATGGGAAGACTTCGGTCGACGCCTGCTGCCAGTGTCGCGCAGCTTATCATTTCAGGCGCGCGTGCGCATCCTTTTCGATAAAACCCCAGACTTTCTCAAGTCGCTCGCTCACCCCGCGTTTGATTTTGGCCAATTCATCTTTGGTAAATTTTCCTTTGTCGGGTTGTCGCTGCGCAAAGTGGTAATACTTGATCTTCGGTTCGGTTCCGGAGCCGCGAACCGCGATCCGTGTTTTATCCTCCAGCTCGAAGATCGACATCTTCTGTTTCGGAATCACGTCGCCTTCCACGTCGCGGATGGTTTGCTTTTCGAAATCCGTGATGCCAACGACTTTCGAGCCGGCGATCTCTGTCGGCGGATTGTTCGCGTAGGATTCGAGCAAGCGCGCGATCTTGTCCGCGCCCTCGGCGCCTTCAAAATAAATCGACGCATTCTTCTCTTCGAAGTAGCCGAAACCGGCGAAGGCTTCGTCGAGCAATTGATCGACCGTCCGGCCGCGGGACTTCGCGTAGGCGGCCATTTCGCAAAACATGATCGCGCCGGCGTGGCCATCCTTGTCGCGGACAAAATCCGCACCGCTATATCCGTAACTTTCTTCGCTGCCAAAAACGTAGAACGAAGAGTAATTCAATCGCGCCGCGCGAGTTTCTTCTTCCGAAAGTTGTCGGTATTTCTTACGAATTTCAGGCGGCAATGCGCTCTCGTACTTCTCAAGCTTGGCCCCGAAATATTTGAAGCCGGTCAAAGTCTCGACGCAACGCACACCGAAATGTTCTGAAATGACTTTCTGCAGATCGGTGGTGACGAAAGTCTTGATGACGACGGCGCGCGAGGCGTTTTCCTGGTTCAGGATCCCAAGATCGAAAAACTTTTTGAGTCGGTAGTAGGCCAACAAAGAGCCGATCTGATTCCCGCTGAGCAATTTCATTTCGCTGCTCGCGCTGCGCACGGCCACGCCAAGCCGGTCGGAGTCAGGATCGGTCGCGATGACAATGTCGGCTTTCGTTTTCCGCGCGAGCTCGATTCCGAGCGCTAGCGCTTCGGCGTTTTCTGGGTTTGGAGATTTCACCGTGGAAAAACGCGGATCGAATTTTTCCTGCTCCGGAACGACTTCGAAATTGAAACCGAGTCGCTGCAGCATCGGTTTAAGAGTGACGGCACCGGTGCCGTGCAAAGGTGTGAAAACAATGCGCAGCGATTTCGCGCTGCTCAGAGCCCTTCGATCGACAATCAGCGTTTCGAGGCGCTTCATGTAGGCTTCATCGACTTCGTGGCCTAGCGTCGTCACGGTGCCTTGCCGATCTTTCGGGAGCGGTTCGTAACTCTCGCTCTCGATCGCGTTTACTTTTTCAATAATTCCGCTGGCGTGCGGCTCGATCACTTGCGCGCCGTCGGCGAAATAAACTTTATAGCCGTTATCATGTGGCGGATTGTGACTAGCGGTGATCACAATTCCGGCGGTCGCATTTAGATGCCGAACCGCGAATGACAATTCCGGCGTTGAGCGGGGCCGGTCGAAGATATAAGCGTCGCAACCGTTTTCGGCGGCAACCTTTGCCGTCAACTCGGTGAACTCATTCGAGAAAAATCGCGTGTCGTGCGCGATCACAATTTTCGGTCGCGTCTCGATTTTATTTTTCGCGTGCCATTCTTTCGCGTAAGCGACCAGACCCTGAGTGGCCCGGTTCACGTTTGCGAAATTCATCGCGTTCGTGCCGACGCAGGGAAATTGCGGACGCTCGTCTGCGCCGGCGTTGCCGCGTTCGGCTTTAGTCACGATTTTTCCGATCGTGCGCCCGCGGAGTCCGCCGGTCCCGAACTCCAAAGTCTTATAAAAGCGATCGCTCAGCTCGTCCCAATGTCCTCCGGCAATGAGTTCGCTGATGACTCGAGAATAAAATTCGGATGAATCGCTGTTTAACAGCGCACGAATGTTGTCAGCCGCAGGTGCGAGCAGTTGCTTACTCGCCATTGCATTCTCGATCTTTGCTGCGATCTCGTCGTGCGCGGGCATGCGCACCGAATTTCGATTGCCGTCCGCACATTTCAAGGCTTTGCTCGCTACCGCGCGATGAATATTAACGAATATCAAGCCAAGGAGTTGCTGCAAAAATTCGGCGTCGCCACAACCCGCGGAAAGGTCGCGACAACGCCGGATGAGGCGGAAGCAGTCGCGCGCGAGCTGGGTAACGCCAGTCCGGCTCGGACTGTCGATCTGGCGGTGAAAGCGCAAATTCACGCCGGCGGGCGAGGGAAGGGGACGTTCAAAAACGGATTCAAAGGCGGCGTGCACCTCGTCAAATCATCGAAAGAGGCGCACGAAATTGCGGGCAAAATGCTCGGACAAACTTTAGTCACGCATCAAACCGGACCTGCCGGCCGCGTCGTCCGCAAAGTTCTGGTGGCCGAGTCGGCCGAGATCGCGCGCGAAATTTATTTTGCGATCCTTCTCGATCGCGCAACCGCTGCTCCGCTGATTGTCGCCAGCACCGAAGGCGGTGTGGAAATTGAAACCGTCGCGGCCAAGTCGCCGGAAAAGATTATTCGCGAGCCGATCGATCCGCTGGCCGGCCTGCAACCATTTCAAACGCGCAAACTGGCGAAACAGCTCGGGTTCGAACAATCACAAACAAAGGCGGCAACGAAATTGTTCGACGGATTGTATCGAACGTTCGTCGGCTGCGATTGCTCCATGGTCGAGATCAATCCGCTGGTGGTGACCAAGAAGGGCGATGTGCTCGCGCTCGATGCGAAATTTAATTTTGATGACAACGCGCTTTATCGACATCCGGAGATCGCCGCGATGCGCGACATCGCCGAAGAAGATCCACGCGAAGTCGAAGCGTCAAAGCATGGACTGAATTACATCGGTCTCGACGGCAATATTGCGTGTCTCGTGAACGGCGCTGGTCTGGCCATGGCGACGATGGACATCATTAAATTTTACGGCGGCAATCCGGCGAACTTTCTCGATGTTGGCGGGGGCGCGACTGAAGAGCAGGTGACCGAGGCTTTCAAAATTCTGATCGCGGACAAAAATGTAAAAGCGATCCTGGTAAACATCTTCGGCGGGATCATGAAAGTCGATGTGATCGCGCAGGGGATCATTAACGCTGCCAAAACGGTGAAGCTCTCGGTTCCCGTGGTCGTTAGGCTGGAAGGAACGAACGTCGAGAAGGGGAAGCAGTTGCTGAAAGAGAGCGGCGTCGAGCTAATCACCGCGGACGATCTTAGCGACGCCGCGCAGAAAGCGGTCGCGGCTGCGAAAGTGAAATGAAACTTAGATCGACAATCGCGTTCCTACTTATTGCGGTGGCAGTTTGCGCGGAAGAACTTCCGCGCAAAACAAAAAGCCCGCGCGAAAGCTATCCGAACGTCGATGTCATTTACGATTCGGTTACTACTCCGCACGGCGAACGGCTTCGGACGATCATCACGAAGCCACGCAACGCCAAAGGAAAGTTGCCAGTGATCTTCGTTGCTGGGTGGTTGAGCTGCGATTCGGTGGAAGCGCCGGCGGACACGAAAGACGCGAGCGGACTTGTCTTTCGTGGTCTCGCTCAAGTTCAAGATTTCAGTCTTTTCCGCGTTGATAAGCAAGGAATCGGCGACAGCGAAGGTGTTTGCAGCGAAACCGATTTTGATTCGGAGCTCGCCGGTTATCGCGCTGCTTTTCGTGCGCTCAAGAATTACGACTTCATTGACTCGAATCGCGTTTACATTCTCGGCATCAGTAACGGTGGCGGGTTCGCACCGCTCATTCCGGAGTTGGACGCGGAACAGGCGCAGGTGCGCGGTTACATTTCGGTTGGAGGTTGGGCCAAAACTTGGTTCGAGCACATGCTCGAGATTGAACGCCGACGGTTTACTTTGATGGGCAAGGCTCCGAGCGAAGTGACCGACCGGATGAAAAACGCAGCAACGCTTTATTATGAATGGCTGATCAACGGCAGAGCCGTTGATGCGATTCTAAAAGAGCAACCACAATTGGAAGAATTGTGGCCGGAAGGCAAAGATCACGCCCATCTTTATGGAAGGCCGCTCGCGTTTTATGAACAGTTGCAAAAATTAAATATCGCGGCGGCGTGGTCACGGGTGAAAGTTTCGACCTATGCGTTGCGTGGCGCCTACGACTGGATCATGAGTCCGGAGGACGCCGGGTTGATCGCAACCTACGTCAACACCAACCGACAGTTGGCGTTTTCATATGAAGTCCCGCAAATGGGCCATACCTTTCAGCACTATTTGAGTTTTGCCGACGCATTCAAAGGAAAGAGCGCGCCATTCGATCCGAAAGTGACAGGATTACTTGTCGATTGGCTCAAGCACGAGGCAATTACCCGTGAAGATTAAAAACATCGCGTTTGTTGGAATTCCGGTGACCGACATGAAACGGGCACGCGAATTTTATGAAGGCGTTCTCGGATTAGAAACATCTGACGAAATGGGCCACGGGAAATGGGTCGAGTATGCGATCGGCGACGACACGTTGGCGATTGGGAGTGTCGGAGACCAATGGAAACCGTCAGCCGACGGAACGAGCGTCGCGATTGAAATAGAGAATTTCGACGAAGCGATCAAGCGATTGAAAGATCGGCATGTGCGCTTCGCGGCCGAACCATTCGAAAGTCCGTGCTGCCACATGGCCGTGGTGCAGGATCCAGACGGCAACAAACTAATCATCCACAAACTAAAACCAGAAAACGAGAAAGAACCCTGCCCATGATCACAAACGAAGTAGCATTCATCGCCATCGCCGTTTCAGATAAGGAACGCGCGCGAAAATTTTATCAGGAAACGCTCGAACTGAAGCCCACGACCACAGCGATGGAAGGCGGGTGGGTCGAGTACGATCTTGGGCCCGTGACAATCGGCGTTGGCTGTCATCCGGCATGGAAACCGTCCCGCGAGGGAACAACCGTCGCGTTTGAGGTTGAAGACATGGACGGGGCGATCGTTAAGCTGAAAGAGCGGGGTGTTACGTTCGACAGTGAGAAAACCGAGACACCGGTTTGTTGGATGGCTCAGTTCCGCGATCCGGACGGCAACAAACTTCTCGTTCACAAACGCAAATCGAAATGAATTTCGAAAACCCTAGGATGACTCGACCCTCACCTCAATCCTCTCCCTGGCCAGGGAGCGGAAGTCGCGAAGGGGCAGGTGAGGGTTACTAACGTATGTCAGTCCTCGTTGATAAAAACACGCGGCTCGTGGTTCAGGGAATCACCGGCAGTGCCGGCGCGTTTCACACCCGGCAGTGTATCGAGTATGGGACGAATGTCGTTGCCGGAGTCACGCCGGGAAAAGACGGCCAAATGTTCGACGACAAGATTCCAGTGTTCGACACCGTTTGGGAAGCGAAACAGAAAACGAACTGCAATGTCTCGATGATTTTTGTTCCCGCTGCATTCGCGGCGGACTCAATTCTCGAAGCCGTTGACGCAGATGTCGATCTTGTCGTCTGTATCACGGAAGGAATTCCGGTGATGGACATGATGCGTGTGAAAGCACAGATGCGCGGAAAACGAACGCGACTGATCGGACCGAACTGTCCGGGCATCATCACCCCTGGCGCGTGCAAGATTGGGATCATGCCCGGCTACATTCACAAAGAAGGAAACGTTGGTGTCATCTCGCGCTCAGGCACGCTCACCTATGAAGCGGTCTGGCAACTCACGTCGCGCGGTTACGGCCAATCGACTTGCATCGGAATTGGCGGCGATCCGATTGGCGGCTTGTCGCATCTCGATGCCGTGAAACTTTTCAATGATGACAAAGATACCGACGCGATGATTTTGATCGGCGAAATCGGCGGCTCAGCCGAAGAAGAAGCCGCAGCGTGGATCAAAACAAATTGTAAGAAACCGGTCGTAGCGTTCATCGCGGGAATGACCGCGCCGCCCGGACGCCGAATGGGTCACGCCGGTGCGATCGTTTCCGGCGGGAAAGGCACGGCCGCCGGAAAAATCGAAGCGCTGAAAGCGGCCGGCATCGCCGTCGCCGAAACTCCGGCGACAATCGCCGATACATTGATCGCGCGGATCAAAAAGTAGGTTGAAGCGGGTACGGTCAGCCCGCCGTGTGAAAATCAACGATGGAATCGAGCGAGGGAGTTTAAATCTTGCCAAGTGTTTCGGCCTGGTTCTTAAACGCTAAAGCAAATATCCGATCAACGAAGTAAGATTAGGACCTGCTTAATATGTGTTGGTTAATCGTTTCGAACTAACCGCTTTTCATGGCCAAACTAGCCAACAATCCTGCGCAGAGGGTGTGGAACTGGATTCAACGCTATCTGCTTGAACGCGTCCTTCTGCGGCGTCCTTACGAGAGGATGTACTTGATTTTGGGCGGACACATTTTTTTTCAAACTCTGAGCGCTGCTGTTGAACTGGACTTATTTTCGCTCCTCGCCAAACACAGGTCCATGACACGAGAGGAGATTGCGCGGGCCCTTCAGTGTGCCGACCAGCCAATTCGGATTCTTCTTTTAGGATGTACGGCCCTGGGTTTGCTATGCAAACGCGGCGCGTCCTACTCGAATACGTTCCTTTCCCAACGACTCTTGGTGCGCGATGCCCCGAAGAACATCATTGATGTGGTGCGGTGGCAGAATCACATCAACTATCGGGCTATGAGTCATTTTGTTGAAGCTATCCGTGCCAACTCTAACGTGGGGCTCCAGGAATTTGCCGGAACGGAATCCACTCTCTACGGGCGTTTGACGCACGATGATCGGCTCGAGGGCATTTTCCAAGGCGCCATGGAAAGCATTTCTGTCCAGGCAAACGCAATGCTGGTCCGCAGCCTTGATCTGCGGGGCACGAGCTATCTAGTGGATGTCGGCGGAGGCAATGGAACGAACATCGTGGTCCTCGCCCGAAGGTTTCCCCATCTTCGCGCCGCCGTTTTCGACTCGGAATCAGTGTGCGAGATCGCGAAGGAAAACATCGCGAAGGAAGGACTGAGCGACCGCCTGGACGTATGGCCCGGAGATTGTTTTCGTGATCCGTTTCCAAAAGAAGTCGACGCAATTCTCTTCGCGCACTTTTTTACGATCTGGTCCGGGCAGCGCAATCGACAACTGCTTTCAAAGTGCTTCGATAGCCTGCCGAAAGGTGGAGCTGTTATCATTTTCAACATGATGCAACGGGATAGCGAGAATGGGCCGCTCGGTGCGGCGCTGGGATCGCCCTACTTTCTTACGCTCGCCACCGGTGAAGGCATGCTCTACACTTGGCATGAGTACAAACAATGGATGTGCGAGGCGGGCTTTCGATCCATTGAAAGTCGACCTCTGCCGCGCGACCATGGGCTGATCATCGGTAGAAAGATGTAGCGGCACGGCGGCATCAAGCTTTTGTACCCACCGACAGGGCAAGAAAAACAAAGATCACCAGGTCCTGGACAAAATGGATGGCGAAGGCGCAACTCAGGCCGCGCGTTTCGACCATGCTTTTCGCCCAAATCCAGCCGGCGATTCCGGCCATAAAGACGCCACTCCAACCGGATGGCTGGCCAAAGTAATGATTGAGTCCAAAAAAAACTCCGGTAAGGAGACAGGCTTCCTTCACCGGAATTACATTTCTTAGACGAGCAAGGAGAACGCTGCGGAATTGAAATTCCTCGTTCGCCGCGTTAAGCGCTGAGGTTGCGAGAGCCCAAGGCAGCACTGAGAAGAGCCAGCGCGCATCTTGAATTCGCGGATGTAAGGTTGAATATAAGTAAACTGGGAGAAGCACGCCGAAAATTAATAGGAGCGCAAGAGCGAAGCGCGACCAAGAAATCGGCCGACGAAACCGAAGAAAGGGCTCTGCCTTCACCGGTGAGCGCCAATTTCCGATTCGCAAAAATAATTCGTCTCGATTTGTCCCGCTTCCGATGAGCGTGAAAATCATGAAGACAGCCCCGACTGTGCGGATCGCTCGTGAGAGAAAAAAGCGCCCACTCCAGTTGAGATATTGAGACGCAAAGTGGGCGACATTGGACGCTTCGATCCATGGTACCGCGACGTGCCAGGCAAATTGCATTGCAGCGATGGCCAAAATAAAACCAGCAGGATTCCCGATTGGCCGGAGCTTCACGGCGATAATCGCCAGACCAAGGAGGACAATCGTTTGGCTCAGTATCAGCCACGTTCCTGCACTGATGGCGAATTGACGGCACACGATCTCCGGCAACCCGCTTCCAATGAATACTGCGGTCCACGCGTATCCCCGTCCATTCCAACTGTGCGAAGGCGCGCTTCGCGTGATCCTTTTCGCAGGGGAAATTGCAACCGCCGGCATTCGAGAACAACTCAGCAAATCGCTAGCCAACTTCAGTAGAGAATGCGCCTTTTGTCGCAGGCTCTGATTCCGGAGAATCTTTCGAAGGCCCGACCAGAAAGAAGATCGACAATTACTTCATGTGAGCTTTTTCAAACTCAAACTCACGATGTCGGTTATAATCACGCTTGATCTACGGTAAATTCGCGGCTTTCCAATCCATGGCCATTTGGATCCGGGCCCGGCCGCTGGGGTGATCGAAGAAGATAAATTCTTCGAGCGGTGATGGGTCGAGTTTGCGATAAGCGCCGAGTTTCAATGCGACCTTCGCCACGCCGTCAGGTTCCCGCGAAGTGTTGATGCCGAACTGGTCGGCTTCGCGTTCGGTAACGCGCGTGATCGAGTTAAGAACCGGCGTCATCACAAACGCGAACGTCGCAAAAATTAAAATTAACAAGGGAAATCCGGCCGGGTCGGCGATGCCGCGGACATCCCAGCGTTGGCCCCATCGCCGCAGCGCCCAATCAAAAACGACCCGCGCGACTCCGAAACCGAAGAGGGCGACCACGCCGAAGTAAATGGTGAGCTTGGCGCCGTGATTGAGCACGTAGTGACCCATCTCGTGAGCCATGACTGCGCGGATTTCCGGAAGCGTGCATTGCTTGAGTAAATTATCGTTTAGCGCGATGCGGGTGGTTCCCAGCATGCCGGCGACATTTCCGCTGACGCGCGTTGTTTGACGAGAGGCGTCAACTTCGAATACCTGCGTCACCGGAATCTCATTGGCGCGCGCCATGGCCAGGATCGGGTCTCGAATTTTTGGATCGGCGATCGGCGTATACTTGTTGAAGAGCGGTTCGACGTAAACCGGGGCAACAAGATTTCCGATGAAGGAAAGCACCACTACGACAAGCGTCCCCCAAATCCACCAACTCCGAGGCGTTCGCCGGAACACCGAATACAAAACGGTGAGAGCGATAGTGCCGGCGATGAGCGCGATGACGAGACCGACTAATTGTTCAACGAACCATGGCCCGAACGTCTGGGTGGCAAAACCGTACTGATGTTCGCGGTAAAACAGCTGATAAACAGTGAGCGGAAAACTTAACACCGCCGCGATGAGAACGTAGCCCACGGCGTAGACCGCGACCTGGAGCGCTTTGAATTCGGTCATGCGCTCGGCAAAATCGCGGAGACGCGCTGATAACCTGGAGGCGAGGAGAAAGATCGAAATCGCAGCGCCGAGAAGGAAATTCCAAAGCAGCAGCCAATAGCCGCCTTCGAAATAAGCGTCTGATTTCGCACGTTTGTCGGCGGGAACGGTGTTGAGCCACGCCTTGGTTGCTGCAGCTGGATCGAAAGATTTCGCCGGCTCGACCATCGTTGAAGAGGACGGTGAGGCTGAAATTTGTTGCGCTTCAACCGGCCTCAAAAAGATCACGCAGAACAACAGTGCGAACGAAATCACTCGGAGGAGCATGTATTGATGCATAACCAATCTTGGGCGGAAGAAAAGTTTGTAAGAAGAAGTTGAACTGTCTCGCGTAACCGATATGGCTTCGGCGAAAAGCGCGCCGGTGGCGACGTTGATTCATCCGTTTGGGCATGTTTATCCGCCGCAGTAACGCTGCTCATCATCAAATTTTTCCAGGAACAATCGCCGGCTCACCAAGTCGGATTCGGCTGGACTAACAAGTTAGCGGATGAAGAATAGTGGTCGATGAAAGGGCTTGCGTTTTGCGCCGCGATATTGTTTTTGGTCGGCAATCTTTTCGGCCAGGGCCAACAACCTTCGCCGGCAGACCCTGCGCTCTATGGTCCGTATCCCACCAACTACAAGGAAATCGTGCTGAAATGGCTCGAGGATCAACTCATCGACGTCGGCAGCGCCCGCATCGAGTGGAATGGCGATCCAAAGCCGGCCGATCTCGGCAAAAACGGCCAACATCTTTACGGTTACCTCGTTCAATTCAAAGTGAACGCGCGTAATCGATTTGGCGCTTACACCGGAATGCAACAACACGGCGCGCTGATCAAAAACGGCGAAGTGGTCAAAGGTTTAGGACTAGGTTACTAATGAAAAAAATTAAACTCAGCTCGCGATCGAAATTGTCAGGCCAGGGCATGGTCATCGTCATTATCTTATTGGCGGTGGTTGGCGCGGGCTTGTGGTATCTCTACTCAAACAAAGCGACGACAGATCGCGAGGCGCGCGAGTTCGCACGGGAAGCGATCAAGCGCATCACGGTCGATCACGATCTGAAATATTTCTCGGACCATCTTGGGCCTCAGGCGAAACTGGATAACCCGCCGTCCCAGCAACAATTTACCATTCAGCGATTTGCCCAGCTTGGTGTTCCCGCGCAGCCGATCCAGATCGAAGAAAACATCACGTGGGAATCGTATTTCTTCGAGCCGAAAGGCTATTTTACGGCGCACCTGAATTATCCGGCGCAGCCAGTCATGTTACAGCTTGCGACTTCCCATCCCGTCAGTCGCTGGCAGATCGACAACCTCTCATTTTCGGTCCAACCGACGCGATAGACCACGTCGACGGTCGATTGTTCGCCGCGGCGAATCCGTCCTGCGGCGGATCGATCTTGGCTGTCGGACGCGCTAGGCCGAAAGCCGCTCGAGCGAATCGAGGCAAATCTGCGACCACGTTTCCAGCGAGTCGCGGCGCGTCATCAATTGATTTTGGTTGAGAAACGCGACATTCGTGATCATGGCTTCGCGCTTTTCCACATTTGGCTCCGCCAGTTTGAACACGTGAACAACGCCAAGATGAACCCGGCCGACTTCTGTGCTGTCATCATTTAAGAGCGCGACGATTCGGTCTTCGAATTTTGTGTTAATCGCGATTTCTTCGCCAACCTCGCGCTCGACCCCCGCCCGGTAAGCAGCTTCATCCAGCGCAAAAAGCGACTCGTCGCTCTCATTCATGTGACCGCCGATTCCGATAGAACCTTTGGTAACGAGGCGCTGTTCGCCCGCTTTTTTCCCGCGAACATAAAAAAGCACTCTGTCACCATGCGTGAGCAGGACGTAAGGAATGATTTGCTTGTGTGTTGGATCCTTTTCCGCCTGGTCGCGACGCAAAAAGAAATTGTTTCCGCGCGATAAGATTGCGTCCAGGTATTTGCGCGGCTCGAAGTTTAATCCCTGAAAGCTGCCGAGCTGATCGAGCAGCGAGCGCCTGATAACCAAGACGTCTTCTGACGGCGGATTCGTTGCGCCAGCGCTCAAAACGAATAGCTCACCCCAATTTGTGGCCCGATCAGGTTCAAACTTGGATTCGGATCGGTTTGCCCGCCGTTCGACAAATGTTGGTAAAGCACGCCCGCATCGACCTTCCAACGTTCGTCGATCTGATACGACACGCCGATGCCGGTCAAAATGTTGAACGTGAAATCCTGGCCCTGCGATCCACGCATGTCCGGGTGACTGTCGATCCAACCGAGACCGAGCCCGCCCGAAATGTAAGGAACGACCCGCCAGTACGGCCGGACAAAATTGTAACGGCCGCCGAAATTCACGCCAAAATAATGGTTCTCCACCCCGCGAAAGATCGGCTCTGCCATCAAGGTGAGACAAAATTGATTGTAGCCGCGAGTCCAATTTTCGCTGTCATTGACGCCCCAGCGAATCCGGCCGGAAATAAATTCGGACCCGATCTCGTAACTGTTGGGATTGCCGAAGACGCCGAGCAAGTAGCCTGATTGAACGGCCACTTCGAATCGTGGTGGATTAAGCGTTTCAGTTGCGGTCCCTTCTGCGTCCGCAAAGAGCGACCGAACAAAAAGCACCATCCCCAATATTCCCGCGCCAAAAAACTTCATCTCGCGGGCAACGATAGGGACGCTGGAGAGATTTTCAATCGGCGTCGACCGATCGAGACGGTGATTTATTACTCGCCGCCGTGCCGCAGAGAATACGCCGGCAAAGCGCTGGTTCTAAGGATCGGCCGGCAATCGTTTGTCGAACATGTCGCGCAATGCTGCTCGCGCGGCGTGATAGCCGCACATTCCGTGAACGCCGCCGCCTGGCGGAGTTGAAGACGAACATAAATAAATTCCACGCAACGGCGTTCGATATGGGGTTGCACTGAAGATTGGTCTGGCGATCAGCTGCCACAAATTCGCGGCCCCGCCGTTGATGTCGCCGCCCGCCAAATTCGGATTCGATTTTTCCAGATCTTGCGCGCTCATCTTGTGGCGGGCGAGAACGCAATCACGGAAACCGGGAGCGAACCGCTCGATTTGAGATTCGATCCGGTCTGAGACGTCGATCTTGTCTGCCACCGGACGGACTCGCTGTGGCGACGAATCGAAAGGAACATGGCAATAGGCCCAGAGCGTGTGTTTGCCGTTCGGCGCGCGCGTTTCGTCAAAAAGACTTGGTTGCGCGACCAGGACAAACGGACGCGCTGGAACTTTTCCGCCCGCGACGTCGCGCTCTGCGCTCGCAATTTGATCAAGCGTTCCACCGAGATGAATGGTGCCGGCGCGGCGACACGCTTCCGCTTTCCACGGAATCCGTGACGAGAGCGCGTAATCGATTTTGAAAATTCCCGGCGCGTGCCGAAAATTTCCTAATCGTTGGCGGTAACGTGCGGGCAACCGCTCGCCGGCAATGCGGACGAGCTGCCAGACCGTTGTATCGAAAAGAGTGACGCGCGATTTCGGAAGCTGACTCAGATTCTCAATGCGCCGCTCAGTGTCGATCTTGCCGCCGAGCTCGACAAAATAATTGGCGAGTGCATTGGAGATGGATTGCGATCCGCCACGAGGAATTGGCCAGCCGACTGCGTGTCCGGCCATCCCGAGCACGAGTGCGAAGGCAGAGGACGCTGGTGATTCCAACGGAAGAAAAGAATGCGCCGCGATTCCGGCAAACAAGGCGCGCGCCGATTCACTCTTGAATAAAAGTTTTGTCAACAGTGTCGCTGGGCACATGGCCGGAATCCCGAATCGAGCGAGCGCGAATGGATGTCGCGGCAAATGCAACATTGGCTGCAGAAATTCCGTCGCCAATTTTTCCCAATCGCGAGTCAACGGTTTCATGACGGTCCGGTAAGCGCGCGCATCGTTGTCGAATGAATCAGCCGTAAGATCGACGTCGCGGTGCAGGCATGCGGCGCTGCCGTTATCGAGCGGGTGCGCCAGCGGAATTTCGGGCTGGATCCAATCGAGACCGAAGCGTTCGAGTGGAAGCGTTTTGAAGAATGGCGAACCGGCCGCAAGCGGATGAACTGCCGAACAAACATCGTGAACAAAACCTGGCAGCGTCAGTTCGGCTGAGCGTGCGCCGCCACCGACGGTCGAGTTCGCTTCCAAAACCAGAACTTTAAGTCCTGCGCGCGCAAGTGTGATCGCGGATGCGAGGCCGTTCGGTCCGGAACCAACTATGGCCGCGTCGTATTCACCCACCATTACACGACGCAGTAGAGGATTGCGCTCGCTTTTTCCAACTCAAAGTCGCGCGGTCGATCAAAACACGCGAACCCGCGCACTACTCCGACGCTGGCGGGCGAAAGCCGTACTCAGCTTGCAATTTCCCCCAAAGCCATTTTACCAATGGCCGCTCCCGATCGGTCGTGGCGGTCGCAACAGATTCGGCTTTCGCGACGTCGCCGTTCAAGCAATACAAATACGTGAGCAGAAAAATATCGTCAGGATTGGATGCATTTACTGATCGTTTGTCTTCCAATAGTCGAATCGCCTCGTGATAATCACGTCGGGCGAGCGCGGCCGCGATTAGATCCGGTAAGACTTCGGTCGGAGGCGGCTCCAGATTACCCGCAGCTTTTTTAGCGACAGCGATACGGAACGAATTCGTATCCAAAGTCTCCAGGACCGGCTCGCGCAAACGCGAACCGCGCAGATGAATGTCCAACTCCGCGAGCCAGTTTGTTGGTGTGAGTCTGGCGCGATAACGCATTTCCCGAACGGTGAAGAAGGGGCCGAGTCCGGCAGTCATTGCCTCCGGCCAGATATGCTGGCTTAATCGCGAGCGACGAAACCGCTGTGCAGCAGATTCAGCCCGCATATAGCCGCCGGTAAATTCGTGAATGGATTTATCTTCGGCGGTAACGTCGCCAAGGCGCTTCGGATAAAAATCAGTCAGCGGTTTGGTGCCGGCTGTGATCCGATCGATCTCGTCGCCGTCCATCACGAACAATGCAGCCATTTGTTCCGGAACCTCGATTCCAATCCGCGCCAGATCAGTGCGCGTGCTCGAGAAGCTCCACAATTTCCTGATCCGTTCATTGTCGATTTTGTGCGGCGCGCCTTTGATTCCCATCATGATCCATTCTTCATCGGAGCTTGACCAAATGATTGTGGCGGGGAACGCGTCGTGGAAAGCGCGCAAAATCGCTTTCGCTTCGTTGACATTGAGCTGGTAAACGGGCAACCAGAAAGTGGCGATGCCGCCGTCCTTCAATCGATCGCCCATCAGTGAGAAAAATTGTTCGGTGTAGAGATTCACCGACCCGAGCACTTTCGGCGGCGGCGGTTCGCCGGTGATGATGTCGTAGCGGCGCGGACTGGCTTGGAGAAAAAATCGGCCGTCCTGCACGATTGCATTCGCGCGAGGATCGCGCAGTGAATTCGAGTAGCCGGCGCCGCGGTAATCGTCCGCCAGATCGAATGCTTCCTTTGAAATATCGACAATGTCGATGCGTTCAAGATCGACATCGTGCGCAAGCGCGTCCGCGGTCACGCCGCAACCGAAGGCAATGAGAAGCGCGTCCTGTGGTTGCGGATGCAGCACCAGCGGCAGGTAAGCGAACAGACGCATGTAACGCTGATTGGGCGGATTCGTCGCCGACATCGAAAATCCGTCCGTCATCAACCGGTAGTAATAAGGCAGGCCAAAGAGATCGCGCCGCAGCAGCTGCCATGTTCCGGTTGGTCCTTCGATTTTTGTGACGAGATGCTGTTCTTCGGATTCGAACAATTTTCTCGCATTCGCGAAATGCATTTCGTCGCGCTGGAATGGGAACAGCGCGACGCTTGCAGCAAAAAGAAGGCTCAGTCCAACCAGTGCCAATCCGGTTGGACGTTTAGGCAACCAATTGTCTTTTCGACTGATCGCCAGGCAAAGGAGGCCGTAGGCAACGGCACAGATGATCAAGCTGAATTGAAAACCAAGCTTCGGCAGCAAAACAAAACCGGCCAGCAATGGACCGATTGCGGCGCCAGCCGTGTTAAACAATGTCGTGATGCCAAGACTGTTCATCCGGCTCGGCACAGATTCCTGCACCCGTGCGGCGATCGCCGGAAATAAAACGCCCGAAAGAAATGCGACCGGAAACATTAGCGCGCACGAGAGCAGCGTGATTTCTTTCCACGATTCCAAATAAAAATTCTTCTCACTCTCTCCAAGCTTCGGAACCGGAAACAGAACGTAGCAAAGCAGCGTTAAGATCGCGGCCACGACGAGAAGAATCGGAAGAAGCGCCGATTGGCGAATTTTTTTCGAGAACGCGCCTGACACTGTTCCACCCAAACCGATTCCGGCCAGGACGATTGCGAGCATGAGACTAAACGCGGTGGCCGAAGACGCGACATACAATCGAAGGAAGCGGAACCAAACCACTTCCAGTGCCAAGAGAATGCAGCCGGCGCCGAAACTAATAATGAGTGGTCGCCACGGGAGAGAATAATTTATTGCGAAGCTAAACCGTCGCGCCGGCGCTTCGGTAGTAGACGCTGTTAGCGTCCCGCTCGCATCTGCGTCTTCGAACAATCCATTCCGCTTTGCCAGGAACAACGCGATCGCCGCGGCGACACAATTCAAGAGACCCGCGGCCAGACTCGTGCCCCACAAGCCGAAAGCTTTGACCAAACAAAGTTCGCCGATCAAAGCGCCGGCCACCGCGCCGACCGTGTTGAAACCGTAAAGCAGACCAAGCGCACGTCCGAAATCGGCACGCGCGAGAACGCGATCTTCGAGCACGACTGGCAAAGTCAGTCCCATCGCGGTTGTTGGAATCAAAAGCAGCGCGAATGAAAACAAAACGCGCAACGCGAGAAGAATTGTTTGATGATTCCAGAGCGCTTGGAAAAGTGGGCGCAGCAGTTCGCCGATGATCGGCAACGCAAAAACGATCGTGCAACCGAAGATCGCGACCGCGAATTCAAGCGCAGCGTACAATTTGAGCGGACGGATCCGCAATTTCGATGACGCAGCGATCGCGGTCCCGAGCGCGAGTCCGGCCATGAAGCTGGAAAGAATCAGCGCCGCCGCCCAGATCGAATTACCGAAGGCGAGGCCGCTCAGCCGCAGCCAGAGCGTTTCAAAAATCAGCGCGCTGATTCCCGAAAGAAAAAGAACAACCGAAAGAATCGCGAGTCGCACGGCAGCGATAATACCGTGACTGGAGACGGTGTCACCCTGATCCCACGGAGCAGAGAAGCTATTGGCTTCGGCGCTTGGTTAGATGCTACGGCTTGTCAAACAGATGCACTTCTGGCCGAGCTGTGTTGTAATCAGCGCGGAGGTAATTCGGCGTGAAGAAATCATCGAGTTTGATATCGCTGCTGCTCAACTTGAATGGAACGAAGCGCAACAGGTCCACCGCCCGAGTAAAAACATCCTCGTTTGCGTTCTTGAGATCAACGAGCCGCTGCGCTTCGGTGCGCTCGTTCATCGTTTCGACTGTCTGATCGACCGCGCGGTCACGGCGCATGCCAAGGTTGAAGCTGAAACTTGCTGTCGCCTTATGCCCGTCCGCCGTCTGCGCCGACTGTTGCTGAGCAAAGCAGACCGGCTCGCCGACTAGAAGGATGACCAGAATGGGAACTCGAGTCATCGAACGAGAAACAGTTCAGCCAGTCCTACGAAGGGCGCAAGTTGGAGTCGAGGCGTCACACATTCGCGAGTGCACGGTCGAGGACTTCGAGCAGACAATCGGCGTCTTGTTCGTTGACGCACATCGGCGGTGAGAAACGGATTGTTTGGCCCCAGAGTCCGCCCTTGCCAAGAAGCAATCCCATTTCTTTGCAGGTTTCCATGACCTGCGCGCATTCTTCTCTCGCCGGTTCCTTCGATTGTCGATCTTTCACCAATTCGATCCCGAGCAATAAACCTTTGCCGCGGACGTCGCCGATGATGTTGTGTTTTTCTTTCAGGTTGTTGAGTCCGGCAAGAATTCGGTTACCGATCTTCAACGAATTCGCTTGCAGCTTTTCGCGGTCGATCACGTCCAGGACCGCGCTGCCTTGAGCGCAGACAACGGGATTGCCACCGAACGTGTTGAAGTGTGTTCGCTGAGCGAGCGCGGCCGCGATTTTCGGCGTCGTCACAACCGCGCCGAGCGGGCAACCGTTTCCGATTCCTTTGGCCATCGTCACGATATCGGGAATCACATCTTGGGTTTCGAATCCCCAATAATGTGTGCCGGTGCGACCGAATCCGGCCTGCACTTCATCGGTGATGCATAAACCGCCGGCCGCGCGCACGTGCTCGTAGGCATGTTTCAAATAATCATCCGGAAAAACGACGCAGCCGCCGACGCCTTGAATCGATTCGGCAATGAACGCAGCAACTTGACCGGACGTGGCGAAGTCGACCAGGTTCTTCACGTCGGCCGCATATTTTCTTCCAGCATCGGCATCGTCGCGTCCCCACAAGCCGCGATAGGGATCGGGCGTGATCGCGTGATGAACGCCGAAACTGTGGGCACATTAAATTTCCAGGCGCGGTTGCCGGTCGTTCCCATCGTCAGCGTGCTTCCGCCGTGATACGCGTTGCGCAACGCGATGACGTCGTAGTTGCCGGTGTAAGCGCGCGCCATCAGCAATGCGAGATCGTTGGCTTCCGAGCCGGAGTTAACAAAGTAGCAGACTTTCA
>Ga0209807_1000154_pt1 | contig 29602 bp, 23 predicted proteins | sample GraSoiAngelo_154_FD_186168 | JGI IMG/M metagenome (GOLD analysis project Ga0209807, IMG submission 186168) | Grasslands soil microbial communities from the Angelo Coastal Reserve, California, USA - 14_1009_13_20cm (SPAdes) (version 2) | ecosystem: Environmental > Terrestrial > Soil > Grasslands ... | reverse complement strand
ACATGCGCGGCATCATTGGCAAGCTTGGCGATGTCGAATGACTGTCCATCATCTGTCGAGCCGCCGATGCCGCGGTTGTTCAGCAGGATCAGTTTGTGACGAGACGCGAGTTGATCGATGAAACATGGATCCCAGTCTGCACTCGTTGCAGCGAACCCATTTAAGACCAGAAGCGGTGGACCTTTTCCAATTGTTCGACAGACGATTTGCACACCCTCAACCTCGACCATCGCTGAGGAGTCAGGTTCCATCAGGGGCGATCTGGGAGTTGAATCTTCAATGTTGCACGATAAACGTTGCCCTCATGGGAAGCGGTAAGGGAATTCAATTGTTTGCATTCATTGTTCTGTTCGCAACCGGATTGGCTGGGTGTGCCTCAAGCAACAAGCCTGGTGAGCCGCCCGGTGTCGATCAAACGATTCCGGGAGCAACCAAATGGGGTCATTACACCGGCGAACCGGTGACAAAGTGGAACCCCGACGGGCGAACCATGACGCTGTTAACCGAACTGCGCTATACCGATCCGCACGGGGAAACCTGGGTGGCGCCGATCGGTTCCGTTGTCGATGGCGCATCCATTCCGCGATATCTCTGGTCGATCATGGGTGGACCATTCGAAGGAAAATATCGGAATGCTTCAGTGCTGCACGACGTCGCCTACGGTGAGCACAAGCGCCCATGGCAGGATTGCGACCGGATGTTTTATTACGCCATGCGTTGCAGCGGCGTTGGCGCAAGCGAAGCCAAGACCATGTATTACGCTCTCTTCAAGTTCGGGCATCATTGGAAATTTCCGATCAAACGCGCGAAACCGGTGAAATATGAGGGCGCGCTTGTGGCGAGAGGCGAAGAAATTCCCCGCGCTATTCCGGTGAATCCGGCGCAAATCAACGAGGCCCGAAACTGGATCAGCAATACGGATCCCAGTTTGGAGCAGATCGAGCAGCGCGCGCAAGCCGAGGGCTGGTAACGCGCCCATAATTGCTGTGTCGATTGAGGCTGTTTGCTGACGACGGATTCGTGAGCAGTTGTTCCGCCGGTTGCGTTTGGAGAGCTTTGAATTAACGCGGCCAGCCAATCAGGCGGCTTCACGCCCGGGCGTATCGTGAAGATCTCACCAGTGAAACGGCGAAAGTCACCGCCTCAATCCTTAAGTATTTCCATGGTATGCATCAACGTCACTCTCAACCGACACGCCGGATCAATGTTCACGCAACGCTCTCCGCGTTTTAAGTCATCCGGAAATGCGGTATATGTCTGTCCTTCTTCTGTGCCCGTAGCTCAGTCGGACAGAGCAACGGATCTCTAATTGAAGAACGATTTTTTGCACGTGTTTTCACCGGCTTGCGCACTGTTGCGGACGCTAGGTGTCTAGGCCATGTCAGATTCGCACCACGTTGCGCAGAATTGCGCTCTTTTGCGGTCAAGAATTGCCGAGCCATAGAAAACGACCGTGAAAAAGTTACCTTTTCCAGTGCCGCAACTTTCGGATCCTGGGGGTTTGAATCTTTGGACACCTGTAACGCAATGAACTGGAGAAAATTCCTTTTCCTTGGTTGCGTGGTAGCATGCGTTTTCGCAGCCTCGATTGCGACGGCGCAGTTGAGGGGGCACGCTAATTCGATGCCGCGGGGGGGAATGCGCGGCGCTTTGACGCCAGGTTCGATTGCCCGAATGCCGATGCACAACGCTCAGATGCCAGGTTCGATAGGACGGATCCCAATGTACCGCCCTCCAATGATGAATTCAGCCTTGGGCCTTCGACCCTTTAACCGTTTCAACCATGGAGACTTTAATCGAAACGATCGATTTCGTCGCTTCAAACATTTCAACCAAATCATCTTTATCGGCAACTTCGCCTCTCCATGGTGGTGGGGTCCTTGGTGGAGTTGGAACTGGGGATACTACCCATACGAACCCTACGGATATTCTGAGTATTCCTATCCGCCCTTCTATCCCGGCTACGGATATGAGTATGATAACTATGGCTATGGGTCATCCGGTTATGGTTACCGATATGATTACCCTTTTGGGAGTTACCACGGCAGCTATTACAGCGGCACGAACTACGAAAACGACGATGAAAGTGCTGTGCGCAACGTTCTCGCCGAATACACAGTTGCTTGGAACGGCCATGACACGGCCGCCTTCGGTCATCTCTTCACTGAAGACTGTGACTATGTAACCATCGCCGGTGTCCACTGGAAAGGAGTGCAGGAGATCGTCCAGAGGCAAGTGGAACTGTTTCAGAACAGATTAAACACCGGCGTTCGGACTCTTACCGGTGCAGAAGTTCGTTTTTCAGCACCCGACGGTGCACTTGTCCATGCTACATGGGACGTGACCGGTCGGAAGCGTCCCACAGAAAAGGCCGTTCCAGTTCTGAAAGAAATCACCACGATGGTGATGGTCAAAACTAACGGGAAGTGGCTAATCACGGCTTTTCAGGACACAGAAAGCCGGGGCTCGACGAAGTAAAGAGCAGAATCTTGTGATTCGCAGTCAAAGCAAATCAAAACGCACAAGCAAGCGGTCGAGTTCAAAGAGTGGTGAGTGCTCGGAAACTTTACTGATTATTCAGGACGGTTTGCGGTGCCGATTTCTTCAGTTCAACCTGCGCGCTCTCCTTTTAAATGAGCGATTTTTGCTCTTTCAGTTCCCCTTTGAGAGTATCAATTTCGTTCTGCTGTTCCTGCGCCTTGCGATCTTGTAGCTCGATCTTGCGATGCTCTTTGAGGAACTCGTTGAGCAACATTGCGTTCACCGCGTCATAGCGAACAGTGTAGGGTTTGGCCTCCTCATCGCGGGCAACGAGATCGGGATTTAGGTCACCGGCTTGAGCGCGAGAATCGCTTCGCTGGCTTGGTCCATCGGTCTAATGTCCGTCTTGAAACGAGCTGAGGAGACCACACTGCCGAGTTGACCCTGCGGGTTGATAATGACCCCGAAACCGTTCGCAACAGTGACGCCACTGATGCCAGCAATAAAGGTTTTTGTTTGTGTTCCGCTCGTGCCGATGCCAATGGTCCTAAAGTCATTGGTACCAACATTGCCAATCTCGATATTATTTACTGCCGGTGGTGAGATTAAAGCCGGCTGAAGCGCCTAATGCGATGTTGTTGCTGCCGGTGGTGTTTAGATTGAGCGCATTAGAACCGATGGCCGTGTTGTCGAAGCCGGTTGTGTTGCTAAGAACGCATCAGAAAACAAGTTGCCGCATTTAATCGTTAATGCGTGTCAATTTGCCGTTGTTATACGACCAAATTTGCGCCGGTATTCGAAACGACGGTTGACAGTCATCCGCCTCGCCAGACGACGCCTGACACTTTCTGATTCAAGGGCTTCTCCGAAGGAGGTGAAATTAATGACGCGAAAAATTATGAGCGTAATTCTAATTTCCGTGGGTTTGGGTCTTTTTTGGCAGGCACTAGCAGAAGGCCTAGACTGCCAAACCCGATGCCGTCAAAGCTATGACCAATGTACTGACTTAGCTCACAAGGCTATCAATCCAATCCCCAGCTTGAAAATATGCAACGACACATATCACAAGTGTTTGGGGAATTGCGTTGATCGATAACTCGTCAGCCCCTTCAAAACCGGAAAACGACAGGCGAGATCGTTTTTGATATTCCACGAACGACAGGGATAGTTCGCGCGAATCGCCGATTCGAGTCTGAAAACGTCGCCAGTTTTTCATCCGCCCACACAGCGATCGACGATCCACATCTTTCGTGCACGAGCGAAGCCACGCCTGAGTGAGAATTCACTCGCGCGCTGGCTTTTATTCGGCGAGAAACGCGGTATAGGTCTGTGCTATTGTGCGCCCGTAGCTCAGCCGGATAGAGCAACGGATTTCTAATCCGTGGGTCGGGTGTTCGAGTCACCCCGGGCGCGCTTGAATAAGTGATACGTGGCTTGTGATAAGTGATTGGCGGCCCGGAAAATTAGTCACTGACCACTGCTCATTTTGGCGCATAGCGCCGTTCGTGATCAAGCAGCCATTTCTTCCGCCATAAACCGCTGCCGTAACCACACAATGTACCGTCGGCGCGGATAACGCGATGGCACGGGATGACGATGCAAATCATGTTCGTGCCGTTCGCGCGGCCAACTGCGCGGCGCGCGTTTTCATGTCCCAAACGTCTTGCCATCCAGGAATAGGAACGCGTTTCACCAATTGGGATTGACTGTAAAATTTTCCAGGCGCGCAATTGAAACTGCGAGCCGACTGGAGCCAGTGGAACGTCGAACCGCATGTTCTTTCCTGCGAAATAATTCTTCAATTGCGAGCGAACGGTTTCGAGATGGCCATGTTTCCCGGGCACCACATTTGTTTGCAATCGTTTCCGCAGAATGGACAGCTCACGTTCTGTCGCACGGCGGTCGATGAACTCCAGCAGGCGCAAGCCCTTGTCGTCGGCAACCGCAATCATAGCGCCGAGCGGCGTATCAATTCGCTCAGCAAACAGCGGTACGCGCGTTTTCGCGTTGCTTGGCGATTCGCCAAAAACTTTAGTGAATGCTTCGCGAAAGCCGCTCTCCGACTCAAATCCGCTTCCGTTTCGCGCTTCATCGACGCGGCCGTGCTCCCGCACGTGAGTCAAGGCCAAGCCCATCCGGCGCGCGCGATGATACGCCTGAAACGTCATTCCATAGTGACGCTTGAATTGTCGCCGCGCTGTAGATGGATCGATCGAGAGCGCCGCCAGTTCCTTGTCGGTTAGACGTCCGCCCGGCGCTCGCTCGACCTCGGCGCGCAGACGCTCGATCAGTTTCGGCGGACGCGCATTTGGATCGAGTGGGTGGCAGCGCAAGCACGGACGATAACCACTTTCCAAAGCCTCATTTGCTCTGGCAAAAAAATCGACGTTCTCCCGTGCCGGTTTTTTTGCCGAACAAGTGGGACGGCAGAAAATTCCGGTCGTGCGGACGCCAACGTAAAAGATTCCTTCAAAGCTCGCGTCGCGCTTTACCAGCGCACGATACATTGTTTCAGGCGGCGGAAGAAGTTCGAGCGTCTTCATGCGGAAAAGTTAGCGCTCACAACCGTTGATGCATCGACGAAATTCGAGCAGCAAATTCTGTAGCCGCCTCGCTCTGTCGAGGCGCATCGGGATATGCCGTCCACGGCGACACAGCGCCGTGGCTACATTCACAATCGACAAAACGTCGTGCTTTCATGCGCGTTGAACTCGAAACGTAAAGCAGCCGTGAGTAACACTTCGCACATCCACAAAGGCAGTGTCGGCATTTTGAAACAATCTCTCAATCACGGGTTCCGGTTCGCTGCCATTCACAACTTGCGCGTCGATGAGGTTGTAATTTGAATCGTAAGCGCGAAATACGCGGCCATTGCGAAAATCGGCGGGATATTCGTCGGTCGCGCTGTAACGCTCACATTTCTCGGCATGAACAAAGATCGGCCCTGTCTCAGAATACGGGTGACCAGACGGAATCGCTGAATATGGAAACAGAATCACGCGCTCGCCAGGCTGTGCCCAACGCAGACAATGTCGGCACGGAGCACTTCCAGGCGAATCTGCTGTGAGGAGGCTGTGATCTGCTACGCCTGCGTTTATTGCGCGTCGTGCCGCCTCTGCAATTTCGGTAGGAAGAGGGATGATGCGAAACATTGAATTGCTCATGAGTGACAGCTAACCGCAGCGCGTTGACTCGCGCATCGGCGAAATTCAGGCAGGTAATTCCGAAGGTAGCGCGAGCGCCCCGCCCGCCGCGGCCGGCCAGAGGCATCCCGCTACCTTAAAAACTCTACAACGGCGCGCGCTGTTTCTGCAATAGCTGCGGCACGATCGTCTGCGGGTGCTGTCGAGCCGATACAGTAAATAGCAATTAGAATCGGCGCACGGCCGGCCGGGCGAAGAATAGCGATGTCGTTAGTCGCTCCGTTTGCGCATCGGCCGGTTTTATCGCCGACGCTCCACGTTTGTGGAACCCCGGCCCGAATCATGAGCGCTCCCGTCTCATTATGCCGCAACCAGTCCTCAAACTCTTGGCGTGAAGATTCGAATAGGACATCGGCGAGCAACAACCGTTGCAGGTCTGCGCACATCGCAGCAGGCGTTGTGGTGTCGCGCTCATCGCCGGGAATGGCGCTGTTCAATTCCGGTTCTTTCCGATCAAGCCCGGTAATCTGATCGCCGATGCTGCGCGCGAAATTTGTTAGGCCAGATGGTCCGCCAATTACATCCAACAGAAGATTGCCGGCGGTGTTGTCACTCTGTTCGATCGCGGCTGCGCACAAAGCGGCAAGTGTCATGCCGCCGTCTTTGAGGTGCGCTTTCGTGACCGGCGCATATTCCAGGAGGTCTTGTGAGCTATACCGTATGAACCGCTCCAAATTTTCTTTTCCTTCGTCTACTCGCTTCAAGACCGCCGCGGCAGCGAGAAATTTAAACGTACTGCACATCGGGAAACGTTCTTCCGATCGATAATCGAGGCGTTTACCGGTGCCAGTGTCCAGCGCAGCCACACCGATTCTAGCGCCGGCTCGCTCCTCGATCGGTAGAATCCTATTCGCGAAATCGCTGGTCGATCCCGGCGTACTCGCAGCGAGCAACAAAAGTAACGCTGCTACCATCGATGATACGCGGGATGACCTTCTTTCACGGCGACAAAAACTCCGCGACATCTGGCGCAGATTTTTCCTCCAGTAGTCAAGGTGCCCTCGATAGTCGCGCGGTCATCGGTGATCTCCACAACCCTGGCAGAGAGAAAAACCGAATCGTTCGTGGGAGTTGGCCGCAGCATTTTGATGGCGTACTCCGCAGTGACCGTGCAGGGCGGCCGATCCCCGCCTCCGCGTTTCATCAGATGATATGCTGCCGTCCAATTACAATGGCAATCGAGCAATGTGCCAATGATCCCGCCGTTCAGGACTCCGTTAAAAGCCTCGTATTTTTTTTCCGGTTTCCACTCAGCGACCACTTCGCCGTTTTTCGCAAAACTGCGAATATGCAAGCCGTTTGGATTTGCCGGGCCGCATCCGAAGCAAATGTTTCGAGGCGCATATTTTTCCTGGAGCGACTGTTCCATTTGTAGCGGCGGTCTGTGACCGCCGAAACTGACATCAGTCTGGACAATATTCCAAGGCAAAGATCTCGCCCGTGAACGCCCAATCCTCGGTCTCTGATACAAGCCTTGCGCGTACCGGATTCTCACGGACATAACTCCACTTGTGTGAATAGGATTCTCCACTGCGAAGCAAGTGATCAAAAAATGTTTTCTGCCAGTGCGGCGGAGGAGTTCCGTGCAAGCGCAGAGCTTTGGAAGCCGTGTTTTTCGAAGTCTTCATCCAGGCACTCAACATAATCTTTTGATCATCCAGTGAGACAAACAGACGCAGACGGTCGGGCATGATCACGTACGCGCCGACCCACGCCCCATGTCCAGGACCTCTCCTGGCAAAATCGAGAAAGGCTTCGTGAACTCTCGCAGTCGCAAGAATTTTTCGCCTCTGGTGCGTACAAGCTGTGACGAAATAAATCGGAGAATGGACGAACACTCGGTCCAGTCGGCGGAGCCGAGGTTTGCGATTTTCGGCGCTCACAGAGCGCCGCTACAGGTGCAGCCTCATTGAGGCGACCCGGGATACGGACGCAGCGCTGGCCCGACGTACAGCGACCGCGGCCGAATGAGACGGTTATTATCGTGTTGCTCGGTCACGTGCGCGCACCAACCCGCTACGCGTGACGCAGCGAACAGCGGAGTATTCAACTCTGGCGGAAAACCCATCAGCCAAAACACCGGTGCAGCATAGAGATCAACGTTCGCACAAAGCTGTTTCTCGCGATCCATCACTTCTTCGAGCTTCTCGCAAATTGGCACCCAGTTTTCTTTGCCTGTGCGTTTTCCGAGGTCGCGCGCAATCTCCCGCATCGCTGGCACGCGCGAATCGCCTTTTTTGTAAACACGATGACCGAAGCCCATGATTTTGTCCCTGGTCCCCAGCTTTTTCATTAACCACGCCTCGGCGCGATCTGGCGTCCCGATTTCCTCAAGCATCTTCATTGATTCCTCATTGGCGCCGCCGTGTAGCGGGCCTTTCAGTGTCGCAACTGCGGAAGTCACCGCTGCGTAAATGCCCGCCAGCGTGGAGGCGGTCACGCGCGCAGCAAAAGTGGAGGCGTTGAATTCGTGGTCGGCGTAGAGGCTGAAGATTGTGTCGAGCATCCGGGTTTGCCATTGCTCGGGAATTTTGCCGTTGAACTTGTAGAAGAAATTCGCAGCTTGCGATAGCTCTGGCCTTTCCGGGAACGGTTTCTCGCCTTGCGAGATGCGCCAGCCATCGGTGATTAACGTGGAGACGCACGCGATCAGCCGAATCGATTTCCGAATGTTTGCGTCGTGCGAATTGTCGCCCAGGTCCTTGTCGAATGCGCTCAACATCGAAACGCCGGTGCGCAGCATGTCCATCGGATGCGTTTCGCCCGGAAGTAACCGCAGCATTTCCGTGACCGCGCCAGGCAACTCGCGCTGGCTGGCGATTTGTTGTCTGAAGTCCTTCAATTGCTTCGCATTCGGCAACTCGCCGTTGAGCAACAAATAAGCGACTTCCTCGAAAGTGGCCTTCTCCGCCATCTGATGAATGTCGTAGCCCCGATACATTAACCCGGCACCGGGATCGACCCAGCAGATCGCCGTCTCACCGGCGATGACCCCGGCCAGGCCCGGGCTGTATTCTGATTTTGTTTCAGTACCCATGTTGTTCGCTGATTCTAGCTACGATACGCGCGACGACAAATGGTCAGTCGCTCAAACCCAGCCATTTCTCTGCAGTTGGATCGTAGTCCAGCAGTTTGTAAAGCTCCTCACGGGTCTGCATCTCATTCATCCATTCTTTTTGCGTGCCGCTCACTTTCAGAGCCTGCAGGAATTTCTCGCTAGCTTTCATCGACACGCGAAAGGCGCTCTGCGGGAATATGACCATGCGATAACCGAATTTAGCCAGGTCTTGGAAGGAAAGGAGTGGACTCTTGCCAAACTCGGTCATATTCGCCAGCAACGGCACGTCGATCTCACTGGCAAAATCACGAAATTCCTCTTCGCTTTGCAGCGCTTCGGGAAATATTGCATCCGCACCTGCTTCGATATAGCGCTGTGCCCGATTAACAGTTCGGTCGAAATCTTCCACCGCGCGCGCGTCGGTCCGGGCGATGATCATGAAATCGGGATCCCGTCGTGCAGCAACGGCCGCGTTGATTCTTTCCGTCATTTCCTCAACATCGATTAGCGATTTGCCGGCAAGATGTCCGCAGCGTTTTGGAAATTCCTGGTCTTCGATGTGGCAGCCGGCCAGACCCGCAGCTTCGAGCTCATGGATCGTGCGAGCAACATTCTCCGAACCCCCAAAGCCGGTGTCTGCGTCAACAATCGCGGGAATCTTCACCGCCTTGGCGATGTATCCTGCCAATCGCACCACTTCCGTTAGCGTAAGCAGACCGATATCGGGAACGCCCGCCGTCGCGTTTGCCAGTCCGGCGCCACTCACATACACGGCTTCGAACCCGACGCGCTCCGCTTGTCGCGCCATGGCCGCATTGGGAACTCCGGGCAGCATGACAGGGCTCGCGGCGATGAGCTCGCGAAACCTCTTGGTCTTGCTCGTTCTCATACAAATGACAAAACATGAATGGCGAATGACGAATCAATGACGAAGCACGAATGAACGAAAACTACGGAGCGCTGGGCTCTTTTGGTGTTCATCATTCGATCATTCCTTGGTCATTGGTCATTTTCATTGCCTGCACCAGCCCATCCACGTTTTTGGCTTCATCCAGTTTCCACACGAGCTCGATAATTTTCTTGGCTCGTCTTTCACCGATAACCGGTTCGACAAGGCCAAGGAATTTTCCTTCGACCGCCGAGTCTTTGAGCCGATTCTTCGCGTTGCCCAGCGGATAATCGACGCGCCGGGTTAATCGCCGGCCGTCGGCAAGATCAACGTGCACAATGTTGCCGACAGCTTCTGGATACATCGCGCTTAATTCCGCGTGCCGCTCCACTTTTACGTTCTCGAGGAACTTCCAGACCTCAGGATCTTTGAACCGCTGCGGCCCGAACTGGCGATCCGTGACTTCGCCGTCAATCAACGCAATGGCTGTGATGTAGGGCAAACTATGGTCCGCGGTCTCCCGCGTTTTGGGTTTCCATTTCTCCGGCTCGCTTCCGATAATATCCACCGCAGCGTCGTGACTCTCGATGACGACGCCTTTGATTTTCGAAAGATCATCAATCTGACTCCTTAAAAACAGAGCCGCTTCAATCGCGCTTTGGCTGTGGTATTCCGCCGGCCAATATTTGATGCTCGTTTTCAATATCATCGCGGGCGCGCCACGAAATTTCTCGCCCACATTGCCGAGCGATACGCCGAGTTGTTTCTCGAATCCCATTTCGCCTTCGAAGATCGGCGCAGGGCCCGTCATACCTTCGCGGGCAAGCAGCGCCGCGAACACGCCGTGTCGCGCAGCGGTCGCAAATGCCACGCCTTTCCAGTGTGAGAGTTCGCCTGCGCGTGCCTGGCGCATTGCCGCGCCGGCCACGCCCGCGATATTCACGGCGTGCCGCGTTTTTGCCGGGTCAAGTTTCATCAGGTATGCAGCGGCCAGCGCTGTTGAGAAGGTGCCATAGGTCACGTGGTCCCAGCCACGCGCACGAATGCTCGCAGCATCGCACAGACGGCATTGCACTTCGTAAGCAAGCGCGATGGCAGTGATCAATTCGCGTCCACCAGCGCCTATGCTTTCTGCGACGGCCAGCGCGGGCGAAATGTTATCGCTGGGATGTGCGGGCTCTTTCGAGAGATAGGTGTCGTTGAAATCGAAATAGCGAATGGCGCAGCCGTTGGCGAATGCTGCCCAGTCCGGCGGCGCCTTGTGGTCGGTCCCAAAAATTGTGGATCCATGTTTCGCCGAGAAATCTGCAGCGAGCTTTCGCGCGATTAGGAACGGCTCTTCCTTCCATGCGCCGAGCGCACAGCCCAGGGAATCGATCACGCGCCGTTTTACTTCGTGCACGACTTCCTTCGAAAGATCCTCAAAGCGCTGTGCGCACGTGTAATCAGCAAGTTGATGAGCAAGCGTTGTTTTCATGTGAAAAATCGAGATTCCAATCTGCTGATGAATTGCGGCGGAGCAAGAGATGCGCGGCATTCCGCACAAGGTAGGGCGACCACTCTTGTGGGCGCCGGAACCGTCTCGCGACTATTATATGGACCGCCGATCAATGCGGCGGGCTTTTCGGAGCCACGGCTTCGGCCATCGATTTCAACATTCGGCCGAGATCGCTGTTGGTCGAGAGAACCGCCGTCGTGTCCTTTTCAAAAGCGGCACGCATGACATCCAGGCTGCGCAGAAACGAATAGAGCTCCTGCGCGTCAGGCGCACCGAACGCTGCGGCGTAAATCACGGCGGCTTCGGCGTCGGCTCTGCCTTCGATTTCAAGGGCATTCTTCGTCGCATTGGAACTGATCGAGGCGACGTCGCTTTCCTTTTGGCCGTTGATATTCGCCGCCTCACCGCGGCCTTCTGAACGAAAACGCGCTGCGATTTGGTGTCGCTCACTCGACATGCGCTCGATGATTTTCTCGGCTACCGCAGGATTGTATGTGCTGCGTTTGAAACGTTCATCGAGCAGTTCGATTCCAAAGTCCGCGATCTTTTGACGCGTGCGCTCGGTGATCTGTTTCTCGATTTCGCCGCGCCCGAACTCGATGTCGGGAATTGTGGTCGGCAGAACCGTACCGGTTTTCTCCAGCTCCTCATCGCGCACCGGTTTTCGCCCCTTGGTTACACGAATGATTTCGACCAAATCGTGCGTGGCGACGGCGGTGCGCGTCTCGCTGCCGAGAATATCGTCCAGGCGCGAGAGCGCGCTCCGTTCGTCATTGAGCCGATTGTAGTAGAGCATCGGATCGCTGATGCGCCACCGGGCGAAACAATCGACGATGATGTAAAGCTTGTCTTTGGTTGGACATTCAATGGGTGGCCCGTCCCAGGCGAGGATGCGTTTGTCGAACCGCTGCAGTCTATCGATGACTGGCAGCTTAATCTTCAACCCGGGCGTGGTGATCGTGCGAACGATTTTCCCGAACCGCGTAATGATTACCGTTTCGTATTGTGGCACGACAAAGAGCAGCGTTCCCCATTTCAATGCGGTCAAAATGAAAAGAATGCCCAGGATCGACATAAACGGGCTTTGCAAGAAACGAACCGCAGCAGACACCGCAGCGGGTCGCGGAGTCACATCGATCACGTTCATGGAGAACTCCTCGATTCGCCGGGCACCTGAAGCGGCAGCGTCTGGAGAATGTTCTTCAGGCTGTCATCGACGATGATTTTCTTTTGCAAATTTGGCAGGATGGCTTGCATCGCCTCAAGATAAAGCCGTCGTCGCGTCACCTCCGGCGCCTTGCGATATTCGGCGAGCAATAATGAGAACTTTTGCGCTTCGCCCTTCGCCTCGTTCACGCGACGAAACGCATACGCTTCCGCTTGTTTCTCGCGTTCTTTTGCCTGGCCGCGCGCGTTCGGAACCGCATCGTTGTACACGGCCCAAGCTTGGTTAATCGCTGTTTGCTTTTCCTGTTGCGCCTGATTGACGTCGTTGAACGCTGCCTGCACAGCCGGCGGCGGACGGACGCTTGTAAGCTGTACCTGTTGGATCTGAATTCCCAAATCGTACTGCGAACAAAGGTCGGCCAGACGTTTCAATGTCGATGTCTCAATGTCGTGGCGCCCGATGGTAAGCACCTCGTCCACGGTGCGATCTCCGATCACTTCGCGCATCACGCTTTCGGAAAGGTCGCGCAGCGGTTTCTCCGGCTCGCGTGCGCCGAACAGATACATTCTCGGATCGGTAATCCGATATTGGACCACCCACGGCACAAGCGCAGTGTTCAGATCGCCCGTGATCATTGTCTCAGTTTCCTCCGGCTGCGGATCGCCCTGATAAAGATTTGTCGCACCAGGGGTCGAAAAACCGAACTCCAGCTTCTGCAAGCGCTGCGTAGGCACGATGTGGATCTCGTCGACGTATGGAATGGCATAGGTCAAACCCGGGTTCACAATGTCGTGATAAGCGCCAAACCGCGTCCTTACCCCAACAGAGTTTGCGGGAATCGTCATGAACCCAAACACCAGCGTGAAAAGTGTTATCACGATCCCAACGCAGGCGATCACACCCAGAATCAATGGCAGGGGTTTAATCGGAAGATGTTCGGCGATGTCCGGCCTCTGCATAGACGTGCCCCTTATTCACTCAAACGAATGGTAGAGCGCAAGCTTCGAATTTCTGGAGTGACGACTTTTCGGACAAATCATTGGGACAAATCAGAGCGGCTGAGGCAGCCGCGAGAAAACGACTCGCGCTAATGAGTGAAAACTAACGATTTCCTTCCAAAACAAAGATCCCTGGAACACAGAGTTCATGGAGTTGTGCCGACGGACATTGCACCTTCCTGGCAGTGCAAACCAGGGCGATAGCGCAGGGATGATTCTGAGCCTAAAATCACTCGGTCGTAATGCTGACCAACTCGTCTCGCTCGCCGGTCACCAGGTCCACAGTGAGGACGTTCCCAACCCCCGGCGCGTAGTACTTATCCTCGAGCGCATCGGGTTCCAGCGGCGTGGTTTCCTGTGACTTGAGACAATTGTTGAAGCGCCCGTACGGGACCACAACCCGCGAGTTTAGATTCAAGGTCTCGGCGTAATCTTCGGCGTTGCCGAGGGAAAATTCCTGTCGATAAAAATCTCCGGGCGCAGGATGAGCTCTCATGATGATTCCTGGCTTATCGTTGTTGACTCCGGACAGGAATGAACCCTCGATCGTGGCAAGAAGGCCCTCCTCAAACTCTGCGGTGTTCTCCCCGAAATACCAGACATTGCCTTCCGTGTCTTGAGCAAAGAAATCAAGCGTGTCCTCCGTAAGCACGCCGTCGGTATAGACAGAATCATGCACCTGGACACAAGTAACCCCATCAATGGCTCTGGTGTCGTGAGTTACGGCAAAGACGTCTTTGATCGCTCCGTTCGGGGTGAGATAGGTAAAGGTTGTGCCCGGAACGAGCGGAAAGTAAGGGTTATCTATAGTGGTGGTGAAGTTAGTCGGATCGATAGGTGGGTCGTAGCGGTCAGGGCCGAGTTTTTGACAACTCGCCTGTCGCACCTCGAGTCCTCCCTGGCACGTATCAAGCCCATCAGCCAGATCGGCCGCGGCTTGTCTCTCGCACAATGTCCGTGCTGCCGGGTCAGTGATGTTAATGCATTTACCAAGTGCAACTTGATAGTCACTTCGCGCCGCCGACTTACACGACGTAAAGGCTTGACCCGCGGTTCCCTGGCAGAAGTTGGTTGACTCTATCCCGGAATTTTTGTCCTCTGCCGACAGATTCCCGACAAAGACCGTCGCGACCGTGAAGACAACGACGGTAAGTGATTGCGTCCACGTGGGCGCGTATTGTTTCAGCTCAATCGAACTTTTTTTCATTTTCACTTTCCTCCCTCTTAATTCTAAGTTTCACCACATTTGATAAAAAAGTTGTCGCTGGTCACCCCAACAGCGTGGCGCGTATCCACAGGACTAGCAGGAGAAAGATTGCAAATCCGCTGCCTACCAACCAGCGAAGGTCAGGGATAACGATCCCGGTCGAAACCGGCACCAAGTCAAGCTCCACAGCTATCAGCTTGTAAGGTGCGAGGGGGGCATAAGCAGGATGGGAAATCAGTTTTAAGAACGTGCGCCGGCTGGGATAGCGTACGACAGTCATATTGCCCCAGGTTCTCTCCGGCTGAATGCTAAGCAGGTTCGGAGACTGGGGAACTCCGATGAACGTCGGATAGGATGCGTGACTCAACCACAGCCATATCAGGCTCTTTTCGTAACGTGCGTTAGCCTCTCCGGGCGTTCCCGTGAACTCTGGCGCGCCGGGAAACGTCTGCACCTGGGGGAAGAAATGCATGAGGTTGAACATGTAGACTGGCTTGCCATTGTCGGCCTCGGCCCATGGGCGAAGACGCGCAACGAACGCCTGAACCCCCTTCTCAGGCAACGGTAACTTTTCGATTATCGCCAGGTATCGATCGATCTCCGCTTGAGTGAGCTTGCCCGCTCCTTGAGAGTGCCAGGCCCAAAAGGCCACGTACAAGATAACGAGCGCGGCGGCTAGAATGAGCTCGAACGACATTTTTGTTCCCTTCTTGGATTTGTGCCGCTCTGTCGAAACCGATTATGCTATAAGATCAACGTTTCATCAAATTGAACCGCTTATCGCCGGATTCGGGCAGCGCACGGTTAAGCCGCGCCAGTCCAATACTGAATGGAACGCTGCGTCTCATGGCGTGATGACTCTGATGCTGCTGGATGCTTCGCAACCAATCTGGGTAGTCGCGTAGATATGGGCGAGCTAGCCACTACTTCCTCCTTTCTGTATCCAGAGTTAGGCAAAGAATTGGGATAACAAGGTATTAACCTGGGCTGGCTGTTCGTGTTGGACCCAATGGGTCGCAGTCTCAAGCATCTCAAGGTGTCCATCATCGCAGTACCGAAGACTTTCTCTGACCATTGCTTCACCCACGAACTGGTCGTGTTTTCCCCAAATCAGGAGCGCCGGCACTTTTACTCGCGAAGCTTTGGGATCCAACGCCAACTTCGATGGGCGCAATACGGCCGCGCGATACCAGTTAAGCATAGCTGTTACCGCCTCCTTCCTGGCCCACGACTCCTTATACCGCTCGAGATCAGAATCAGAAAAGATCCCAGGAGGCGAAGTATTCCGCAGTACCCGAACCAGCAGCGCCCAGTCTCGCCTACGCAGGATGAATTCGGGTAACCAGGGAAGCTGAAAAAAGAATATGTACCAGCTCCTTCGCAACTGCGCGGGATTCATGATGAGATTCTTCATGAAAACCCGAGGATGCGGGACGCTCAACATCGCGGTGCGGTGGACCCTATCGGAATATCGCGCAGCCAAGTACCAGGTAACAGCAGCTCCCCAGTCGTGCCCGACGACGAACGCTTTTGAAGCCGCCACGGTATCCAAAACGCCGACGACATCTCTAGCGAGCAGGTCAATGGAATAGTTAGCAATGCCTGCAGGTTTGTCACTTAGGTTGTAACCGCGTTGATCTGGTACTATCACGCGATATCCGGCAGAAACGAAGTGATCAATTTGGCGGCGCCAGGCGAACCAGAACTCGGGAAACCCGTGTAGCAGTATTAAAGGTTTACCGCTTGCAGGCCCGGCAAGAACCACGTGTAACGCAATGCCGTTGATGTGGAAAACACGAAATTCAAGAGGCGAGCGGATGCCTGATAGTGTCATAAATGCGAGTCAGCGAGCGATTTTTCCACTGTCAGGACATTCAAGCCAAGATCCTTTACTTTTCGGCGCACGGCGAGGGAGGTTTTCGCCTGTTGCGAGATAGATGAGTCATCCTTCTCTCGTGACAAAATGGTCGAAATGTGATGAGTCCGCCGACTGCGAATGAGTCATCGCAACCTCTACTGAGCTCTCTAAGATTCAGCACATGACTATAGTTTGCCGAGTAGGCCGTCCAACGATCCCATTTGTATAGCGCGAAAGATCATAGCGAAAGCGCCGTCACCGGTTTACTCTGGATCCGACAAAGGCGGTGCAAGTTTGATCTTTCTGAAACGTGGCAAGAACCCAAATCCTCGAAGCAAGCTGGTATGATTATCCGCGGTATTACGATATAGTCTTTCAAGGGTACACTCGACAGGAGGCCGACTTCATCGAGGCCGCATGCCGCAAATACTGCCCTTTTAGCGTGCGCCGCTTCCTGGAGCCGGCCTGTGGCAGTGGCCGTTTATTGACCACGCTGGCTCGCAGAGGTTACCAAGTTACCGGCTTCGACCTAAGCCAGCCCGCGTTGAGGTATCTTCAACGGCGTCTCGCGCGGAGTGGGCTCAATGCGGAGACATTCGAGGCGGAGATGTCCAATTTTCGCCTGCGTCGACGGGTTGATGCGGCGTACTGCACTATTAGCACGTTTCGCTACTTGTTGACGGAGCAGGCGGCACGCGACCACCTGCGGTGCATTGCCGGCAGCCTTCGTCAGGGCGGCATCTACGTCCTCGGCTTACATCTGCTACCTTTGGCTGTCGACAAAGAGGACGTCGAGTGCTGGACGGAGCGGCGGTGCGAGACAATAGTGACCGTAACGCTGCGTGTGCTACATATCGATCGGCGCCGACGAATCGCGAACGTACGGGTCTGCCTGCTGGTGCGCCGCGGATTGAAGGAACTTCGCCTGCGGCACGAATTTCAGTTGCGCACGTACACGGCAAGGCAATTTCGACGGCTTCTCGATTCGGTTCCGTCGCTGGAACTGTGCGACGTCTACGATTTCCGGTATAACATTGAGCAGCCGTTCGCCCTGAATGATGAAATGCCTTACAGAGTGTTCGTGTTAAGGCGACGACTGCCATCGTAGTTACTTGTGCATCGAAAACCTTCTAACTTCAAAGAAACCCGGGTCGGAATGTTCGAGCGCGACGGGTGTCTGTACCGAAACCGAGCTTGAAGATTGAAGAGAGCGATTTCGACTCGTGAGAACTGTTTCCGTTAGTTTATTGCGAGGCTCAACCGTAATTATCGGTGAACGGGGCTACTTGGAATGAAATCTAGAATCTCCAATTTTATCTACCGCCTTCTCCGAAAGGAGCGAATTAACGGGGGTTATAGGTGGAGGCTCGCGAGTATTGGATGGTTTGGCGTCTATCTGCACCATTTCGTTGACGACGGTTGGTTGAGAGATATGCACGATCACCCTTACCGCCTAATTTCAATAGGTCTTTTAGGTAAGTATCGGGAAGAAACTCCCAGCGGTGTGCGCATTTATCGAGCGCCTTGGGTGCGGTCCTTCCCCGCGTCACATATACACCGTATCGTAATGGTGGACGGTGGATCGTGTTGGACAATCATGATCACCCTAAAGCCTGTGAGAAGTTGGGGTTTTTGGACTCCTGCGGGCTGGACGCCGTGGCACAAATATGTGAACACCAACACAACCAGTAAAATTGATCGTGATTCCGAATAGCCCATTAATTGGTTATCCGAAATCAATCTTCGCACGGCGCGACGGCACAAGCCCCGGGAGTATACAAGAAAGCGCCGTGTTCAATTAGACACGACGCTCTCAGACCACCTTGAACCAAAGTTTTTTTGAGCTGTCAGATGAATCGATGTAACTGATCGTTACTTCCTCACCGGCAGCAATGGGCCTTGTCGCTATAAAGTCAATTGCGTTTCGATTACGATTCGTGTGATATAAAGCATTGGGCTCGTCAGAATGATTGTACAGCGAACCGTAGCCCAGTGCGATTGCAACTTCACGATAATCATTAGACCAGCTGTATAGGTAATCGTGCAACGGCGTCGCTTCAAGCACAGCCGTGTTTCTCGGTTCAAACCGTATGACAGGACACGATTCGATTAGCTCATCGCGGCTAATCGGTTGAATTGCAAACACGCCGCGGCCACGACCGAGTGACGGTTTGACTTCAATCTTGTATGGTTTCATGGCGGCACATATTCAAAGGCGTGCAGTACCCACGCCGCAAGTACCTGTACCCAACTAATCAAGCCAGACATAGCGGCGATCACCAGCAAAACCAAATAGCACTTTGCCTATGTCTTTCCAATCGTCTAAGTCCATGCTCATGGTATTTCCTCCCATTTGTTTAGCGGAGAGTTCACAGGGTCAGGTGACGGCCACCATCAAAGTAGATTTCCATGTTTGCAGTATTTCGTCGTAGTTCAGGTGATGCGAATCATTGCCATGGCCTACACCTTATCGCTTGCGACGGACCAGAGTATCTCGGTTGCAGTCTCCGCGAAAAGCAAACGTTAAAATGCCTTGACATGAGATACAGATTTGTAAGGCTCGTCGCAAATGATAAAGATGACGAAACCGCCCGGGCCCGAACCACCACCACCACCACCACCACCTCCTCCTCCTCCGAGGCCTTGATCAGATAGGTTTGGCGGGGGATCGCGAGACGTTCTCGCGATGATTACGATGACGGGTTGAAGGTATCGGAAGCCGGCGTCCGATACCACAGCCTGCACCCGTCTCGCAGTGGCGACCCACAAATCGGCCCAGCTTTACTTCGGCGCGAGCGAAGCGACGAGTTTTTGGAAGCGCGGATCATTCCGGAGCGGGTCGAACATTGGATCAAGCCGGAGCAGTGCTGGAGTGAGCGGCACACCAAACGCGAATGCGCCTGAATACGGTATCGAAAGTAGTTTCTGTAAAACAGAGATGGCGCGGTCGGGTTCTCCCATGCGCGCCGTCACCCGGGCGAGGACCTCGATTGGAACGGGACCAGTCACAGCGTTCTGCTCGATCGGATTCGCGGCGATGGCCCGGTCCGACAGAGCCAACGCGGCGGCCTTATCACCGAGGTCCATATTGATCAGCGCGAGATCGCCAATAAGGCTGTAATTATCCGGCTGTTCTTTGAGAAAAGGTTCCATTTCGCTGCGTGCCTGTCGCCAACTCTCCCGGGCCGCGTCATTGTCGCCAGCTACTTCCTGCGCCCAACCTAACCAAAAGCGCAGTTCGCCATTGAAGTAACCCGATGCTGGATCTGGCTTAGCGAGTATTTCCTTTAGCCGAGGAATGATTTGGGCAGGGCGGCGCTCCAAAATCCCTTGGTAAACTTGAGTTTCCAAGCCCTCGATATCATCGGCCGCGGGGCGTAGTCGAGCGAGGAGCGTCGACGCACGTGGCAAGTCGCCCTGTGCTTGTGCGATAGCCGCCTGTGACACCAGGGTATTTAAGTCGTCTGGCGTAATATCGAGAACTTCATCAAACTTCCGCAGCGCTTCCGGAAAACGACGAAGACAGATGTAGTTAGTCGCCTGCTGGGTGAGGAGATTAACATTGCGCGGGTCGATCCGCTCGGCTTCCTTTAGGTAGGCTTCGCTCCGGTCCCATCTGCCTTGCCTGCGTGCGACATAAGCTAGAGATTCAGAAATGCGGCTGCTATTCGGCAGAAACTGGCCTGCTTCCTCAAAGTAACGTACCGCGATGTCGTAGTCCTTCAGACAGGCGTAGTAGTAAGATCCCTGGGCCAATACGGCTTCGCCGAGATTGGGCTGTAGAGTCAGGGCGGTTTCGGCTGCCTGCCGGGCTTCTTCACAAAGGGCAACCGTTGGTTGAAGACTCTGTGTGACGTAGTTGCGCGAATCAACGATCGATAGCAGCGCCCAACCAAGGGCGAACTTCGGATCCAACCGCACTGCTTCCTTGAAGTACTTCTGTGCGCCAAGGGCATTGGCCCTGGTGGAGAAGGTTTTTAGTGTATAAGCCAGACCGCGGAGGTAGGCATCGTAAGCCTCAACATCATCCGTCGGTTTGGCGGCGATCACCTGCGCTTCTTGGCCGCTAAGTTTCGCCCGCAACTGGTCGGCGATGGCTTTAGCTACCTCACTCTCAACTGAAAAGATGTCGGTCAGTTTGCGATCAAAAGTATCAGCCCAAAGATGCGAATCGCTAGCCGCTTTGATTAATTGCACGTTCACCCGCACAGCGTCACCGCTCTTCTGCACGCTGCCTTCTAGGATGTGCGCCACGCCCAATTGCTTTGCAATCTGCGCCAGATTTGTGGGTGCGCTCTTGTAATGCGCTGTTGACGTTCGCGAGATTACCTTCAGATCGGCGATCTTTGATAAACGGGTCAGGATCTCGTCTTGGATACCGTCGGCAAAATAGGCATTGTTGGGATCAGGGCTTAGGTTTTCAAACGGCAGCACTGCAATGCTCTTCTCTGGAACAGATGACTCCGCCGTGCCAGGCGGTCGTCTATAACGGAATAGGACAAAGCCGATCACGGCGAGCAGAACCAGCATGCCTACTGGTAGCCATCGGTACGCGGCACGTTTTCTTCGTGCAGCAGCCTCCGCGACATGCGCCGCTTTCAGCTTTGCCGGCACTGCCGGGTTCCCGAGCTCCTCAGTGTACAAATTCACCACGGAGAGGCGAACGCCATGTTTTACTTCGCACTCGCCAAGTTCATGCAGGTGCGGCTGCCAGTGAGGGTATTCCTCGAGATCTTCAGCGACATGCTTCGAGAGCAAAATGTGTCCGGCATCGCCGCAGTCCATGACTCGCTGTGCGATATTGATGCCGGGGCCAGCCACGTTCGCTTTTCCGGTTGCGTCGATGACTCCGCTGACCGGTCCACTATGTACGCCCATTCGCAGCTGAAGTTCCGGATGTTTCTTTAGCGCACGGCTGATTTCCAATGCGCATTCAACCGGCGCTTCTGGGCTATGATAAAAGACCAGTGTGATGCCGTCACCGGTCGGAATTGTCATCAACCGGCCCGCTGTTTCGGCGGCTTGGTATGCGTCCGTGCCTCGTACAATCTCGTTTAAGCGCTGGACTGACGCTCGTTGCTGATTGATAGGCAGCTTTGAGTACCCGACGATGTCTGTGAACAACACATGCGCTATTTCGAGTTGAATTTCCTTTTTAACCTCTGCAGCCATCTGGATTCATATGGGAATTCCCGGTCGCCGGGATACTCTCAAGTAGCGTGCCAATGTCGAGCGCAAAGCTAGTCCTAAATGAAATCGCTCCTGAACCGACCAGCATGAGGCGATTCGTTGTCTCTAACGATGGGCCAGCATTGAAAGTCCGTCTATCTGGCGAGCTTTGATTTGCCCGAAGATTTTTTTACTTTTCGGCGCTTGGCGAGGACTCGTTTTCACCTTTTACGCAACGATGAGCCGTCCTTTGCTCGTGACATTTGGTCGTTCCTTCAGCATTCGTGGTTTCTTGACTCGGCGCTTCTGCGCTCCAACACTGATTCATGAACATTAGAAATACGATCTTGTCAGCGGCCATCGGCCTTGCGACGCTCACCTGCATGGCGGCAACGGAACCTCAAACACAACCGGAGATCGGAAAGCCCGCGCCGGATTTCAGTCTCACAACCGGTGACGGTTCGCAGGTGAGCTTGAAGGATTACCGAGGCAAATGGGTCGTCCTTTATTTCTACCCGAAAGATTTCACCAGCGGTTGCACCATGGAGGCGCGCAATTTCCAGCGCGATCTCGCAAAGTACAGTGATGCTGGCGTAGTCATTCTCGGAGTTAGCGTCGATACCGCGCAATCACACAAGGATTTTTGCGCGAAAGAAGGGCTCAATTTCAAACTGCTCGCTGATCCCGACGCGAAAGTCTCGACCGAGTACGGCTCGGTGATGGATTACAAGGGCCAGAAACTCGCCTCGCGTAATACATTCATCATTAATCCTAACGGCGACATCGCCAAGGTGTACACCGGCGTCAAACCCGCGGACCACAGCGAGCAAGTACTCAAAGATCTGGTGGAGTTAAAGAAAAGCTGAACAAGATTGACACAAATAGACACGATTCGTTTGTGGCGACGCTGCTTCGGTTCCGCTGTCGGACTCTAACGCGGCTGGTAACTGATCACACGAAAGCTATGGCGTTGGACGCGGAGCCGGCGTTGGGCGGAGCCGTGCAACCGGCGTAGCTCTCGGCGTCGCAGTTGGTGTGACTGTGGGCGTGGCCGTTGGTGTTGCAGTTGGCGTAGGTGTTGGGGTTGGACCCGTTGGGAAGTCGATTTCAATGTTGTCGATCCCAAGTATCCAAGTGCCGAGACTGGGATAACCAAATCCAGGCTTGTAAAAGCCAATGCTGGTTAAATCAATACGATGAAGAAACGGAGACCATTCTGCATCGGTACCCGGCGTCCCGTCGCCGCGTGTGAAGACCCACCCTTGCGGAATGGTTGGTGAATTGGCATCGACCGGGAACGAGTATGTCTGCCAGCCGATGGGCGGTTCAGGGAGATCCGGTAGCGTATATGTCGCGTCATAATTAACGCTGAACCCAGTCTCATCCATCTGTAGCAGCTCGAGGGTGACCGCGCGATCCGTCGCCCAGGTGGCAACCTGAATAACGTTCAGATCGGCAGTTATACTGGTAACACCGAGGCTGGTCCAGTCGCCAGTATAGATACTGTCGATCTTGTAGGGATCGGGAACTCCCGGTTGAAAACGCGTGGAGATGCTCGCCCATGTCGGTATTGAGCTGCTAAAGCCGCCCTGTTGAACGTAGGCTGCCGGATTTCCGCCACTGGTCTCAATAGTTCGCGGTGCGCCGACGCTGCAATGCCACAAACCAACGTCAGTCCCATCATCGTAAGTTTCGATAAAGTCGCCTCGCGCGGCGGTAACAATGCCCGCCCCAACCAGACAAAAAAGACAAGCGCGCAAAATTCGCCGAAAAATAGTGTGACGAAATATTTGATAATTCTTTCTACGAGCGGATTTCATCGCATTTGTTTATTACTGAGTTTGTTTCGAATCTCCCCTAGAACGGCTGTTCTGAAACCTGGCTTACCGCGGCGGTGTCGGGCGTGGGTGTGGAGTCGGGCGCGGTCTTGGCGTTACTCTGGGTCTGGCGCTAGGTGTTGGTGTAGTGGTCGGAGTTCCCGACGGAGTCGGGGTTACCGTAGGAGATACAGTCGGCGTCGGAGTCGGTGTAGAACCCTGAGCAGCCGTCGCGAGAATCGCGCCGAAGGCGCCTACTGCGGTTGCAGTGTTTACGTCAGTAAAGGAAACGCTGTAAAGGTCCTGGTTTGTCCCACTTTCCGCCCGAGCCCAGGTCTGTCCACCGTCTGTTGTTGTCAGGATTGTGCCGAGTTGTCCAACTGCTGTTCCATTAGATGGATCTGTAAAGGAGACTCCCAGAAGGAGCTCAGAGACACCACTCGTCTGGCTAACCCAAGTCTGTCCTGCATCTCTCGTCCTTAGAATCGTACCTAAGTCGCCTACAACTGTGCCTGTGTTGGTGTCTGCGAACCAAACTGCTCGCAGCTGATTAATTGTTCCGCTTGTTTGCGGAGTCCAGCTTTGGCCGCCGTCTGTCGTTCTTAATATCGCTCCATCGTTGCCAACGACCGTCCCTGTATTGTTACCCGTGAAATAGACGCCAAACAACCCGGTTGCCCCGCTAGAGTGCACACTCCAGTTTTGTCCCCCATCGGTTGTGTTGACAATTTTTCCTTCGAGGAAACCAACAGCGGTACCGTGGTTTTCATCGGTGAAATGTACGGCATAAAGCCAGTCAGTTGTGTCGGCGGTCTGTTGCGTCCAGTTCTCGCCACCATCAGTTGTCCTCAAGATGATACCCTCCTGGCCTACCAGGGTTCCAATGTTGGAATTGACGAAATGCACACCGAAAAAGTTTAAGCCAGAAAACGGATCGCCTATCCCACTGCTTTGGCGTATCCAGGAATTGCCGCCGTCCGTTGTCCGTAAGATGGTGCCATCGGGATTTTCATAACCTACAGCTGTTCCGGTGTTCGCATCGGTAAATGAAACTCCGTACAGATAATTGAAGGCAACCGTCGGCTGGCTATTCCATTGCTCTCCCCCATTGGTTGTCTGAAGGATTATGCCCGCATCGCCAACAATGGTGCCAGTGTTTGCATCGCTAAAGGATACCGCATAGAAACTGTTCGCGCCTTGCGGAAGTGAGTACGATGTCTGCTCAATCCAGGCGGTACCACCATCGGTAGTTCTCAGGATTATGCCGGTGCCGCCGAGTTCGAACCCGCAGATCGTTCCGTTATTCGCGTCAGTGAACGAAACGCTATAAAGAGTTTTGGTCGTTCCGCTCGTTTGTGGCGACCAGGTGTTGCCGCCATCGGTAGTTCTGAGAATGGTGCCTCCATCGCCGACGGCCGTTCCGGTGTTGGCGTCAGTAAACGAAACGTCGAAAAGACACACCGTTCCCGGATTTGCTTGATTCATCCACGTATTGCCACCATCGGTCGTTCTGAGAATGGTGCTTTCTCCGCCGATTCCACACGCTCCGCCGACCGCTGTTCCTGTGTTCGTATCGATAAAAGAAACACCGAATAGCGTATTGAAGGTCCCACTGGATTGAGGAACCCAGCTGTTTCCGCCATCTGTGGTCCGCAGAATGGTGCCGCCTTCCCCTACCGCAGTTCCGGTATTTGCATCGCTAAGCGAAACTCCACGAAGCTGAAGAGTTGTCCCGCTTGTCTGCGGCACCCAATTAGCACCTCCATCTGTGGTTCCAAGGATGGTGCCGCCTTCGCCCACGGCCGTTCCCTTGTTTGAATCTTTGAAGGAAACAGCCCACAAATTTTGTGTTGTACCGCTGACCTGAATCGTCCAGCTGTTTCCGCCATCTGTCGTCCTGACAATCGTCCCATACTCGCCAACGACTGTGCCTGTGTTCGCATCCACAAAGGAAGCGCCACGAAGATTATTCCCCTGCGGAAGCGGATTTTGCCAGTGCCATTGCGTGTCTGATGTGGCGTCACCGCGATGGCTCGGTTGGTGCGCTGGCTCGCCGCTTTGAATGTGCTCAGCGTAACTGGCTAATGTCAGCGCGCCGACGACTGTCGTCACGAAAATAGACGATATTGTCCCTGGCTTTTTCGCGTTCATACTGTGTCCCTTGGGCAATTTAGACCTAGGGGGTAGGACGCGCCCTTGGAGTGGGCGCGGGTCGTGGAGTAGGAGTGGTTCTCGGCGTAGTGCTAGCTGTCGCCGATGGTGTTGGACTTGGGGTCGCCGTTGAAGTCGGAGTTGGTGTCGGCGTTGGCGTGGGTGTAACCGTCACCGTAGGAGTTGCTGTGGGTGTCGCGGTTGCGCTAGGACTTGGAGTTGGTGTCGGCGTCGGCGTAGGTGTAACCGTCACCATAGGAGTTGCTGTGGGTGTAACGGTTGCGCTAGGACTTGGAGTTGGTGTCGGTGTCGCCAAGGCTGTCGCGTAGCTTCCTTTGGCGCTCGCTAGCAGTAACTCGGAGTTACCCGCAAAGGCTAGCTCACGAGGAGCAACAACGCCTTCGAGGCCGTTCGCAAAGGATCCGAACGTGGCGCCTCCATCTTGCGAGCGCAACACTGCATCGCCACTGCTTAACTGCGTGACAAAAAGTGTCTGATCGTCAACCGGATCACACGCAACGTCTCCCACCGTGGCGCTACCCGTCCAGCCCGTGGATGCCCAAGTTGCGCCAGCGTCAGTGGTACGGAAAAGCCCACCGGATTGAAAACTTAGCCAAGCTGATATAACAAGGCTCTGCGGATCCGTGGGTGAAGCGCACAAGCGCGGATTAGTGAAGAACGCAGGCAGGCCAGTGGACGAGTCAAACCAAGATGCACCGCCATCAGTGGAGCGCAGCGCGCCGCCGACGTTATCGCCAGATTCGCTGTTCCAAGCCGCGACCATATTCTGATCAGTGCCGTCCTCCATGATTTCGAGATCGGTCACCCTTTCAATTGTGCCCGTTGCGCTTTCGAATACCTTCGTCCAGCTCTGGCCAGCGTCAGTGCTTCGCCAGATTGTGGCCTCGAACCCAGCGACCCCAAAGTCGGCGCCGCCAAGCAAAATGAGATTGGGATTGTTATGACTGAAGCGCGTTGTATCGAGATCGGATTCGTACAAAGGACCCTGGTCTGGACCAAGCGGAGTCCACGTCCCGTTGGTTTCGCGCCGGTACAGCCCTTCCTGGGCCACTGAGGACGGTCCACTTGAGATCGCGTAGAGGGTGCCGTCCGGGGCAAATCGGACATTGCTGTAGCGCGTTGGCGGCGCTGACTGCAACGACCAGGTAGCGCCGCCGTCAGTGGAAGAAATCACCCCGCCATCGTTCAAGCCTTGGAAGGCGACAGCTAGCTCTTCCGCATTGAGAGGGTTTGCATCGATGGAATATAGATTGAGCTCCGAGATGCCCCTCGAGGAACTCACGAAGATGTCGCCTCCATCGGTAGAACGAAACACCGCCAGGGAACTCGTGCCGAGAAATAACTCGGTCGAACTGTCCGGCGCAAAGCGCAAGGAACGTCCAGCTAGGCCCGCGGTCCCCCCGGTGCTGATCTCCCAGGTCGCTCCGCCATCAGTTGTGCGATTCACTCCGCTCCCGTCGGTAGCTACCAGGATAGTCTGACTATTATTTGGATCGACCGCAATCGCATAGACAACTAACACTGGCCACGTGTCATCGTGGAGAGGCGTCCACGTCACACCGAGATCAATGGACTCGTAAAGGCCGACGAACTCGGATCCGAAGCTCTGACCACCGCCGACGAGCAACCGCGTACCGTCATAGACGACGGCCTGCATGGGATTATCAGGAAGCCCTGCCGAGCGATTCATCCATGTATCGCCACCATCAGTCGTCACCCATACTTCGCCGCCTCCAAATGCTCCGCCAAAGACGGCGATGACTGTGTTGGAATCGCCAGGATCAATCGCAATTCCCTGGCCGGATATCGGCTGTGCGAGTGGTGGTGTGCGATTGATCCATGTAACGCCACCGTCGGTCGAGCGAATGATGTTCTCAGGTTGAAGGCCCAAGGCATCCTCAATCCCCGCCCACAACGTCGAAGGATCCGATGGATCTAGCGCAACATCGAATACCTGGTCGTTAATGCCGATACCCAAGTTCAGCACTGCCCAGCTGAGACCGCCGTCGGTGCTCTTCCAAATACTGTCCTGCGTGCCGAGGTAAGCTGTGCCGTCGGGCGCAAACTCAATGTCGAAGACACTCGTGCCATCCAGAGCTGAAACCTCAGACCAGGTATTTCCACCGTCACTGGAACGATAGAGTGTACCGCCGACGCTGCCATCCGGTGCAAGTCCCGCTAGGGCGATATCAGGATTCGTAGTTGAGACAGCCGCGTCAAAGACATCGCCACCCGGCGGTCCAAGCGATGACCAGGCTCCCCCTCCAACAGTCTTAGCCTGCCGATGTTTTGCGGCATGTCGATGCATTAACCCTACCGTGCTAGCGCGATTTCCATGCTGGTCGAAATTCCGCCTTGGACTATTAGCCGGATCCTGTTGGGAGTGCCGCTTATCGGCAATCGTCCCCTCCGACGGCGGCGATCCCTTCTCTTTAAGAGTGCCGTTCGAGATCGCATCAAGGCTGATCAGCGCCAGAAAAGCGCCAGGTAATACGACTAACAGAGAGATCGAAATACGAAGATTAAAAAAGGCTGAACGAGAATTGGATTCGTTTTTCATCGATTGAATTGTTGGTTACGGCGATACATTTATAGATTCTTTCCGTCCAAAAAATCAAGCCTGCGGTGCAAGTTGTTTCGGTTGGACACGTAGCGAGACTGCGGGCGTGCGTTGGATGAGAAAAAGTAACAAAATTGTTACTATCTTTAATCGCCGATTCACAGGAAATTCAAAAAAGATGTTGACTCGCTTTTCGATCACCATTAAACGACCCAAACAAAAAAACTCAGCTCAAACTCCATTATGAAACAAAAATCCACTTCACAATCCGCGTTTTTTAATATGCGCGTCTTAATCGGACTGTTTGTAGTCTTGACCGGTGTCTTCCTCGCCGTAGTAGGCGTTGGGACATTCTCAGGACTTACCGCCAGCTCTGCAAAAGCGCAGCAAACGCACAAAATTATCAACGTCGCAGGCCTTCCTCCGGGATTTGACTGTGCGACGATACATGACCTCGGAATCGACAAGCAAGAGAACTTGCTCGCGGGTTCCATCCTGATTGCCTGCGGGGAGTCACCGGGAGGTTCGGCTACCTCTTTCGGTGCTTTCTCTCAGCTCTTCAATGCGGTGACAGCCCCTCTTACGTATGGCGGCACGGATGTCGATATCATTACCGGCACGGACACCATTACGCACCCTACGCAGTCGGAAACATACACGCTGGCCAATCCGGATAACCCCAACCAGATCGTCGTCACCTACAACGATTCCCGAACCGCCTCCGCCAACTATTCCGGCGCATCGTACTCCAGCGACGGCGGCACCACCTGGACTCGCCTCAACCCAAGCCCATTCGCAAGTGGACACGGGACAAACTTTGGCGACCCGGTTACTCTCTACAACAAACCTACCAGCACTTTCTTTGCAGTTTTTATCGCCACAGGCTGCGGCGGACAAGGCCTCGGCTCCTGGAAATCCATTGACGGTGGGGTTACCTGGACCGTTGGCGCTTGCGTTCACACCGGCGGCTCAGATGATCGTGAGTCTGGCGTCGCTGACAACAACCCAAGCAGTCCGTTCTTCGGACGGATGTACGTCTCATGGAACGACTTCGCTGTCGGAGGTAACCTTAAGGTCCGCTACTCTACCGACAACGGTGCCACCTGGCCCAACGAGCGACAACTGGCCCCTGCCAGTCCATTCATCCGCGATACCCAGATCACCGTCGATAAGGTTACGGGCGACGTGTACGTAGCCGGCATGAACGAAGGCGGCGGTGGTTTGGCCGGTCCTCGCAGCAACAAAATCTACCGATCAACCGACGGTGGCAATACTTGGACCAACACCTACACTGGCCCTAACTTCACAGCGCCCGGACGCGCGAATTGCACCGCCAATTCGTATTTCGTGTGCATGTATGCGCCCGACACCTGGCGTCACATGGGTTGGGGTGAGCCTGCCGCCTACAACGGCGTAGTTAGCTATGTCTATGCGCAGCACGGCGCCGGCTCGGACGCGGGAGATGTCGAATACATCCGCTCCACCGACAAGGGGGTAACCTTTAGCGCGCCGCTTAAGTTGAAC
>Ga0209807_1000153_pt1 | contig 29635 bp, 26 predicted proteins | sample GraSoiAngelo_154_FD_186168 | JGI IMG/M metagenome (GOLD analysis project Ga0209807, IMG submission 186168) | Grasslands soil microbial communities from the Angelo Coastal Reserve, California, USA - 14_1009_13_20cm (SPAdes) (version 2) | ecosystem: Environmental > Terrestrial > Soil > Grasslands ... | reverse complement strand
ACCAGCGGCCCGGGCTGAAGCGCTCGGGCAGGATCAGGCAGTTGGCGGTCAGAATCGCGCAGGTCGCCGTGACCGCTTGGGTGTTCATGTGGAAGAGCGGCAGCGGGTTGAGGATGCGCTCCCGCCCCCGCTCGATCGTCACGAGGCCGCCGAGGTCCCGGTACCAGGCGCCCGCGGTCAGGTAGTAGAAGTTGGTCAGGATGCAGCCCTTCGGCCGCCCCGTGGTGCCCGAGGTGTAGAGGAGGCTGCACTCCGTGTCGAGCCCCGCCCGGCCCGCGCGGGGCGCCCGGCCTGGAGGAGGGAGACGGGCCGGGAGCGCCTCGGCCTCGACCACCGGCAGCGGCGTCGGCCGCGCGCGCGCGACGGGCTCGAGGTCGGCGCGGCGGCGGCCGACCACCACCGCGAGGTCGGTCTCCGCATGCTCCACCTGGTAGAGCATCTCGTCGTGCCGGTAGTCCGGGTTGATCGGCACGATGCCGCAGCCGAGCCCGTTCAGCGCGAGATAGTGGAAGAAGAACTCCGGCCGGTTCTCCAGCAGCAGCGCGACGCGGTGGCCGTGGCCGTAGCCGGCGGCGCCGTAGCGCTCGCGGAGCCCGCGCACCTCGGCCAGCGCCGCTCCGTAGGTGAACTCGACGCCGCGCGGATGGTAGGCGCGGCCGGGCGCGGGCGGCGCGCACAGAAACGCGTGGTCGGGCGCGCCCTCGGCCGTCGCCACGAACGCGTCGAACACGGTGTTCATGACCGGGCCCCGGTCTCTCAGAACACGAAGACGCCCTTCCCGGTCGTCTGTGTGTCGAACAGCCGGTAGGCCTCCGCCGCCTGGTCGAGCGCGAAGCGGTGGGTGAGGAGTCGCGCGAGCGGAATCTGGCGCTCCGCGATGAAACGGGCGCACTCCTCCTGGCCGACGGCGCTGAAGGTCCACGAGGCCAGGAGCGTGAGCTGCCGGCGGAGCAGGTCGGGGCTCACGTCCAGCGTGACCGTGCCGCCCTCGCCGACGAAGCAGACCCGCCCCCAGGTGCCGGTGCCGCGCACCGCCGCCACGCGCGCCTCGGGGCTCCCCGTGCAGTCGAGGGCGGCGGTGACGCCGGCGCCGCGGGTGAGGTCCCTGAGCAGTGCCACCGGATCCGCCGCCTGTGGGTCGGCCACGGTGTCGGCGCCGAACTCCTTGGCGAGCCGTCTCCGCTCGGCGGAGAGATCGAGGGCGACGATGCGCGCGCCCATGGCCTTGCCGAGCAGCGTGGCGGACAGCCCGACCGGACCCTGGCCGAAGTCGCCGGCTGGGCAGCCGGAACCGGCCTGATCCAGGACCTGGAGCTGGGTGTCGGTGGGTACTCCCCCGTCCCCCACTGCGCGCCCGACGAGCTGCTCGGCCACCCCGAGGCCATACGGCGCTTGAAGGAGACTGTCGAGCAAGCCGGGCTCGGCATCTCGGCGCTCAATGTGTCGGGCAACCCTCTCCACCCCAACCCCGAGCTCGCCCGGCCACATGACGCCGACCTCCGCAAGGCCATCCGGCTCGCAGCGGAGCTGGGCGTCGATCGGGTGGTCGCGATGTCTGGTTGTCCAGGCGCCGGTGCATCAGACCGCATCGCGCCCCACTTTTCCGGCGGCGCCTGGCTGCCGGACTTCGATGGAATCGCCGAATGGCAATGGCGGGAACGAGTTGCACCGTACTGGAGCGAGCTCTCAGCGTTCGCCCGGCGCGAACACCCCAGTCTGTTGATCTGCTTCGAGCTGCATCCGGGGACGTACGTCTACAACGTCGGGACGTTCACGCTCATCCGACAGCTCGGCTCCAACCTCGGCGTCAATCTCGATCCGAGCCACTTCTTCTGGCAGTCTATGGACCCACTTGCGATCGTCCAGGCGCTGGGCGATGACCTCGGCCACGTGCACGGGAAAGACACGACGCTGCACCCGCAGCCGACGAAGCTCAACGGCGTGCTCGACAATCGCTGGCCAAATCCGCCGGAAGAGATGCCGTGGAACTTCTCCACCGTCGGCCGCGGACACGACAGGGAATGGTGGGGCCGATTCGTGGCTTTACTGAGAGACCGCGGCTTCAGCGGCACGATCAGCATCGAATACGAGGACCCGTTCGTTTCAGCTGAGGAGTCCGTGCTCGAATCAGCGCAGCTGCTCGCCGCGGTGACCCGAAATTGAAAATCGAAACGATCACCTGCCGGGTCGTGGATTTTCCCCTCGAGCGCGAATTTCACCCGGCATGGGCGCGTGGAAGAAACCAGCCGAACCTGCTCATGGTCCTCATCGAGGTCGTGACCGACGATGGCGTGAAGGGAATAGGCGCCGCTCATGCAGGCCTCGAAGCGGCGATCACAATTGAGCGCTTCGTCGCGCCGTACTTTCTCGGCCAGGACCCGAGCAACGTCGAGCGCCTCGTCCCGGTGCTGCGCGACACCGAGATCTTGGGCGCGCCCGTCTACTGCATGGAGATGCCGCTGTGGGACATCGTCGGCAAGCTGGCGGGCTTACCGGTCGCGCGGCTGTGGGGCGGTTTCTCGGACCGCGTCGTCGCCTACTGCGCGACCGCCGAGGTGCGATCGCCACAGCGGCGTGTCGATGACGTGCAACGAATGCTTTCTGAGGGATACAAGGCGGTGAAGTTTCGTTTTCATCTCAACGATCCCCGCGAGGACCTCAAGGTCGTGGAGGCCGTGCGGGCCGCGGTCGGCGACCGCATCGAGATCATGGTCGACGCCAACCAGGCCGGCGTCGAGCCAGGCCACGGCGGCCACCGCACCTGGGGCTTCCCGACGGCGTTGGCTGTGGCCCGAGAGCTCGAACGAATGAAGGTGCGCTGGCTCGAAGAGCCGCTGCCGCGACACGACTACGACGGGCTGCGACGCTTGCGCGACAAGCTGGACACCCTTCCGATCGCGGGCGGCGAGGACAACCACGGCCTCCACGAGTTCAAGCTCCTGATCGACCAGGGGTGCTACGACATCCTCCAGCCGGATGCGCTGCTTTCCGAGGGTGTGGGCCAGATGCGCAAGGTCGCGGCGCTGGCCGAGGCTTCGGGCCTCGAGGTCGCGCCCCACACATGGGGCAACGGGATCGGCCTCATGGCCAACCTGCACGTCGCGGCCGCGATTCCAAACTGTCCATTCCTCGAGTTCCCTCACGACCCGCCGAGCGGCTTTACCGCCGCCGCCCGCGACCAGATGCTGCTGGAACCGCTCAGCATCGATAAAGAGGGCTGCGTGCGCGTGCCCGACCGTCCGGGTTTCGGGGTCGTGCTCGACGAGGAGCGGATCGCTCGCTACACCGTCAGTACACACGTCTCGAGCGCGAGGGACTAGCCGGCAGTCCGCCCGACCTCAAGCACCACACGGTCTGACTCCACTCGGACGGGCACCATTTTCACGGCGTAGCTCGGATCCCACAGCGCCCGGCCGCGTTCCAGCTCGAACTCCCAACCGTGCCAGGGGCACGAGAGCACGGGCGTTTCCTCGTCGACCTCCATCGAGCCAGGCGCCTGGCTGCTCAACCGTCCGCTGACGATGCCGAGGCAGACGGGTCCGCTCTGGTGCGGACAGCGGTTGTGGATCGCATAGAACCTGTCATGCCATCGCAGGACGCCCACCTCGTGCTTGCCCGCGGTCACGATCCGCAGGCGGTGGTCTTCGAAATCCGAGACCGCACCCACGTCGACCCTCACCTGGCTTTTTCGGCGACCGCCCTGGTTTCCTCGACGTCCTCTTCCTTCCAGCCGTAAAGGCGGCACGCGTTGCCGAAGAAGACGCGGTGGTGCCAGTCGGCGGGAAGGCGCGTGGTCAGGTAATCGATCTCGTCCGCATCCCAATGCGGATAGTCGGACGAATAGACGAGACGGTCTTCGAGGTTCTGCGAGCGCAGCAGGTCGACGACGTTCTCCTTTTTGGGCGCGACCTCGAGCGGCTGCGTTGTGACCCACACGTGCCGGGCGAAGTACTCGCTGGGCAGACGCTTCAACCAGGGCACCTCGCGGCGCAGCCCCTTGTACTCGGTGTCAAACCGCCACAGCAGACTGGGTATCCAGGCCGATCCGCCCTCGATCAAGACGATTCGAAGGCGCGGGTATTTCTCAAAAACGCCATGTGCGATGAAGCTGACGAGATGGGTCTGGATCGCCTGCGGCCACAGGACATGCGTCTCGAAGTACGTGCTGACGCTTCCACCGCCGGTGCTGGGTGGATTCGCCCACCCGCCGGCGCCGCCGTGAATCGCTACCGGCCGCCCCGTCTCCTGCGCGGCCGCATAGATGGGATGGAAGATGGGGTGGCCGAACCCTCGGTTGAACGGGTTGTCGACGAGCATCACCTGGACCATGCGTGGGTTCGCCGCGTGGCGCCGGACCTCATCGGCAGCGACCTCCGGCAGCTGGCTGCCAACCATGATGGAAGAGAAGAGTCTCGAATCCTGGCTCAGCCAGCGCTCGACGCTCCAGTCGTTGGTCGCGCGCGCGAGCTCGGCGGCGAAATAAGGGTTGTGATGACCCGCAAGGTGGCTGTCATCGCCAAACGTGAGGATGGCGCGACGGACATCAGATGCGGCGAGAAGCTGATCGCGCATGGTCGGGTAGTCAGAGCCCGGCTCTCCCCCTCCCTTCGGATACGTGTCCGCGCGCATGAAGCCGTGCGGGTTGGGGAATCCATCCTGCACCGTGAGCGGGACGTTGCCGGCCGGGCCGCGGTCGGTGACGTAGTCCCGCCAACCCTTCGACAGGTATGGGATCAGCTCCGCGTCGGTGCTCCGTGCGTGGTGGACGTCGCAGTCGATCACGGGGCCCGAGTACATGAGATGCCGCTCCTTTTGCTTCGGAGATGATCTGGCAGGGCGGACGATTGCCCGCCCTGCCTGACGCGTCGTGTTACTTCAATGTTTCGACTTTATCCGCGCCAACCTGGTTGGCCACGGTGTCGTGCAGGATCTTGATCGCCGCGTCGACCGATGTGCTCGGGTCCGTTGCGATCTGACCGGTCGCCTGTCCGATTCCTTGCACCCAGGCGGGATAACCCTCTTGCTCGGAGGGGACCAGCTTCGAGTTCGGAAGCGCGTCACCGAACGCCTTGTTGAACGGAGGGGCAAAGTTGAGGAAGCCGTCGGAGTGCGCGACGGTCTGGCTTGGCGGGACGAAGCCCGCGCGGTTGGCGATATAGGTCTGGTTGTCATCGCTCTGGATGACCTTGATCAGGCCCCATGAGAGCTGAGGGTGCTTGGTAACTTTGGAGATGGCGACGGCCCAGCCTCCGAGCGTGCTTGCGCTGCCCGGAGCCTGGCCCTTGGAGGTTGGCAGCGGCACGGCGCTGGCCTCCTGTGCCGCGGTCGCCCAGTGTCGGTTCTGCTCTGTCCACGCGTCGGCGAACCAGTTGGACCCGATGGCGATCGCCATCTGGTGATCCTTCAGAAGAACGACAGGCCGGCCGACGGCCTTCGGCGAGAACAGGTCCGATGTCGAGCCGCCGAGGCCCTCTGAGTAGACGCTCTTGTAGAACTGGAACACCTCTCTCAGGCCGGGGCTGTCGACGACCCACTTGTTGGTCTTGTAGTCGAAGATCGTGGGCGTTGATGATCCGTAGACCATGTTCGCGCTGCCCTGCAGCACGCCGCCCGCGCCGGCGCTCGTCCCGGCCGGAGCCCAGAACGCGACAACGTTCTGCCCACTCTTCTTCACCGCTCGCGCGGCTGTGAGCAGGTCGTTCCAGTTCTTCGGCGCCCACGGCACTGAGATGCCCGCGTTCGTGAGCATCGAGGTGTTGTAGTAGATCGCGGAGTTGTTCTCTCCGGTGTTGACGGCGTACACCTTGCCGCTGATGCGACTCTCGTCCTGAATCACCTTCGGGAACGACTTCCAGAAAGGAGCCTTGCTCGAATCGTTGACGAACGAATCGAGTGGCAGGAGGTAGTCAGAGCCGACCCACTGCCCGACGTAGCCCGTGGGCAGCATGAACACATCCGGCGTTGTGGCCGGGTTCTTGTACTCGAGCGCGACCTTGTTGACGAGGTCTACGTCCGTACCGTTGAATCCCTGCACGGTCAGATGCGCTTTGGGATAAGCCGCCTCGAACTCCTTTTTGACCTTGTCCCACCAGATCACGGACGTGTCGTCCGAGTCGAACACGTACGTGGTCGAATACGCGACGGTGATCGTGCCCGTCATGTCGTCGCTCAGGTTTGTGGAGCTGGGGTTGTTGCTGCCGCCGCCGCAGGCCATGAGCGCCACCGACAGCGAAGTCAGCAATGCCGACCAGACTCCAAACCGTTTGCCTGGGTTCCTCAAAGCAATACCTCCTCAGGAAATCTCCTCTGACCTGGATGGCGCCAGTGGTGCCTCCGGTTGACGATGGCGCTCCGATCGCCCCTCGGCCGGTTCATTGGTCCGCGCCTCCCCCACGGACCTCAGCGTCTCGGCCGCCGCGGCAACAGGCCGCTGCAGGATGGTGATCCCGCTCTGGGCGTCGAAAAGATGGAGCCGCGCAGGATTCAATGCGAGCTCGACACTCTCCTGCGTCCGCACGCCAGACCTTGGCGGAAATCGAGATGTGACCGTCTCGCCTGCGCACAGCGCGGTCACATAAGCCTCGTGGCCCATCGGCTCGACGACGTCCACCTCGGCGTGAAGCGTCAGCGTGCAGTCAGGGCCGGCGGCGGGTCGCCACATCAAGTCTTCTGGGCGGATGCCGACCGTCACATCGCCGCTTGCCGCGCCGGCGGTCAGCCGCGCGCCGGTCCCGAGCGGCGTCGTGATGCCCAGGAACGACACCGACGCCTTGCCCTCGGAGGACGCCAGCCGTCCCGGCACGAAGTTCATCCGCGGCGAGCCGATGAAGCCCGCGACGAACATGTTCGCCGGGTTGTCGTACAGCGTCTCGGGCGCATCCACCTGCTGCAGACGTCCGGCGTTCAGGACGGCGATCCGGTCGCCCATCGTCATCGCCTCGACCTGGTCGTGCGTGACATACACCGTCGTGACACGGAAACGCTGGTGAAGGCGGCTGAGCTCCGCCCGCATCTGCACGCGAAGGCCGGCGTCGAGGTTGGACAGGGGCTCGTCCATCAGGAACACCTGCGGCTGCCGGATGAGCGCGCGTCCCAGGGCGACGCGCTGGCGCTGTCCACCCGAAAGCTGTGACGGCCGGCGCTGCAGCAAGTGCCCCAAGCCGAGGACCTCGGCTGTTTCCCTCACCCGCTGCGCGACGAGATCGTTTGACGCCCCACGAGCCCGCATGCCGAAAGCGAGGTTGTCGTAGACGTTCATGTGCGGGTAGAGGGCGTAGCTCTGAAAGACCATCGCCACGTCGCGGAAGCGCGGCGAGACGTTGTTGACGAGCTTGTCGCCGATCAGGATGCGGCCGTATGACGGTCGCTCGAGCCCGGCCAGCATGCGCAGCGTCGTCGTCTTGCCGCAGCCCGAGGGCCCGACCAGGACGAGGAACTCGCCCGCGTTGACGGTGAGGTTGAGGTCTTCCACGGCGGTCTCGGTGCCGAAGATCTTGTGGACGCCTTCGAAGCGGACCTCGCTCAGCATCTACTTCACCGCGCCGCCGAAGTTGAAGGCCCCGCTGAAGTAGCGCGACATGAACAGGTACAGCACGATCACCGGGACCGAGAACAACAGGGAGAACACCGCCAGGTCACCGAATTTGAAGAGGCCGTGCGAGCCCATGAAGTTGTAGATCTCAACCGGGCCGGGCTGGTTGTCGGGGCTATAGGTCAGTACGAACGGGATGATGAACGCACCCCACGCGTTGATGAAGGTGTAGATCGCGGTGACCGCGATCCCCGGAACGGTCAGTGGCAGGACGACCTCGCGCAGGATTCGGAACGTGCTCGCCCCATCGATGGCGGCGGCGTGCTCCAGCTCGACAGGCACAGCGTCGATGAAGTTCTTCATGAGCCAGATCGCGAATGGAAGCGAGCTGGCGGCCAGGAACAGGGCGGTCGTATACAAGGAGTCGAGCCAGCCCAGGTAGACGTACATCTGGTAAACGGGAACGACAAGCATCGACACCGGCAGGCCCGACGCGAAGAGGATGAGGAGCATGAACGACCGCTTGAAAGGGATGTGCATCCGCGACAGCGGGTAGGCCGAGAGCAGCGCGAGCACCGTGGTGACAACCGTGGTGGTGCCGGCCAGGATCAGGCTGCTCCGAAAGGAGCTGAGCGCGTCGGCACGACCGAGCACGTCCGTGAAGTTCGCAATGGTGGGCGAAGGGATCTTGATCGCCCAATCGGGGTTCGAGTCGATCGAGGCGAACACCATCCACAGCATTGGGAGCAGGAAAAAGCAGCCGAGCAGGATCAGCACCACGTTGGTGGCCACGGCTGACGCGGAGACCTTGCGGTACGGCACCACGATCAACTTCTCGCCCGTCAGTGGACGCGCCTGCACTGCGCTCAAACCTGGCTCCTCGATGCGCGCACGAAAAGTAGGGAAAAGAAGGCGCCGATCAAGACAAGCACCAGGGAGATTGCGGTGCCGTACCCGAGCTGGTGAAAGACGAATGCCTCCTGGTAGACGTAGATCGGCAGCGTGGTCGTCTCGATTCCGGGACCGCCCTGCGTCATCGCATAGATGAGGGTGAACTCGGAGAGGTTCAGGATCGTCACGAGCAGGAGGTTGGTCACGATCGTCGGCCTCAGCAGCGGGAGGATTACCAACCGGTAGCGCCTGAAGACCGACGCGCCCTCGACCTCGGCCGCTTCGAGCACCTCGGAGGGAAGGTTGCGCAGGCCGGCCGAGAACACCAGCATCGAAAAGGCGACATTGCGCCACAGGTTGGCGAGCGACACGATGAGCATCGGGACGAGGACCAGATAGTTCGAGCTCGTATGCCCCAGGAGGATCGAAAGGGTGCCGCCCGCCTGCGAGAAGGCGTACCAGATCAGCGCGACCGTGATCTCGGGAAGGACCCACGCGACGATGACGACCGATCCGACGACGGCCCTGATCGGCACGACCGCGTTGCGAAGGAGGATCGCGAGCAGCATGCCCAGCACGGACTGGCCGACGATCGCCGAACCTACGACGAAGAGGATCGTCAGCCACGAAGACTTGATGAAGACGTAGTCGCCCAGCATCCGCGTGACGTTTTCCAGCCCCGTGAAGGAGTAGTCGCGGGAGCGCGAGCCGACGAGCGCGAGGTTCGTGAAGCCGATGTAGAGGGCGTAGAGGACAGGGCCGAGAAACAGCACGAGCAGCAGGACCGAGCCAGGCGCCAGCATGAGGAGGCTCGACCACTGGAACCTTTCCCGGTCAAGCCTCGGCCCTAGCGTGCCCGCAACTGCCATCCTGAACTCCTCCGCGCTGCCCGTAGCCAGACGTTTGGAGCGTTCCATTTTGGAACGTTCCGTAATTCTCTAGTCGTCCGGGCGAGGCGTCAAGTCCCCCTGCCGGGAGGCGGGCTCAGGACGGGTCAGTCTCAAGTCGGGCGGTCGAACGGCGGGTGACGAGGTTCACCTTCACCAGGGTGGTCCGCGGAGGCCCTTTGACCTTCCGCTCGATGCGGTCCGCGACGCCGGCGATGCCGAGCCGGGCGAGCTCGTCGCGAGGCTGCGCCAGAGTCGTCAAACCGATGCGGGCAAGACCCGCCATAGGCACGTCGTCGAAGCCGACGATCGAGATGTCCTCGGGGACCCGGTAACCCACACGGTCGGCGAACTCTTGCAGCGCGATCGCGGCCACATCATTGGACGCGAAAACCGCGGTGGTGCGGTCAGGGCCCGTGAACACCTCGAGAAGCGGCCGGTCCAAACCGTCGACTCTCGCGTACTCCGCCGGGGGCGACCAGCTGATGTGCGTGGGCGCTCCCAAGCCGGCGTCGTTCAAGGCTTCGCAGCAGCCCGCCCAGCGGGCGCGGTCCGACTGGTCCTCCAGCTCCGGGATCGACAGATACGCGACCCGGCGGTGGCCCGACTCGACCAGGTGCGTGGTGCCAAGTCGCCCACCGCGCGAGTCGTCGACCGACACTACGTCGCCCCAATCCGCGCCGCAGCTCACGAACACCACGGGCACCTGGTGCTGCAGCACCGCCTGCTTCGTCCGGGCGTCGCCTGAGAACGCCAGGAAGACGATGCCCGCGACGCGATGCTGGAGCAGGGTTTCGACTCCGGCGAGCTCGCTCTCGCTTTCTCCCTCGGTGTTGCAGAACATCGCGGTGTAGCCCCGCGCGGCGGCGTGGCGCTCGACCGACTTCGCCATCTCGGCGAAGAACGGGTTGGCGAGATCGCCGACGACCACGCCAAGGATGCTCGTACGCCGCTGGACCAGCTGCCGCGCCAGCACGTTGGGCCTGTAGCCGAGCTGATCGATGGCGGTCCGGACACGACGCCGCGTCGATTCCGAGACTCCGGGTAGGCCTCGTACAACGTTGGAAACCGTCGATTTGGAGACCCCCGCATGCGAGGCGACGTCAAGGATCGTCGGATGGCGCCGCTCGGCCGACGGGGACTCGATCACGGTTTCATGGCCGGGTCCATAAGCACCTTCATGGTCCCGTCTCGCTGCGAAAGCTCGATGGCTTCGGTCGCGCGCTCGAGCGGCATCTTGTGCGTGACGATATCGGTCAGCGGCAGCCGGTCCAGATTGCGCGCGAGGAGATTCATCGCCGGCAGGTAGGACGTCGCGGTTTCTCCCCCGACGCCGATCACGCTGACGTTTTTGGTGCAGATGTCCGCGTTCGGATTGATCGAAACCGGTCCCATGTCGACGAACGTGCCCGCCTCCACGACCGTGCCGCCGTAGCGGACGAGGTGGAGGCACTCGGGGAAGGACTGCGCGACGCCGGTGCAGTCGATCACGATGTCGGCGCCTGTGTGCGTGTGCTGACGGATGAGCTCGACGCGCTCGCTCTCAGTGGTACTGGACGCATTTATCGTCAGCGTGGCACCAAAGCTCCGCGCGAGCTCGAGCCGAGATTCGAGCCGGTCGACCGCGATCAGCTTCCCGCAGCCGAGCAGCCGCGCCTTGACCAGGTGACAGAAACCCAGCGGACCTACCCCGACGACAGCGACCGACTCCCCGAATGCGCTGCCGCCCCAGCCAGCATTGAGCATCCGGGCGCGGTCGAATCCGTGCGTGACAGCCATGACCTCGGTGAGGGCCGCGATCTCGTCCGGCAATCCATCGGGTACCCGGAACAGGGGCGTGCCCGGCAGCAGGTACATGTACTCCGACCAGCCGCCGAAAAGATGGGGCGCGATGCCCGCGTGCAGGCTGTTGCCGTAGTCCTGGAGGTTCTCGCAGAAGTAGTACGGATAGTCGTTCAAGCAGAACACGCAGTGCCCGCATGGCACGTTGGCGGCGGGCACGATCCGGTCGCCGCGCCGCAGCGGCCGCCCTTCGCTGTCCGGTATCGAATCGGCGCCGCCGATCGCTTCGATGACACCCACGTTCTCGTGGCCGCAGATCAGCGGATAGACGATGTCCCGCTCATGGTCGGTGCCCGCGTACTGCTTTGACTCGCCGCGGTAGGTGTGTTTGTCCGTGCCGCAGATGCCGGAGTAGGTGACTTTCATCAGGACCGCCCCGCGCTCTGGCTCGGGCATGGGAAAACGCCTGACTTCGAGGTGACCCGGAGCCGTCATGACGGCCGCGCGGACCGGATGGCTCACAAGATTGGAACGTTACAGCTTTTGGCTCAATCCAGCTGCCAGCGATGGCTTGGATCAGTCGTGACCAGCCAGCGCCGCGCCGGACCGGCCATGACATTCAGGTAGTACAGGTCGTAGCCGGGGCCGGCCGCGACCGGGTGGTAGCCGCGCGGAACCAGGACCACGTCCCCGTCGCGGACCTGGATCGCCTCGTCGAGCGACCGGTCGTCGGTGTAGACGAGCTGCACGGCAAAGCCGTCCGGCCGCGCGGTGCGGTGGTAGTAGGTCTCTTCGAGGTAGCTCTCGCGCGGAAGATCGTCGGTGTCGTGCTTGTGCGGTGGGTAGCTGGACCAGTTCCCGCCCGGCGTGAAGACCTCAGTCACCAAGAGCGACTCCGCCGGGCGATCTTCCATGAGGATGTTGTGAATCGTTCGCTCCGTCTTGCCTGAACCACGTTTGAACGGGCGGATGGATGCGGCGGACAGGAGCGCCGGATCTTTGCCCCGGGCCGCGGGAGCCCAACACATGGCGAGCTCGCAGCCCGACTTTGCCTCGATCGCGACCGAATTTCCAGGCGGGATGTATACGGCATCCGGTGGGCCGGCGAAAACGCTTTCCCGCGATCCGACGTCGCGCCATTCCTGTCCGGCGCAAGCGATGTCGGCGCGCCCCGAGAGCATCACCACGCATAGCTCCCGTGCGGCCGTCGAGTGTTCGACTCGACCACCCTTTGCGAGCTGGTAGACATCGAACCCGACGTATTTCCATCCGGCCGATTCGGGAGAGATCGCGACGAGGCGGCCGTCAGGTCCCGGCGTCGCCGTGCTCCGCACCACGAGCTTGCTCATAGGTACCAGCGACGGCGCAGCTGCCCGCGCTCGTGCTCTTCGCGCGCCTTCATGACATCGGCTGACTCAGCGACCTCGGCAACCGGCACCTCCCACCAGCTGTCGTAACTCGGCACGCTTTCGTAACGGTCCACCGGGACGTGAATGACCACCGTGCGGTCGATTTTCTTCGCTGCCACGAGCGCATCCCTCAGCTCTTCGACGTTGCCGGCCCGGAAGACGTGAGCTCCGAGGCCTTGCGCGTTGAGCGCAAGATCGACGGGCAGCCGCTCGCCGTCGTCATGCTCGGCGTCGTCGCCGAGCGATCCATCTGCGCGATAGCGATAACGCGTTCCGAAACCCGCCGATCCCTTCGACCGTGAAAGGCCGCCGATGGAGGCGAATCCGTCGTTGTCAACCAACACGATCGTCAGCTTCTTGCCCTCCTGGATCGACGTCACGATCTCCTGCGCCATCATCAGGTACGAACCGTCACCGACCATGACGTAGACCTCTCGCGATGGATCGGCGAGCTTGACGCCAAGGCCGCCCGCTATTTCATAGCCCATGGTCGAGTACCCGTACTCGACGTGATAGCCCTTCGGATCGCGAGTCCTCCAAAGCTTGTGAAGGTCGCCCGGCATCGATCCGGCGGCGCAGACGACCACATCGCGCGGCCCGGAAAGCTCGTTCACCGCGCCGATGACCTCGGACTGCGCCGGCAGCGGTGCATGCCCGAGGCTGTACAGACGCGAGACCTCCCGGTCCCATTCCGAACGCAGCTGCTCGCACCGCCCACGGTACGCACTGTCCACCGTCCAGCCCTGGAGCCGATCGTCGAGGGCATCCAGCGTCGCGCGTGCGTCACCGGTCAGCGCGATGCCGCCGAGCTTGTGGCTGTCGAGCTCGGCGACGTTGACGTTCACGAACCGCACCCCCAGGCTCTGAAATGCGGTGCGCGACGCGGTCGTGAAGTCGCTGTAGCGCGTGCCGACGCCGATTACGACGTCGGCCTCGGCCGCAACGCGGTTTGCGGCCAGCGTGCCGGTCGCGCCGATCCCGCCCAACGCGCCGGGCAAGTCGAATGGGACTGAACCTTTGCCGGCCTGCGTCTCCGCGACAGGCATTCCGGTGCGCGAGGCCAGGCGCTTCAACGCATCAGTCGCCTCCGAGTAGATGACACCGCCGCCCGCGATGATCAATGGCCGCTTCGCGGCGCGAATGACGGCCGCCGCGCGGTCGAGCGCGGCTGCGTCCGGCAGTGGACGGCCAATGCGCCATACGCGGACCTCGAAGAACTCGCCCGGATAATCAAATGCCTCTGTCTGCACGTCCTGAGGCAGCGCAAGCGTGACAGCACCGGTATCCGCCTGGCTCGTCAGCACGCGCATCGCAGAAAGCGCCGCGGGGACGAGCTGCTCCGGGCGCTGGATCCGGTCGAAGTATCTAGAAACCGGTATGAACGCATCGTTGACGCTGGCGTCGCCGCGCGACGGGGTCTCCAGCTGCTGCAGAACCGGGTCAGGCCTCCGCGACGCAAAAACGTCTCCCGGCAGAAGCAGAACCGGAACGCGATTCACCGTCGCGGCGGCCGCGCCTGTCACCATGTTGGTCGCACCCGGGCCGATCGACGTCGTGCACGCCAGCGCGGCGAGGCGGTTGCGCATCCTGGCGAACCCTGCGGCCGTGTGCACCATGGCCTGCTCATTGCGTGCCTGGTAGTAGGTGAGCAGCTCGGGATTCTGAGCGAGGGCCTGGCCGACTCCCGTGAGGTTGCCGTGTCCGAAGATGCCAAAGCAGCCTTCGATGAACCTGTGCTCGACCCCGTCGCGTTCCGTGCGCTGTGCGGACAGGAACCGCACGAGCGCCTGCGCCATCGTCAGCCGGACTGTTTTCACGTCTGGACTAGGTTGGGTCGGGGAGCATCACGTCGCGCACCAGGCCGTCGAGGTCGGTGCAGGCCGCGATGAACTGGCGCAGCGTACGCACGGTCGGGGCAAAATCATCGAACTCTTCGATTGCCAGACCGTCGTCCGAATAAGCCCGGCGGAAATCAGAGAAGTGCTCGAGCAGCTCATCCACCACCTTGGGGTCGACTGGGTCGTCGATCCGCGGCCGAACCTCGATGCCGCTTGCGTTGAAGCGTTTCTGCCACGCGGAAGGCGGTGAGATGACCGCATCAGCGCCGATGAGCTGGCTCCAGTGCATGTGGTTGCGAAACGCCGCCGACAGCAGCCGCAGCCTGTAGCCGCGCTTGCGGAAGATGGCGTAGGTCTTCTTGAAAACGGCGACCCCTGCCCACTCGGTCACGCCCGGGTCGACTGAGATGTCGCGTTTGTCGAGCAGGACCTTCATCCAGTCGTCGAGCCGGCCGACCATGATCGTGCATACGGGCCCCATCGACTCAATGCTCTTGCCCTCAGCCTCGCGGCGCCGCAGTCCACGCTCGACAGCTTCAGCGACGGCGATGCACTGCGGCAGCGTGAAACACACCGTCGCATTGATGCTGATCCCGCGATACGTCGCCTCTTCGATCGCGACGATGCCCGCTTTGGTGGCTGGGATCTTGACGATCATGTTCGGGGCGAGGACGCTGAACGCCACCGCCTGTTCGACGATGGCCCCCGCGTCGCGAAACAACCTCGGATCAGTCTGGATCGAGAGACGGCCGTTACGCCCGCGGTGCTCCGCAAACGCCGGCTCGAGGAGCCTGGCTGCCCTCACCGACATCTCCTCGATCAGCTTCCAGCCGACCTGGTCCTCGGTCGCGCGAGGGAGCTCCTTCATCAGCTCCTGGATCCGAGGCCGCCATTGGGCCATCTCCTTTTTCAGAATCCCCACCGCGATGACCGGGTTGCAAGTCGCTCCGACGGCGCCGTTTTCGATCGCATAGTTCAGCTCGTCGATGTCGGCCGAGTCGTTCCACAGGCACGTCGGCGTGGTCTGCGTCATCTCGTGCAGCGGGCTCTTGTACGTCACCACCGCGTGACCACCACCTTCTTGCGCGTGAAGAAGTCGATGCCATCGGTGCCGTGGATGTGAAGGTCGCCGTAAAACGACCCCTTCCAGCCGCTGAACGGAAAGAACGCAAACGGCTGCGCGATCGGAACGTTGATGCCGGTCATCCCCGCCTCGACCCGGTCCCGAAACTCGCGCGCGGAACGGCCTGACTGGGTGAAGATCGTCGCCATGTTGCCGAGCGCCATCTGGTTGGCCTGACCAATGGCTTCGTCGAGCGTCGCGGCGCGAGCGACCGACAGCACCGGGCCGAAGATCTCTTCGTGGCCGACCGTCATTCCGGCGGTCACGCGGTCGAGGACCGTCGGCCCGAGAAAGAATCCCGGCCGCGACATCTCGTGCCTCCCGTCGACCACCAGCTCGGCGCCCTCGGCGACTCCCTTCTCGATATACCCGGCGACCCTGTCGCGGTGCTCGGCGCGGATGAGAGGTCCGACCTGGACGCCCGGCTCGTCACCGGGACCCACCACCATCTTTGCCGCCGCGTCGCTCAGCTTGTCGAGGAGTGTGTCCGCGGCCCGGCCGACCGCCACCGCAACCGAACCCGCAAGACACCGCTCGCCCGCATTGCCGAACGCAGAGTTGAGGATCGCGGGCACGGCCAGCTCCGGGTCGGCGTCGGGCATGATCACGATGTGGTTCTTGGCGCCGCCGAGCGCCTGAACCCGCTTGCCGCTTGCGGCCGCTGTCTCGTAAACGTGTCTTGCGACAGGCGCCGAACCAACAAAAGAGATCGCGGCGACCTTCGGATGCCGCAGCAGAGCATCCACCGCCTCCCGCGCCCCATGCACCACATTGAGCACCCCTTCGGGAAAGCCGGCTTCCAGGAATAGCTCGGCCAGCCGCTGGCCCCCCAGCGGCGTCCGCTCTGACGGCTTGAGGACAAACGTGTTCCCGGAAACGACCGCGAGCGGGAACATCCACAGCGGGATCATCACGGGGAAGTTGAATGGCGGGATGCCCGCGCAGACGCCGACGGGGTAGCGGTAGAGGTCCTGGTCGACGCCGCCGGAGACATCGCGCAGCGTGCGTCCCTGGAGCAGCGTGGGCGCGCCGCACGCGAAGTCGACCACCTCGATGCCTCGCCGGACCTCGCCTCGCGATTCGTCCAGCGTCTTGCCGTGGTGCAGGGTGATGATCGATGCAAGGTCCTCGAAGTGCTCTTCGAGCACCGCTTTGTACCGAAACATGAGGCGGACGCGCTCCATCAACGGCGTGCGGGACCAGGTGGAGTAGGCACTGGTCGCCGCCGCGACAGCCGCATCGACGTCGCGCTCGCCGGACAGGGGGACCTGCTCGATGACCTCCCCGGTCGCGGGGTTGAACACCGGAAGCGACGCGGCGCCGTCCGCCGGCGGCCGCCAGTCAGGACCGATGAGGTTGCGAATCATCGACGGCTCTCCAAATCTTGGACCAATGCATCGGCCGGATGCATAGTCGACGTTCGGCGCGGCCCGACCGTCAGGGCCGCCACAGCCGCCGCCATGACGGCGGCGATGGCGTAAGCGTAGAAGGCGGCGCTGATTCCGGCTGCTGCCCAAACCAGGCCGCCGATGATCGGACCCACGGTGACGCCGATGTTCTCGAACTCGCCGAAGAGCCCCATGTAGAAGGCGTGACGGCGCCGCGGCATCGATTCCGCGATCCAGGCCGTCGCCGCGGGCCAGATCAGCGCCGCGCCCGCGGCCCGCGCGGCGGCGCCCGCGATCACGACCACGAGGTTGCCGGCCAGCGCGTAGGCGACGTACCCGGCGGCGGTCAGGATGCCACCCGCGATCATCGCGGGCTGGCGGCCCCAGCGGTCCGCCGCGTGTCCGCCGGGTACGAGCAGCACGCCGGCGATGAGACCGACCGCCAGCATCGCCGTGCCGGCCGCGGCAGCTGACAGGTGAAGCTGGTTCGTGACCAGGAGCGGCAGGAGGGCCAGCTCCCCTCCCAACCCGATCTGGATCAACAAGGCCAGGGTCGCCGTGATGGCAAGTATGCGGATGACGGTCTGGCCTCGAGCCGCCCCGTCCCGGTCCGCCTCGAGGTCGGAGTCGACGCGTCTCCGGTGATCGACCAGCGTGTACTTGCGGAAGACCACTCCCACCAAAATTGCCGAGATCACTGGCAGCACCGCGCCGGCGAGGATCACGGGATGGATGGGAAAACGGTCGATCAGCGCGCCACCGGCGCCCGCGCCCAGCGCTTGCGCCATCACCCATTGCGACGCGAGCAGCGCAAGGCCCGTGGCGCGAAGTCTTGCGTGCAGCGCTGTGCCGAGATATGAGCGTGCGATCGGACCGACTGCGACCATCATCCCCGAGGCCAGGAAGTAGCTCGCCGCAATCAACAGAACGGAGCCCGCCTGCGAAAGCAAAACGATGAACGCCGCGTACAGGAGCTGCGAAGCGACCAGCGGGATGCGATATCCGACGCGGTCGGCCACCACTCCCCACAGCCACTCGAACGCGAACATTCCGAGCCCGAACATCGATAGCGTGAGCCCTATCGATTCGGGGCTCGCCCGAAGCTGCCGCAGCTCGAGCGGAAGGCAGATCTGCAGCAGGCCGGTGGCAAGCGTCGAGAATGCGAGAGCCGCAATCATGGCTCCACTGCGGCTCCTGATCAGTGGTTCGCTTATGCGCGAATGATCTATGAGAGGGAACCCGGATGGTTCCCTCTGCGCGCCAGGCGCGGGCAGGATGGGATTACTGATTGCATCGCCCGGTCGGCTTCGCCGACGGGGCTGCTCTCCTTCCGGTATACGGTTGGGATTGTCTGATCAGTTACTCGGGGCTACGTTTGGGAGACGTCAAGGGCATAGTTGCGGCCGGGATGAACCCGGCCGCCAAAGAGATGCTGGCGTAATCCACCCCACGGTGTTGACACCGCGGACCCTTTCCTATAGGGTCGGTGGAACGTTCCAACGTATTCAGATGGGGTGGAGATGGCGGGCCGGCTGAGGGTTGGAGTCATCGGGTGCGGCTTGATCGCCCAGGTCATGCACCTCAACTATCTCCGCGAGCTTTCCGACCGCTTCGAGATCGCCGCCGTGTGCGACCTGTCCGAAGCGGTCCGGGCCGCCTGCGCCCGCGAATACGGGGTTCCTGAGCAGTACGGCTCCTGGCAAGAGCTCCTGACGCGGCCGCTGGACGCAGTCCTCGTCCTCACCTCCGGCAGCCACGCCCCCATCGCGATCGCGGCGGCGGAGGCAGGCCTGCACGTGCTCGTCGAAAAACCGATGTGCTTCTCCGTCGCGGAAGGCCGGGCGATGATCGATGCCGCGGAGAAAGCAGGCAAGGTCCTGATGGTCGGCTACAACAAGCGCTACGACCCTGCGTACTCGCGCCTGGTCGAGGAGTCGCGCAAGCTGGCCGACCTGCGGCTGCTCCGCATCACAACCCTCGAATCGCCGATCGCGCCATACGTCCAGCACTACAACCTTCGCCGCGGAGGTGAGCTGCCGGCTGCCCTCGCGCAAACGCTGAAGGAAGACGACGACGCTCGCGTCGAAGCGGCGATCCCCGACGCCGATGCACTGTCCCGATGGGCGTACCGAAACGTGCTGCTCGACAGCCTCGTCCACGAGCTCAACGCCATGCGCGGCGTGATGGGAGAGCCCGACACCCTTCTGTTCGCCGACATTCGAGAGACCGGCCTCACTGCGGTGTTCAAGTACGGCTCCGCGCAATGTGTCCTTGCGTGGGTGGACCTTCCGGTGATCGCGCGCTACCAGATGGAATTTGCGTTTTACTCGCCCGAGCGGCGGGTGACCCTTTCCTTTCCTTCTCCGTTCCTCCGCAGCATGCCGACGATGTTGACCCTGGAGGAGGGCGATGCGGATTCACCTCACGCGTCGCGCGTGGAAGAGGTGACCTCGTATCGCGAGAGCTTCAAGGAAGAGCTCGTCCACTTCCACGACTGCGTCACGACCGGTCGAACCCCGGTCACATCGGGCCAGGACTCGCTGCACGACATCGCACTATGTGAGTCGGTCGTCGCGGTGCACCGCAGGCGCACATCGCGCGACCATCCCTCGGAACCAGAGATGGCGGCGGCATCCACAAAACATTCATGACGGACACCCGCGAAGTAGTCATCGCCAACGCTCCGGTCAGCTATGGCGCCTTTGAGCTGACCGTCGGGATCATGCCCGACGTCCCCGACGGAAACACGGTGCTCGACGAAGTGGCGGGCGCCGGTTACGCGGGCGTCGACCTCGGTCCGCTGGGCTATCTCGGGTATGGAGACGACCTTGCCTCAAGCCTTCGCCGGAGGAGCCTTGCCCTGTCAGGCGGATTCTTCGAGCTGCCATTCAGCGAACTCGAACAGATGCCGGCCGCGCTGCGGCAGCTGGGTTCGCTGCTGGACGTGTTCGACGCCGCGGGCACCAACGACGGGCTGAAGCCGAAGCCGACTCTGGCTGACGTCGGCAGCGACCTGCGCCGTTCGAATCCAGGCCGGGCGGCGACCGACCATTCACTCGGCTTCGACGACGAGTCGTGGAAGCAGTTCGCGGAAGGGGTCGAGATGGCGGTCGCGGTGTGCCGCAAGCGGGGGTATGAGCCGACATTCCACCACGAGACCGGCACCCGCATCGAAGCACCCTGGGAGATCGAGAAGGTTCTCGAGCTCACCTCCATCGGCCTGTGCCTGGACACCGGCCACCTGCTGCTGGGCGGCGGTGATCCTTTGCGCGCGATGAGCGACTGGGGAGAGCGGATCAACCACATGCATCTAAAGGACGCGCGGCGCTCTGTTGTGGAAGGAATCGTCCGCGAAGCGGCGCCGGTGTCCGAGATCTGGCGCAGGAGAGCATTTTGCCGCCTCGGGGAAGGCGATCTCGACGTCGAGGCCGTGCTCGACGTGATCCGCGACTCCTTTTCGGGCTGGATCGTCGTCGAGCAGGACGTGCTGCCCGACCAGGACGGCACAGCGGCGGCGGATCAGCGCGCGAACCGCGCGTACCTGGCCGCCCGGGGGTTCTAAGCTCGTGTCGCCGCTGAGGCTGGGCCTGGCCGGGGCGGGCCGCATGGGCCGCAACCACCTGAGGGCGCTCGCGTCGTCGACGCAGGTCAAAGTGACCGCGATCGCAGAGCCGCTGGAGAGCGCCCGCCGATCGCTGCCGTCGACCGACGCTGCCGTTTACGCCGACCTGGACGACATGCTGGATTCGGCCGCGATCGATGCCGTGCTGGTGTGCGTACCAAGCGACCTGCATCTGTCGACGGTGCGGCGGCTGGTCGACGCGGGAATGCCGACCCTGTGCGAGAAACCGGTCGGCGTCACCGCGGCCGAAGCTGAGCAAGCCGCCGCCCTCGTGACCCCCGCGCGGCTGCCGTTCCAGGTCGGCTTCTGGCGGCGATTTGTGCCGATGCTGAAAGAACTGCGCGACCGCATCGCCGAAGGAAGGCTGGGCGACATCTACTCCGTGGCGAACTTTCAGTGGGACGGGAAGCCGCCGAGCTCGAACTTCCGCGCCCACAGCGGGGGCATCTTCGTGGACATGGGAGTCCACGAGTTCGACCAGACGCGCTGGCTCGTCGGTCAAGAGTTCGGCCAGATCACCTCTCTTGCCTCTGGTGTGGCCGAGGAGAGCTGGCCGGGCGATCCGGAAAGCGCGCACGCGATGGCCGAGCTCTCGGGAGGGACCACCGCCCTGGTCTCGCTGGGCCGGCGTTTCCCGCTTGGTGACGTGTGCAAGGTAGAGGTGTTTGGCACGACGGGCGCCGAGGAGTGCAAATTTCTCTGGCCCCCGAGCGCGGACGACACATTTTTCGGGGCGCTGCGCCTGCAGGCGGAGAGTTTCGCCCGCCACGTCCACGGAGCGCCTCTGGAGGGTGCGAGCGCCAGGGATGCCGCGGCCGCCCTCGCGGCGGCTGAGCGCGCGGCGGCCCAGATCAGCTCGCCGTCGTGAGCAAGGGCGAGATCGGGATCGGCATCGTCGGCTACGGGATGATGGGCAAGGCCCATTCCTACGGTTACACCGTCGCGCCCGTGATGAGGAAGCTGCACTATCGACCACGGCTGCGCGTGATCAGCGGCCGCGACGAGACGAAAGTTGCTGCTGCCGCGGCTGCGTATGGAATCGAATCGTGGGTCGCCGACTGGCGCGAGCTGATCCGCCAGCCAGATGTGGAGATCGTCGACATCTGCACGCCTCCGGGAACACATGCCGAGATCGCGGCGGCAGCGGCGGCCGCAGGCAAGGCAGTGATCTGCGAGAAGCCCCTCGGGGTCAACTACGCCCAGGCCGCTGCGGCTCTGCACGCGGTGGAGACGGCCCATGTTCTGAACGCGGTTGGGTTCAACTACCGCCGCCTGCCGGCGGTTTCCCTCATGAAACGGATGATCGATGAAGGCGCGGTCGGAAGCGTCAGGCTTGTCCGCGGCAGCTGGCTGTCCGACGAGTTCGTCGACCCGGCGATGCCGTTCGACTGGCGCTTCGACCGCTCGCTGGGCGGCACGACGATCGCGGACCTGGGCAGCCACCTGTTCGACATGGCGACCTGGATGGCGGGGCCCATCAGCGAGGTGAGCGGTCAGTCCGCAACGTTCGTCACAGAGCGTTCCGGGCGCAGCGTGACCGTCGACGAGGCGTCGTCCGCGCTGGTCCGTTTCGCGTCTGGCGGCCGCGGGGTCTTCGAGATGGCGCGCACCGCGGTGCGGCGGCCATGCGATCTCATGCTCGAGGTCAACGGCGACCGCGGCACCCTCGTCTTCGAATACGCGCGATTGAACGAGCTGCTCTACGGTGATGGAGAAGATCGCGCTGAGCTCTACGGCATGCGCCGCATCCGCGCCGAGCAGCAGAGCCACCCGTACGCCAAGGACTGGTGGCCGGTCGGGCAAGGCGTGGGTTATGGGTCCAGCTTCGTGAACCAGCTCGGCGACCTGCTGGAGCGGTGGCCGGACGGGCCATGGGAGCCGGACTTCGCCCAGGGCGCCGCCGTGCAGGCTGTCTGTGAGGCGATCGAGCGTTCGGCGGCGCAGCGGCGGTGGGTCGAAGTGGCCGAGGTCATGGATGACCGACTGCCCCCGTCCGGTGCGGCCCCTCCGGCCCTCCGAGCCACCTCCCCACGAGCGGCGAGGAGCCGACCTCATGGAGCAGATCGTTCTTGACTGACACCAGGGCTTGGCCTATGGTTCTGGAACGCTCCAAAGCGCCGCGACCGTTCTTGTTTTCGCTCGTTTAGGGGAGGGAAGCATGGCGACCACCAGCACGCCGAGTTCAGCGACGGGAGGCAAGGCGGCGGCCGGCCAGGGCCTCTTCACACGTCAGTCCTCCGGCCTCGTCCGCGAGCTCGGCATCCCAGCGGCCACTGGAATCGCCCTCGCCTCAGTCGCGGTCGTGAACACCTTCATCAACTTCAATGCCGGCCTGGTTTCGTTCAACCAGGCGGACATGGTCCTCCCGCTGCTGCTCGGAGCGGCGATCTGGCTGGTCGCGATGTTCGCCTACAAGTACCTGCTCGAAGCGATCCCACGCGCCGGCGGCGAGTACGTCTACCTCTCCCGCATCATCTCGCCGGCTCTGGGCGCGATGGCCGGCATCAGCATCTGCATCGCGTTCACCTACATCCTGGCGGCGAATGCAAACTTCACCGCGACCTACACGCCTTTCATGCTCACCTCGCTCGGCGCCGCGTTCGGCAGCTCGGCGATCAGTGACGCGGCCAACAACGTGACGAGCCAGGGCGCCGTGGCCACCATCAGCGTGGTCATGCTGCTCGTCGTCGGAGCGGTTTCGCTTGTCTCGATCCGCAGGCTCGCGCAGGTGATCCTCGTGCTTGTGGGCATCCAGCTGCTCGCGTTTCTCGTCCTCGGCTGGATTCTGATCACGCATTCGCACCAGGACTTTGTGACCGCGCTCGCCTCGTTCAGCAACCACCCAAACGCGTACAACGACATCCTCGCCGCGGCGCAGAAGGACCAGGTCCCGCTCGGGATCTCGATCGGCGCGTCGCTGACCGCCGTGCCGTTCATGGTCCTCAACTACAACGGTGTGCTGTACGCCTACTACGTGGGTGGCGAGCTTAAGCGCCCAGGACGGACATACCTGTACGCATCGGTGATCAGCATCGCGCTGCTCGTTGTGGTGTGGCTCGGCGTTTGGCTGCTGATGCGCAATACCGTGGGCCTCGACTTCATGCAGTCCCAGGCGAAGCTCGGCGCCAACGATCCGACGGCCTACGGTGCCATCACGAGCCTCCAGTCGTCGGCCGGTGGGCTTGGCTACGGGCTGGTGCTTTCCGGGGACCCGATCTCGAAGATCCTGATCGGCATCGCGGTGCCGGCCGCAGAGCTGGCCGTCGACCTGGCGTTCGTCGCTGTGGTCACCCGTGTCATGTTCGCGCTCGCCTTCGACCGCCTGCTGCCGATCAGCCTCGCCAAGATCAGCGAGCGCAACGCCATCCCGACCAACGCCATCATCGTGGCGATTGTCATCGGCATCGCCTTTGCGATCCTGGCCGCGTTCGTCAACCTGGCCAACATCGTGGCCAACCTGGCCCTCTTCGTGGCGCTCATCATCGTGGCGGGCGGAGTTGCGGCGACAGCCCTGCCCTATCGCCGGCCCGACTTGATCATGCGGCCGGGACAGACGGAGCTGCCTCGCGTGGCCGGCGTCCCAGTGCCGGCGCTGTGGGGAGCTGCGACCACGCTACTCGCCGCAATCGTGGTGGTCCTGATCATCACGCACCCTGCGGTGTTCGGCAGCTTCACATTCAGCTCAGTCGGGGCGCTCGTGGTCGTGCTTGTCGCGGGCCCGATCATCTACCTGATCGCCCGGCAGATGAGACTTTCACGGTCCTCGATCGACCTGCGGCTTGCGATGCGGGAGCTGCCTCCAGAGTAAGGGGGTAGGCGGAGGGCTCATGTTGTTCGGCCGTGCCAAAAAGCGAGCCCTCCGCATCTACTTCGCCACGGACGTCCACGGCTCAGACCGCTGTTTCCGAAAATTTCTGGCCGCCGCAGAGTCGTACGACGCGGACGTGCTGGTGCTCGGGGGCGACATCGCCGGCAAGGGGCTGGTGCCGATTCGCTCGCACAACGGAAGCCTGAGCGCGAAAGTCCGGGGCGAGCCTGTGACCGTGCCGCGTTCCGAGGAGCAGCGTCTGCGGGCGGAGATCAACCGCCTTGGCTTCTATTCCCTCGTTGCCGGCGACACGGAGATCGCACGTATGGAGGCAGAGCCAGCGTTTCTCGAAGCCGCGTTCGAGCAAGCGATCATCGAGCAGATTCATGGCTGGTGCAGGCTCGCGGAGGAACGACTCGCGCCGCGGGTGCGCTGCATCATCACACCTGGCAACGACGACCCCAAAGCGATCGACGCCGTGCTCAAGGGCGCCCCACGGATCGAGTCGCCCGAAGCCGAGATATGCGATCTCGGCCCGGTGGTGATGGCAAGTTGCGGCGACGTGACACCGACGCCCTGGAATACCGAGCGCGAGTACTCGGAGGAGGAGTTGGGCGCTCGGTTGGAGAAGATCCTCGAACCCGCTCCGGCGGGGCGGAAGATGGTGGTCAACTTCCACTGCCCGCCGTACGGATCAGGCCTTGACTTCGCGGCCGAGCTCGACGGCCAGCTGCGGCCGGTGATTCGCGGTGGCCGGCCCAGCATCGTTCCGGTCGGAAGCAAAGCGGTGCGCGAAGTGATCAAGCGCCACCAGCCCGTGGTAGGCCTGCACGGCCACATTCACGAATCCCGCGCCGCCCAGAAGATCGGATCTTCGATGTGCCTCAATCCGGGCAGCGACTACTCCGCGGACGTGCTGCGCGGCGCTATCGTGGACTTCGCCGAGGACGGAAGCTATATCGATTTCCTTTTCACCACTGGATAACCCGCCCGTTCAGGAGCTGATCGACGAGGCCCTCCGCCTCGTCGACGTCGCCGAGAAAAGGGGAGTTCTCGTCCGCCTGCTGGGTGGCGTCGCCGTATACCTCCAATCGCCACCGGGCGGCCCCCTCCTCCCCCGCCCGATCAACGACATCGACCTTGTCACGAAGCGCGGCGCGCGGACGGCAGTCACCGTCATGCTGCTCGCTGCCGGGTATGCGCCGGATCAGATGTTCAACGCCCTTCATGGGTCGCGGCGCTTGCTTTTCTACGAGAAGGCTCGGGGCCACAAGCTGGATGTCTTCGTAGGGGAGTTCTCGATGTGCCACCAGGTGCCCATCGCCGATCGGCTGGAGCGCGAGGCGCTGACGATTCCGCTGGCCGAACTGCTGATGACCAAGCTCCAGGTCGTCGAGCTCACCGAGCGCGACCAGCGCGACATCTACAACCTGGTCTTTCACCACGACGTCGATGCCGGCGACGTGGGGTCAATCGAGGCGGGGTACCTCGCTGACCTTTGCGCGCGTGACTGGGGCCTGTGGCGAACCGCCAAGGCGACGATCGAGCGATGCAAGGCGAACCTCTCGGACTACAGCCTCGAGCCGGCAGACGCGTTTCTGATCGTGGAGCGACTGGACATTCTGTGGGCGCGCATCGAAGCAGCGCCGAAGACGGCGAGGTGGCGGCTGCGCAGCCGCGTCGGCGACCGCGTGCGTTGGTACGACGAACCCGAAGAGCATCAGGGAGGCGGCTCAAAAACCTGATACGATCCCACCGAAAAGGTTGGTGGGGAGTCCTTTTGAAAAGGACTGTTCAACCTAACAGGAGGTTGTAATGCAACGAATCTCCAGGCGTGAATTCGTCAAACGCACCGCCTTCGCCGGAGCGATGTTGACGTCGATCCCAGCGCTCATCGAAGCATGCACTTCGGGCAGCAACACCACGAGCAAGACGACGAAGCTGACGATCGCCGCAGTCCAGGGCGCCGAGGATGGACCGCTCAAGAAAGTAGCGCCGATGTATCAGTCGCAGACCGGCATCACGATGGAGGTCGTCGAGTTTCCTTACGACCAGCTATTCGAGAAGCTGGTCACGACCTTCCAGGCCAACGGCTCGTCTTACGACCTTTGCATGATGGACGATCCCTGGATGCCGAAATTCGGCACGATGGGAGCGCTCCAGCCCCTCGATTCCAACTTCGGATTCACGCGCGACTCCGACATCCCGAGCATCGTCTACGACGTGGGCACGTGGCCGCCGCCACACGGTCCGGTGCCGCCGTCTGAACAGGGCAAGTCAAAGCATCTGTACGGCATCACGATCGTGGGCAACGTAGAGATGTTCATGTATCGCAAGGACCTGGCCTCGACCGCGCCCGCCAGCTGGAACGACGTCCTGGCCAACGCCCAGAAATTCAACAAATCCAATTTCTACGGCTACGTCATCCGCGGCAAGGCAACCAACCCTGCGAGCAGCGACTCGCTGCCCATCCTGTGGTCGTTCGGGGGTGACATCTTCGACTCCAGCTGGAAGGTCGTGCTCGACTCAACGGCGTCGATCGATGCGATCACGTTCCTCACCCAGACGCTGAAGAAATACGCCGAGCCGGGCGCCGAGAACACCGACGCGGCCGACCGTGACAGGTTGATCGCGATCGGGCAGGCGTTCCAGTCGACGACCTGGCCGGCTGAGGTCACCGGCGTGGTCGAGGCGGCGGGCGTTTCCCAGGTAGCCGGCAAGATGGCTTACATCCCGATCCCACAGGGACCCGGCGGAAAAGGCCTCGGCATGATGGGCAACTGGCTGCTCGGCATCCCGAAGGGCTCCCAGAACGGATCGGCCGCGGCAGACTTCATCAAGTGGCTGATCAAGACCGAGAACATGAAGACCTACGTCCAGAACGGAGGCATCCCAACCCGCACGAGCCTGCTGAACGACCCGACCCTTGGGCAGAGCAATCCGTACTTTCCAGCGTTGGCGCAGTCTTTGGCCGCACAGCCGAACTGGCGGCCACGCACCGACCAGTGGAATGCGGTCGAGACGATCTATGGCACCGCGGTCAACCAGGCCGTGGCAGGGCTCAAGACGCCAAAGGATGCGCTGACGGCCGCCGCCGAGCAAATTCGCACGGCAATGAAGCAGGCCGGTTACCCCTCCTAGCTTGACGATGTGACCCGTTCGTCGCCGAACCTACCGGCCCCCGTCGCCATGAAGGCAGCAAGGGCCGGTAGGCGCCGGCTCAGCCGGGACGAGCGCCTGGCTTACATGCTCCTCCTGCCGGCGCTGGGCGCGGTCTTCGTGATCGTGACCATCCCATTCGTCCTCGTGATAATCCAATCGATCAGCGCCGAGGACGGGACGCTGGTGGGGTTCCGCAATTACTCGCGCGCCCTCGCCAATCCGTTGCTCTACGACGCGATACGGGCCACCGGGGTTTACAGCCTGATCGTCCTGCCTACCGAGATTCTGCTCGGCCTCACCTTCGCCCTTCTCGTGCACCGGACCGTGCGCCCGCAAGGGCTGCGGGCGGCCATCTACGTGCTGGCGATACTGCCGCTCGTGGTGCCGCCGGTCGCGATCGGCGTGGTGGGGCGCCTGGTCTATGCGCCGAGCTATGGCGTTCTCAATGTGATCCTCGAGCGAATCGGCTTCGTACACCACGAGGTGAATTGGTTAGGCGATCCGACCCTCGCCATGCTCGCGGTGGCGAGCGTCGACATCTGGCAATGGACCCCGTTTGTCTACCTTGTGCTTTTCTCCGGACTTCAGACAGTGCCGCGGGAGTCTGTCGAAGCCGCCCAGATCGATGGCGCTGACTGGTGGGCGCAATTTCGGTATATCGATCTCTTCTACTTGCGCCCGCTCTTCCTCCTGATCGTCTTTTTTCGCCTGGCCGACGTCTTGCGTGTGTTCGACCATGTGTTCATCCTCACCGGGGGCGGACCCGGAACCACCACCCAGCTGCTGAGCCTTTACATGTACCGCGTCGAATTCAAATATTTCGACAGCGGACAGGCCGCCGCGCTCGCGGTGCTGGTCCTTGTCTCTTTCAGCATCCTCTACAGGCTCATCTCGCGGGCGCTCCCGCTGGAGCGAACATGAGAGGCGCTGTTTCTCGCGCGATCCTCCTACGGACGGCGCTTGCCGTTCTCGCCCTGGGAACAGCCGGAGTCCTGTACGGATTTCCGCTCTACTGGCTTTTCGTCACCTCGCTCAAGAGCAAGGCGGAGCTGTTTGCCAGCTCGGTGCACCTTGTTCCTCATAACCCGACGCTTGCCGCCTATTCCAGCGTGCTGATCGAGCGCGGATTCTGGGTCCTGCTCAAAAACAGCGTGATCGTTTGCTTTTCGACTGTTGTGGTGACACTCGTTCTGGGCTTGCTCATCACGTACCCGATCACGCGATTGCCGGTGCCGCCTCGGCTGCGCGTCAACATCTTGATCTGGGCCCTCTCCCTGCGCTTCCTGCCACCGATCGCTGTCGTGATCCCCTATTTCGCAATAGTTCGCACACTGCAGATCTACGACCAGCCAATCGCGTTGATCGGCATCTACTCGCTGTTCAACCTGCCATTCGCAATCTGGATGCTCAAGGGGTTTCTGGAAGAGATCCCGCTCGAGCTGGAGGATGCGGCGCTGGTCGACGGGGCGAATCGGTGGATCGCGTTCTGGCGTGTGTTGCTGCCCCTGGCAGCCCCGGGTGTGATGGCAGCGGGGATCATCGTCTTCACATTCGCCTGGAGTGAGTTCCTGTTCGCCTTGATCCTGACTGCCACCCCCAACTCGCAAACCTTTCCGGTTGGAGTCCAGGGACTGGTCACGCAGTTCGAGATCATCTGGAACGACATGGCCGCCTCGGGTGTCATTGCGATGACGCTTCCACTCGTCCTCATGGTGATCGGTCGCAGGTACATCGTTGCCGGGCTGACGTTCGGAGTGATTCGCGAGAAATGACGATGCTCGATGAGCGCGCCAGACATGCGTACGTTAGCAATCGCTTTATCGCACGCATGCCCTGCGAGCAGCGCCCAGCCGCAAGGTGAAGCGAGCACCGACGTACTGACGCCGGGTGCTCGCTAACCCGTCCCAACTACGCCCCCTCCTGCACCTCGATGATCTCGTCGGCGACCAGTCCGTGTGCCTCACTATGCACGGCGTTGGCAGCTTCCTTGCTTGGAGCCTCGACCAGACAGAAGGCTTTGCCAGAAGCCGTATCGAACCAGTACTTGTGATACGTGACTCCGTGGTTCTTCTGAACCTTCACGTCTTGTTCGTGCGCACCCTTGATCGCCTCGGCAGTCAGGCCATCGATCTTGTGATGAATATCCATGTACAGCGGCATCGCGAACCTCCTCACTAAAAGTCAGATTTGGGGC
>Ga0209807_1000152_pt1 | contig 29681 bp, 33 predicted proteins | sample GraSoiAngelo_154_FD_186168 | JGI IMG/M metagenome (GOLD analysis project Ga0209807, IMG submission 186168) | Grasslands soil microbial communities from the Angelo Coastal Reserve, California, USA - 14_1009_13_20cm (SPAdes) (version 2) | ecosystem: Environmental > Terrestrial > Soil > Grasslands ... | reverse complement strand
GATGTCGAGGCCTGGGGCGCCCGGCTTGACGACGATGGCGTCCGCTCCGTCGGCCATGTCGCGACGCGCGCGGGCGACGGCCGCCGCGGCATCGTCGGCGGGAACGAGGGGAACCGCGCGCTCCGCGATAGGGATCGCGTTCACCGCGGACCGGTGTGTCACGTAGAGCGAGCTTTCAATCTTGACCACCGCGGCGATGGGTGTCTCAGAGCGGCGCTGGCCGAGCGCCTCGCGGAGCGAGCGCACCGCGCCTTCGAGCATGCCTGATGGGATGAGCAGATCGGCGCCGGCATCGGCGTGCACCTGAGCGATAGCCGCCAGACGCTCGAGCGTCGCAGCAACGTCGGCGCCGTGCTCGCCGAAGAGTACGCACTGGCCGTGCGCCGTGTATGCGCAAACGCAGACGTCGGTCGCGACGCCAAGCTCGGGTACAGCTTCCTTCACGGCGTGGATCGCGCGAGGCACGACGTGGTCCGGCTCGCTGGCGAGCATCGCATGCTCGTCCTTGCGGTCACTGATGCCGAAGAGAAGGAGACCGGCGAGGCCCGCAGACGCGGCGGATCGCGCCTCGCGCACGACTTCGGTGACCGAGAGACGCTCCAGCCACGGCGCGCCCTCGACTTTCTCGCGGTCCTCGATCGCGCTGCCCACGATGACGGGGAGGATGAGGCGCCCGGCCAGATCCGGATTCGCGAGCGCACGCGACCAGACCGGATGCTCTGCGAGCCTCCCTCGCGCGAGCGTCGCTTGTCGCATGCACGGATGTTACGCACGAGCGCCGAGCAAGCGGTGGCCAAGGGCTACCATTTCGTCCGATGAGGCGACGTCCAGCGGCCCTTGTCACGCTCGGCGCTGTTTTGGTCCTCGGCCTGAGCGGCGCGGCGTTCGCGGCCGGTCCGTCTCTGTCGACTCCTATCGGGACCGTTGCCGCACCAAACGTAGATGACGGCGCGTCACTCGCTGCTCCGATCGCCGTGACGGCACCTGCGGCCCAGGTCGTCGCCGCCGCACCCGCGCCCGAGCCGAAGGCCGCTCCCGCAACGGCTGCGTTCAGCGAGATGAAGCACGTGTGGCAATCGCTGAACAACTGTGGGCCGGCATCCGTGGTCATGGCGCTCTCAACATTCGGAATCGACGTCTCTCAGGAGTTCGCTCGAGTGCCACTTCGCGGGACCAACATCCTTTCGGGGATGGGTCCGCAGAAGGTCGATGGCTGGGTGAACGCGAACTTCGGTCTGCGGTCCGTGTGGCGCAACAACGGGACCAACGATCTGCTTCGGCGCCTGGTCGCGAACGGATTCGCACCGATGGTCACCCAGTGGATGCAGGATCCGTCGATCTCACGAATCGCGCACTGGCGCGTCGTACGCGGGTACGACGATGGCGCGAGCATCTTTTATGTGAACGACCCGATGCTAGGCAACATGGTTCCGCTCTCCTATCAGTGGTTCCAGAGCAACTGGCAATCCTTCAGCTACCGCTACATGGTCATTTACGACCCGAAGGACGAGGCGCTTCTCAAGGCGATCATCGGAGATGACTGGAACGACACCCACATGCGAAAGAACTTCTACGAGCGGACGAAGGCCGACGCGTATGCGCAGGACTCGTCCGCCGCGTGGCTGGCGTACGGCGAGGCCGCGTACGGCTACGGGCTCTTCGGCGAAGCGGTGAGCGCGTTCGAGCGCGGTATGGCTCTTGGTTCGGTGCAGGGCGTCTTCACTCTTCGTTCGAGCTACCCGCAGGCGCTGCGCGCGCTCGGCCGCCAGTCGGATGCCGATGCGATGCAAAAGCGTCTTTCGACATCGGCGAGCTCACCGACCGTCGCATCACCGCCCGACCCGTTCGCCCTCTACCTAGCGTTCGCGCGCGAACACACAGGTGACGAGGCGCAACTAGTCCCCTAGATCCGAAGCGGACGTCGCTTTAGCGTTGCGGGTGGCACCGGCGAGCGGGTCGTGCGTGAGCCGCGGGTGCCCCGGGGACCCACCCACGCGGAGTGAGCGGAGCGAACGACGCGAAAGGTGGGGAGGGTGCGGCGAGCGCACGGCCCCGAGCCGGGGACAGGACCCGCAACGCTGAGCCGAACGCCGCGCTAGGGCGTGATCAAGTGGACGGGGTTGCCGCGGATGTTCACTTCCCAGGTCGTGATGTCCTGGCCCGTTCCGAGCGTCCCGTACTCGATCTTCCACCAACCGCCGCCGGCGCCAGGTGGATCGCCGGGCGACACCGGCGCGGTGTACGTCACCGGGATCGGTACTGAGATCGTGACCCATTGGTTGTTGTAGTAGTTACACGTGCTGGTCGAAGTGACGAGGGTTTGCGTCGGCCCCCCGCTCGCCGCGCTCCCCGGGGCGCACGCGCTGATGCCCGTTGTCGTCCAGGTGAAGGTTGCGTACTGGAAACCGGTTGACGTCGGGATCCGGATTTTGAAGTTGGTGCTCGAGATGTCGCCCGGGTCGAAGAGCTTGATATCGAGCGTCTTGCCCGCGTGTGCCGCCCCGATCTGCGCGAGGTAGAACACCGAGGTGTTGTTGATGACGATGAAGGCTTCCATGCGGCTCTGGCCGTACACGCGGGGCGTCGGCCCGCCCGACGAGGTCGCCTCGATGCCGAAGCCGTTGATGGCGTTCTCCGTATTCGAGCCGCTGCTCGTCACGACCTGCAGCCGGTATTGCCCTTCATCGAGGCCGGTCGCGAGGCGATACCAGTTGTTGTGGTACGCGCTGGACTGACAGTCGGCGGACCCTGACCCGTTCGAGCCGCCTCCGTAGTTTGAATCGCCACGGTAGAGCGCACCCTTGTCGACCGCGTTCGAGTTCACGAAGAGCGCGCCGCTCGACGCGATGAGGGTGTCGTCGGAAAGCGTGTAGGGCGTGCCGTTCATATCCATTAGGTTGTAAACGGTCGAGATCCCCGTGCCGCCGTTGGCGAACCAAAGGTCGCCGACCCCGAGCCTCCGGCCGCCCGAGGTGCCGCCCCCAGTCGCGCAGAACATCGGGTCGTACAGCCACACGCTGCCGTTCACCGTGCCAGGCCCAAACTCGACGATGTACTGGTAACCGTTGGGGTCGAATCCGGTGTTGAGGGTCGGATTGCCGTTGTAGTACGTCGAGTAGGCGTCGCCGTTTTGGCGCTCGGTGCCGCGTGCCTCGACGCCGCCGAAGAAGCCGAGCGCCGCGAGGTTCCCGCTGCCGTCGGCTGATGCGACCAGCGGGCAGTTCGGAGAGATGTCCGTGTTCCGGCAAACGACGTTGATGCCGTAGTAGTTCTGCGGGCTTCCCATCGGCACCGGCAAGACGAACTCCGCGCGGGCATTGCGTCGCGCGTTGAACTGCGTCACGCCGAACAGGCGCGCGAACCATGAGCGCACCGGCGCTGTGACCGTCACGCCGAGGATCAGGTTGTTCAAGGCCTCGGGTGTGGCGGTGACGCTGACGCCATTCAGTCCGTTCGCGAATCCGTTCTTAGAGGACTCCGCCAGCGCCGCGTTCTGCGCGCCGGCGACGTTGCCCGGCAGGTAGACCACGCCGGCGAGCGCGGCAGCGTCAGCTGCGCGCTGAATTCGCATGAGGTTCACCTCGTACCACGCCACGTCGGTCACGAGCCCGGTGAACCCGAGCAGCACGACGATCATGACCGCGACGATCACGAGGACCTGGCCACGCTGTTCGCGGCGGAACTTAGCGGTTCGCATTCATCGCCATGACGGTGTGGTCCGTCATCGTGAATTGGTTGAACATCGGGACGAGGAGCCGCAGTGGGGTCCGGCCGCGGTAGGTGTAGGTGATCGTGATGACGGCGGAATCGGCTGGGGAGCCGTTGTCGCGCGAGCAGGCCTGCCACGGTTGGCTCGCCGGGACGAAGTCCAGCTGCTGACCATCGACGACGGGGCCGCCGTTCAACTGGTAGTTCCAGGTGTTGATCAGCCCGGCGGTCTCACCGCCGCTCGCCGTCGCTTTGGCGATTCGTATCTGACTCAAGTCGGCGAGAGTGAGACGGGTACCGGTCCCGGTGAGCACGCGCTCCACTGCGGCGATGACGTTCGGGTCGACGCTTGCGGCGTTGGGGGACTGGCCGGCGCTGCAGCCGAGCGCACCGCCACCGTTCACGAGCGCGCTGGCCACGCGCGCGCCTTCGCGCGTCGCGGAGGACATCGTCATTGCGACGCTCAGCACCGAGCCGAGCTCGACCAGACCGAAGACGAGGATCAAAAGCACCGGCGGAAGCACGAGGGCGAACTCAACCAACCCCTGGGCGTCCTCGGCTTTAAAGAACCGGATCACAGCTGCGGCTCCGCGCGGAGGATCGTCGTCTCGGTGAAGGTGACGCTGTTTCCGGCGAACCGCACGAAGCTCGTCGCCCAGAAGTGCTGGTAGGTGACACGCACGCCGATCGTGTCGACGGTCGCGTGGCTTCCACCGCACCCCGCCAGGGTGCTGCAGCGCGTGCTCTCGACATAGCCGGCCGTCGTGAGGGTGTAGGGGACGGTTACCGTGGACCCGTCCGGATAGTCACACGATGTCGATCCAGTTCGGGTGTAGACATTTTGATTCGGGCCGATCTGATCACCGTTCTGATCGGACCAGTAGATGGCCACCTGCTGGACCTGAAGAGTCGTCGACGGCGACACGATGTCGCTGTCGATGCGCCGAAGAACCAGGCAGTCGGTTCCGTTGATGTTCCCGCCTTCGGCCGCGAGCATCGAGCCATCTCGGCTGGCGAACAGGACCGTGTTCCGCGAGTTCCACACGAGCGAGAACTCCATGAGTCCGACCAGAAGAAGGACAAGAGCGGGCAGCAGGAGGGCAAACTCGACGATGGCCTGCCCCATCTCCGAGCGGCCGAATTTCATCTCGACGAGGCTAACGAGCGCTGGCTCGTCAAGATGTGGGACCTTCGTATCAGCAGCCTGCGAGACGCGCCTAGTACGTTTGGCTTATTCGGCGGTCTTTGGGCTGTCGTCTGCGACGCGTGTCAGCAAGTCAGCCATTTGCGCGCGCCCTGGCTTTCGAGCCGGTGTGAAGGAGGCGTCCGCCCGCCTCGTCGAGCACGTCGGCGGTCTTGCAGAAGGTGAAGCGGATGAGGTTCCGCCCGAGATCGCGACGAGAGAAGAAGGACGATCCGGGCACGCCGGCGATCCCGACGTCGCGCACGAGCCATAGCGCGAACGCGACGTCATCGTCGAAACCGAAGGGACGGATGTCGCAGAGCACGTAGTACGCGCCTTGCGGGGTGGTCGGCCTGAACCCCGCCTCATCGAGGACCCGCACGAGATGATCGCGACGGGCGCGGTATTCGATCGCGAGCCGGTCGTAGTACGGCCGGCCCATCTCCAGCGCGACGGCGATCGCCTCCTGCAGCGGCGCGGGTGCGCCGACGGTCACGAAGTCGTGCACCTTCCGTATCGCGGCAGTGAGCTCGGGAGAGGCCACGATCCAGCCGACGCGCCATCCGGTCACCGAGAACGTCTTGCTCGCGCCCGAGATCGTCACGGTCCGCTCGGCCATTCCCTCGAGCGTCGCGATCGGGATGTGCTCTCCTTCGTACCGGATGTGCTCGTAGATCTCGTCGGTGACCGCGATGACGTCGTGCTCCCGGCAGAGCCTGGCGATCGTTTCGAGCTCCGCCCGGGTGAACACTCTGCCGGTCGGATTATTCGGTGTGTTGACGATGATGGCCTTCGTGCGCGGGCCGAACGCGCGGGCGAGCTCGTCCGCATCGAACTCGAATGAGGGAGGGCGAAGCGGCACGAAGATCGGTGTCGCGCCCGAGATCGCGGCGTCGGGTCCGTAGTTTTCGTAGAACGGCTCGAGCACGATCACCTCGTCGCCCGGGTCGCAGATAGCGAGGAGCGTGGAGATCATCGCCTCGGTCGATCCGCAGGTCACCGTGAGCATCGTCTCCGGATCGACCTGCATCGCATAGAGCTCGCGGTACGTGCGCGCGAGCGCGTCGCGCAGGCTCTTTGAGCCCCACGTGATCGCGTACTGGTTGATGTCGGCATCGATGGCGCGCTTTGCGGCGTCCTTCACCTGCTGCGGCGCCGGAAAGTTCGGAAAGCCCTGCGCCAGGTTTATCCCGCCGTGCGTCGCGGAGAGCCGCGTCATCTCACGGATGACCGACTCCGTGAACCCGACCGTCCGCCGAGCGATGCGCTGCCGCGCCAGACGCACTAGTACCCGGCCTCGAAATCGACCCGGTTGATAAGCGGCTCGCCTGCCTTGTAGCGGCGGAGATTCTCGGCGAAGAGCGCGAGTGTCCGCTCACCGGCGCGCGGCGACGACCCCGAGTGGTGCGGCGTCACGATGACGTTATCGAGCCTCCAGAGCGGGCTGTCCTTGGGCAAGGGCTCCGTCGTGAACACGTCGAGCGCGGCACCGCCGATTCGCTTTGCCTGCAGCGCTTCGATCATCGCGGGCTCGTCGACGATCGCGCCGCGAGCGATGTTCATGATCCACGCGGTCGGCTTCATGCGGGAGATGACCTGGCGCGAGATGGCGCCACGCGTCGCAGGCGTGAGAGGCGCGGCGATGGCAAGGTAATCGGCCTCGCCGACGACCTCCTCGAGGCGGTCGGCGGCCACGACCCGGTCGATGCCCGCTTCCGATCGTCCGGCGTTGCGGCGAACTCCGATGACGTGCATCCCGACCGCGCGAGCGAGACGCGCGATCTCGCCGCCGATGCTGCCCATGCCATAGACAACGATCGTCGCGTCGCGGAGTTCCTGATGCGGCTGCTCCTTCCACTCGATCGCGCGCTGGTTGTCGCGATAGCGGTGAAGCTGACGCGACGCCGCGAACACGAAGGCCATGAGGTGCTCCGCGATCTGAATGTCGTACGAGCCGCTGTTGTTGGTGAGCACGATGCCGCGCTGTGCAAGCTCCGGCAGCGGCATGTTCTCGACGCCCGCCGAAACCGTGTGGTACCAGCGGAGCTTCGGCGTCGCGTCGAGCAGCTGCCGTACCCGGCGAGGGTTGTTGCCGCTGAACGCCACTTCCGCGTCGGCCGCGGCGGCGAGCCCCTTCTCGTCGCCGATCGCGAGGACGCGATCGTCCGGAAATCGTGCCGCCACCGTCTCGGGCGAGGTGGAGAAAGCGGACCAGACGACGATGTTCGTCATCGGCTCCGCATACTACGGACCCTCGTGGCCGCCCTGTCTGGAACGCTCCTCAACGCGGCGACGGTGCTCATCGGTGGTCTTCTGGGCACAGCTCTCGGCGATCGCCTACCCGCGACGCTGCGCGAGACCGTCGTGCGCGGAGTCGGCCTGTTCACCCTCGCGATGGGGGTCAAGTTCGCGATCGACACGACGAACCTCCTGTACGTCCTGGGCGCGATGATCTTCGGCGGCATCATCGGCTCGCTTGTCGGCGTCGATATGCGGCTGAACCAGCTCGGCGAGTGGCTACAGCATCGCTTCGCGCGCGGCGCGACGAGCACCGTGGCCGAAGGCTTCGTCACCGCGTCGATCATTTTCTGCGTCGGACCGCTCACGTTCCTTGGATCGATCCAGAATGGACTCACCGGTGATCCGAGCCTCCTCACGGTCAAGAGCGTGCTCGACGGATTCACCGCCATCGCGCTCGCGGCAACGCTCGGGTGGGGCGTGCTCCTCACCATCCCGGTGATCCTTCTCTACCAGGGCGGCCTAGCGCTCGGCGCGTCCTTGTTCGTGGGACTCCTCAGCGATCTCCAGCTGCGGGAGATGAGCGCGGTCGGCGGCTTGCTCATCATCGGTGTGGGTCTCAAACTTCTTGCCATACGGGACGTCAAGGTCGCGGACTTCCTGCCGGCGATCATCGTGTCGCCGCTCGTCGTCGCGGCATTCGGAAGACTGTTGGAGGCCGTGGGTAGGTGACCGCACGAAGGACGATCGAGCTTCGGAGCGACACGTTCACGCTCCCCACGCCGGCGATGCGGCGCGCGATGGCGGACGCCGAGGTCGGCGACGACCAGTACGGCGAGGATCCGACCGTCAACCGGCTGGAGCGGCGCTCCGCGGAGATCGTCGGCAAAGAGGCGGCGGTCTATGTCGCGAGCGGGATGCTCGGGAACCTCTGCGGTGTCCTTTCGCAGACCGAGCGCGGGGACGAGGTGATCCTGGGTGACCTCGCTCACATCTACCAGAACGAAATGGGTGCGTCCTTCGTGCTCGGCTCGATCCAGCCCCGCCTCGTCCCGAATCGCTCGGGGCTGCCCTCTTTGGAGGACATCGAGGGCGCGATCCGGCCGGCGGGCATGTATCCACGCACGTCGCTCCTGTGCCTCGAGAACTCGCACAACAACTGCGGTGGTTCGGTGATCACAGTCGAGGAAACCAGAGCTGCCGCCGAACTCGCCCATCGTCGCGGGATGCGCGTACATCTCGACGGAGCGAGGATCTTCAACGCGGCGACGGCGCTCGGTGTCGACGCGCGCGAGCTGTGCGCGCCGGTCGACACCGTCCAGTTTTGCTTCTCGAAGGGGCTCGCCGCACCCGTCGGCTCGATCCTGTGCGGCAGCGCCGAGACCGTCGCGAAGGCGCGCCGCGTCCGGAAGCTGCTCGGCGGCGCCATGCGGCAGGCCGGCGTGATCGCCGCCGCGGCCCTCGTCGGGCTCGAGGAGATGCGCGACCGTCTCGGAGACGACCACCGAAACGCAAAGGCGTTTGCGAAGGGCCTCGCGGGAATCCGCGGGATCCGAATCGACGCCGACCGGGTCGTCACGAACATCGTTTCGTTCGAGGTGGACTCTGCCTGGATGGAGCCGGCCTCGTTCGTGAAGGCGTGCGCCGAGCAGGGGCTTCGCATCGCGCGGTATCTCGGCAATTCCCCTCGCCTTCGCGCGGTCACGCATAACGGCGTTGAGGCAAAAGACATCGACGACGCGCTCGCGATGGTGTCTTCTGTTCTGTCGCAAGCGCGCTCACCCGTCGCCGCCGCCGACTAGCTAGTCAATACGGCGGAGTACGCGTGCTGCCCCCGAACTGGTACTAACGGGGGAGCGCCTAAGGGTTGGCACAGCCTGCTCGTTACCTAGACTGACGACCAGTGGGCAGGGTTTTTGGACGCTTTCAACATGCGATACGCGAGGAATTCGGCCAGTCGATGGTCGAGCTCGCGCTCCTCCTGCCTATCCTCGTTTTCGGGCTGATCGGCGCCGCCGATCTCGCCCGTGCCTTCGCTCTGCAGCTCGCCATCGAGAACGGCGCGCGCGCCGGCGCAGAGGCGTATGCGATCAACTTCGCGGCGACCCCGGCGCTCGCCAGCGCCCGCGCCTACGACGAGATCTCGCGCACCCCCGGCATCAACATCAACGACCCGAGCCTGTACGTGGACACCCCGGCCGGGCCGAAACACGCCGATGGCACGCTCTGCGTCGGGACCCCGACCGTTGCGGATCCCTGCTACTACACCGTGACCGTCTCCTACACGTTCCGCACGCTCGTGCCGTGGCCGTTCATCCCCAACACCGCCAACTTCGACCGCAGCACGACGATGAGGACCTTCTATTGAGCCGGCTGTCTCGCTTCTTCAGTGACCGCGGCGACGAGCGCGGACAATCGCTCGTCGAGTTCGCGCTGCTTCTCCCGCTGATGCTCCTCATCATCACCGGTCTCTTCGACGTCGCCCGCGCGGTGTGGGAGGAGAACACCCTCGCGTACGCCGCGCGCGAAGGCACGCGCTACGCGATCGTGCACGGGTCCGAAGGTATCCCACGAGTCGACGCGGCGACGCCACAGTGCGGAACGCCATCGCAGGACCCGACGTTCTGCGTGAACATCCCGAACACCGTCAGGCAGGCGGCACTCGGGGTGCCCAACGTCACCGTCACGCTCACGTACCCCGACAACTACCCCGGCACGTCCACACCCTGCGCGGACCGTAACTGCCGCGTCGCCATCGACGCTTCCGCACCGTTCGTTCCGCTGCCGTCGCAGTACCTGCTCAACGGCGCATTCCAGATAACCCTGAGAGGGGGCTCGCAGTTGGTGATCCAGAGATGAACGCATTCCGTCGATTCTTCGGACGTGATGACGGTGAGGAAGGCCAGGCCGTCGTCCTCTTCGCGATCATGATGCTGGCCCTGCTCTTCGCTGTCGGCCTCGCGATCGACGCCGGCCAGCTCTACTCGGCGAAACGCGCTCAGCAGGAAGCCGCCGACGCCGCGGCGTTCGCAGGCGCAGTCGTGCTCTACCAGCAAGGAACCGGTGACCAGGCCATCGCGGCGGCGCGCACAGACGCTTTGACCAACGGCTACTCGAGCGGTGCCTGCTTGCTCAACGCGCCAGGCCCGTGCACGGACGCTGCGACGCTGACGACCGTCACGGTCTATTGGCCGCCGATCTCGGGCACGTATATCGGAAACATCAAGCACGTCGAGGTCGAGATCACCCGGCAGGTGAAGACCTCGCTCGTGCCTGCCGAAGCCGCCTTCAACCCCGTGCGCGCACGCGGCGTCGCCGGGTCCGAACCGTTGAACAACGGCTACGCGATCATGGCGCTCGACCGCGGCAACACCTGCAACGCGTTCAACACCCAGTCGAACGGCAGCGTCCAGCTGTACGGCGGCGGGATCCTCGTCAACTCGACATGCCCCTCGTTCGCGGCGCAGAACGACCAGGACACCGCGGGGCCATGCGCAAATAACTGCTTCTATATCGAGTCGCCGTACCCGCTCGATGTGAATGGCAATGCGACCGGTCACTGGAGCGACCTCGGCATCACCGTGAATTCGAACCACCCCCAGGTTTCGGACCCGTTCGCGGGGTTCCCCAAGCCGGGCGTGAGCGGCCTGCCGATCTGCAGCTCGCTCGCGGCGTGCCAGGACGGCGCGGGCAACCAGAACCCGGGGGTCTACACCGTGAACCTCGGCGGCGCCGGCAACTCTGACTTGGTCCTTAATCCTGGGATTTACATCCTGAAGAACGGCATGGATACCGGCGGCAACAACAATGTCACCGGTAGCAACGTCTTCCTCTTCAACACCTACTCGACCTATCCATCCGCGCCCGGGGCCTCGCCGAGCTGCCACCAGATCAACCTGCAAGGGAACGCGACCAGCACGCTGACCGCACAGACCACCGGCACGTGGGCGAACCTGCTCGTCTACCAGGACCCGGCGTGCACTGTGGCGATGGAGATCGGTGGAAACGGAACGTTCATCGGGACCGGCTCGATCTACATACCGAGCGCGCAGTTCGTCTTCGACGGCAACCCCTCCTCGCTCACCGGTAGCCAGCTGATCGCGCGCACCGTGAACATCCAGAACGGGAACATCTCGATCAACTACAACCCGAATACCACCGCGCAGCCGATCCTCCCGCGTCTCGCCGAGTAGACCCAACCTCGTTTTAGAAAGAAGGCCCGCCGCAAGGCGGGCCTTCTTCTTTTATCCCCCTTCCAGGTGATCCAGAGCCGCCGACGACGCGATAGCGTCGGCACCGTGAAGAAGGCAATCACGGTCGTCGCGTCGCTCGCGCTCGTCGCGCTCCTCTGGATGAACGCGGCCAAAGCCATGGCTGCCCAACACGACACAGCTCGTCCGGTAACGCGAGGCGCCGCCGAGTCGACCGAGGTGCTGCGCGTTCAAACCGTCCAGGTCGACACGTTCGAGATCGACATGCACGACGGCGGCGTGTGGGGCCAGCCGCAGAGCGAGTCCGACGGGGGCTAACCCCGATCGGCGGCGCCGCCTCTCTTAGAGTCCGAGCTCCGTCGCCAAGAGCTTTGGTGGTAGCGATCCCGCACCGAGCAGACGATCGTGAAAGAGCCTCATCCCCCAGCCCGCGGCGCGCGCTTTGTCGCGAAGCGCCAGGATCGCCTCGCGGCCCAAGGTGTAGCTCGATGGCTGTAGCGGATTGAGCGTGTAGCGGCGGACCTCCGCGACGGCGTTCGGCGTCTCGAGGCGCGCGCGGTCGACCATGAACCGGACCGCCTCATCGAAGCTCATCTCGCCGGTCGCAAGGCCGACGTCGACCGTGACGCGGGATGCGCGCCACAGCAAATCCTTGAGACGAAGAAGCCGCGTCTGGGGCGAGTCGAGGTAGCCGAGCTCGGTCATGAGCTCTTCCACGTAAAGACCCCACCCCTCGACCATCAAATTCGAGCGGATCGCTTTGCGCGCGAGCGACGGCTGATCCGCCGCGACGGTGAGCTGGAGATGGTGCCCGGGATAGCCCTCGTGGCATGCGATGACCGCGATGCCGGCGCGCGGATGGCCCTCGAGCCGCTCGCGGCGGGTCTTCTCGTCGTCGCTCGCGTCCGGGAGCGTCACCCAGAAACGCCCGCGGCGCGATGACTCGAACGGGCCGGCACCGACGTACGCGGCGTAGGGATAGGTAGGGCGCTGGAACTCGGGCATCGCCTCGACGACTAGGTCCTCACCGTACGGGACCGTGGCGAGGCCCGAGGTCGCGACCGCGAGACGCGATCGCTCCATCTCGCCGCGGTACGTCTCGACAAGCGTTTCCTCGGTGGGGTGGTCCTGGCGCAGCGCTTCGACGGCCGCGCGCCAGTCCTGATGGCCGAGCTCCATGGCCGCAGCGTTCAACGCGGCCTCGGTCTCGCCGTAAAGCTCGTCACCCCACACGCGAAGCGACGCGGCATCGTGGTCGAGCAGCTCCTTCTGTTTCAGCCACTCGTCGACGGCGTCGCGTCCGATCGCGAACGCCCCGCACGCCTTCGGCAGAAGGTCCTTCTCGAGCCATAGCGCGTATGCCTCGAGCGCATTCGCCGCGGCTTCCGCGGCGGGCCGGAACGCGCGCTCCGCGGCGCGCTCCAGCGCGCTCGCCGTCGGGACCATCGCCCGCGTGCCGACGCGCAGGAACGCCGCGCCCGCGGGAACGGAGCGAAGCGCGATCTCGACGAATTCGGGCGGCACGAGCGCCGGATCGAGATTCGCCTTCGCCGCTTCGAGCGCCTCAGGAGCGTGCGCGAGTCGCTCGGCGAGCGTGGCGACGCGCTCGGCGAGCGGCGCGTGCTCGCGCAGGAACGCGTAGTACGCGCCGCGAGTGATCGGGTCGGAGTAGAGCGTCGGCTGCCTCCGCCAGCGCGCGAATGTCCGAACGGCGTGCTCGCCGCGGAGATCCGCGACGATCAGCGCGCGGTCGACGCGCTCCGCGGGAAAGAGCTCGTTCTCGGTGAAGGCCTCGAAGCGCGCGAGCCACTCGTCGTTGAAACGGTCGCGCGCCCAAAATCCGTCGGCCGAGAAATCACCGAGGCGATCGTCGTGAGCGTGGATCCCCGCGATCGATGCCGTGACGGGGTCGAGCGCGTAGCGCCCGTGGACGAAGTCGTAGGCGTCCTGGCCGAAGCCCGTGAGCTAGAGCGCTTGCCCGCAGTTGGTGCAGAACTTGGAGTCGCTGGCGTTGGGCCGCCCGCAGTTCCGGCAGTAGACCGTCGTGCCGGGCGCCGCCGGCGCCGCGGTCGTCGTCGAACCGGCTGCGACAGACGCGGTCTTGTCGTTTGTCGATTCGTCTCGGAAGCTCCGCACGCCCTTGCCAAGCTGGCCGAGGACGTCGGGCAGCTTCCCTGCTCCGAAAACGATCAACACGACCGCGAGGACGAGGATCAGCTCTGGGCCACCGATATTCGGCATCGTTCACTCCCTCGCGAGGCGCTCGATCGGCCTCGATCTTGTCAGTGTAGACAGGTTTTCTAGACGAACAGACCGTCCAGCAGACCAAGGAAGAGCGGGATCACGACGAGCAGCATCAGCGCGGGCAGGTAGCAAAGGACCAGCACGAGCATGAGCCGTCCTTCGACCCGACCGGCGGCGTCGAGACTCTTGGCGCGCTCCGACGCGCGGAGCCGGTCCCGATGATCGCGCAGTACCACGAGCGCACCTCTGCCCAGGTCGCGGGATCGCTCGAGGTCGCCGGCGATCGACGCAAGGGTGGACAATCCAACGCCGGCCGCCTCACGGGCAAGCGCTGGAAAGAGCGACGCTCCGAGGGCATACGAGCGTGCGGCGCCGGCGATCGCGCGATCGATCAAACCGCCGCCCGTGCCTCGGTCGGCTATCGCCACGAACGCGGTCTCGATCGGACGACCGCTCGCGACGAGTGCCTCGGCCCACTCAACGAGCGCGACCAGGGCGCGGTCGGCCTCGGACCGCCGAGCCGCCGCGGCGCGGTCCACCCGCAAAGTCGGTGCGATGAAGCCGGCGTAGCCGGCACCGGCGACCACGAGAGGGCCGATCGGCGCGACGAGACCGACGACCGCGGCGGCCGCGGCGCCGACGAGCGCGAGGACGATCTTCGCGCGCACGAGCTCGGCCTCGGTCCAACCGAGCCCGCTTTGCACGAGAGCCGGCGTGATGAGCACGGACCGCAAACGTTTCGGAAGCTGCCCTCGCGGCGCGAGTCGCGCCAAACGTTTTCCGACCGCCGATCGAGACCGGCTCGCGAGGACGGCCGTCAGCACCGCAGTCGCGGCGAGGGCAGCTCCGAGGACGATCAGCGTCTCACCGCGACTGTCGCCCGGCGGCTCGTGATGAGGCCGACCACTTCGAGCACCGCCGCCGCGGGAATGAGCACGAATCGTCCGATCGGCTGGCCAAGCGTCGCGGCGAGCGACGGAACCGTGAGCGCGAGATACGCCGCGATCGCCGGCACGACGAGCGCGAGCAAGATGACCTGTGCCCGGAGGCCACCGGTGCGCGCCCTCACCTCCTCATCGAGCCGCTCCTCGAAGGCCAAACGGTCGGCCGCGGCAGCGACCAAGATCGCGGCGCGCTCGTATGGGAGCCGTGACTCGATCCCGATCGCGAGCGTTTCGAACGCCAGCTGGGACCGCGCGTCGATCTCCGAACGATGGGCCGCCGTCCGGAGGGCCCGATCGAGTGGGGCGCCAAGGTCGAATGCGCGGAGCGCGTCGACGAAGGGCCGTCGCGCCAGCCGATTTTCGGTCGCCTCCGTCGCCCGCCGAAGTGCCTCGGGAAATGAGGCGCCGGATCGCAAGGCAGCTTCGGTGCCGCGGAGTAGGCGTGTCGTTTCATGTCGTGCCCGTTCGCGAGCGTCTCCCGCTCGCGAACGTACAAGGATCGACGGACCAACTGCGGATGCAGCGACACAGACCGGCAGCGGGAGCGCCGCCGCGAACGAAAGAACCGCGCCGGCGAGGATGCAGCCCGTCCGCAGCGCCTCCCATCTTGTGAGTGGCCAGCGCCAGCCGGCGTCATCGAGATGGCGGAGATCGGGGTGCGCGAGGGTCAGAGGGGGCCAGGATCTTCCACGGGCGAACGGCGCGAAGATCGCGCTGCTTATTGCGAGCGCGGCGGCGAGGGCTCCCGCTGCCTCGACCGTCATACGAGGCGCTGTCGCAGGCGCACCGGCATCCGGACGGCAAGCTCGCCGGCCCGCCAAAGATGTGTGACACCACCGTCCGCGATCGCGGCGATCTCGCGCACGGATCGGCTGCCCGCGCGATCGCGAACGACATGGACCAGGATGTCGATGCCCTGGGCGATCTGGCGCGCGATCGCCGCTTCTCCGAGCTCTCCAGCGCGCGCGAGCAGCAGCGCCAGGCGGTCGATCGCGCCCGCCGCCGAACCCGCATGAATGGTCGTGAGGGAGCCTTCATGCCCGGTGCTGAGCGCCTCGATCAGCGCCGACGCCTCGCGCGGCGTGCGGACTTCGCCAACGAGGATGCGATCGGGGCGCATGCGGAGCGCGTTCGCGACGAGGTCGGCGATCCCGATGCCGGACCCGTCGCGCACGGGCACGCACTCGAGATGCACGACATGCGGATGCGGGAGAACGAGCTCGTTCGTGTCTTCGATTACGACGAGTCGCTCGTCGTCCGGTATCGCCGCGGCGAGGGAGCGGAGCAACGTGCTCTTGCCGGATCCGGTGGCGCCGCTCACGAGGATGCTCGCGCGCTCGCGCACGCAGGCTTCAAGCAGAGCCGCGGCATCATCGTGCAGACCGCCTGCGACCCAGGACGGAGCCGCCCCGCGAAGCGGCACCGAAAGCCGGTTGAACTTCCGGATCGAAAGGCTGGGCCCGCCTATCGGCGCGATGACCGCGTTCGCCCGGCTTCCGTCGCGCATACGCGCGTCGACGAATGGCCGCTCGAGCGTCAGCTCGCGTCCGACGCTTCCGGCGATCCGGTGCGCCAGCTCGGCGACTTCGTCGGCTCCCCGAAACGCCACGGCGGCCCGCTCCAGCCGACCCGAGCGCTCGCAGAAAATGTCCCGAGGGCCGTTGACGAGGACGTCGGTCACGAGGGGGTCGTCGAGCAGATGCTGGAGCGGTCCGAAGCCGAACAGCTCCGCACACATCGCATCGAGCTCCGCCTCGGTGAGGGGCGCGCGCGCTGCGGCCCGGACGCGCTCGCGGAGAAGTGCTCGCCGCGCGGGCTCGGCATAGACCGCCAGGAGTCCAGCGGGATCGATCCCTGCGGCGACCTCGGCACGCACCCGAGCAACGAGCGCCGGGTCAATCATGCGAGCGCGCGTAGAAGGGTGTCGACCGCGCGCAGGGTTGGAGCGCGCGCCGCAAAGGCATCGTCCGCGAGGTAAGCGTCGTGCGGTATGGCGGCGAGGAGTGGAAAGCCGACGCGCTCCGCGACGCGCGTGCCGTCGTCCTCGGCCGCGCCGACAACGACCAACCCGACCGCGCAGGGGACGCGCTCAAGAAGGGGCGCCGCGCAGAAGAGCGCCTGCAGTTGTGCGGACCTCGTTCCGGCCACGAGACACAGCCGGTCGAGGGACGACAGGATCGCCTGATCGAGCGACTCGGCTCCGCAACCCAGATCAAGGACCGCCGCGCGGCCGGCCGCGCACGAATCGACCAGTCCGACGATCCGCTCGCCGTCGAATGTCGCGTGCAACGTCGGGGCGCCCGGGAGGAACGGAATCGCCGACCACCGCGAGACGAGCTCGGCCTCCCGCCCCGGTTGCAGCAGTGCGTCGGCGACGTTCGCCGCGGTCAGGCCCGCCCGGAGCGCGAGCGACGGAACCCATCGATCGAGATCGACGAGGAGCGGCGGCTCGCCACCCGCTGCGGAGCGATGCGCAAGCAACGCGGCAACGGTGCTCGAGCCGGTTCCCGCCGACAGCGACCAGAACCCGACCCGTCGTCCTCGTCGGAGCGCGGCGGGACGGGTCGGTGCGATGGCAGCGAGCGGCTCCGTCCGACCGGTGGCCTCGCGCATGAAGGCGAGGGCGATCTGCGAAATCGGTGATGCGTCGAGGAACGCACGCAACCTGCTCATCCGAAGAGCCAACGCCCGATGCTTCCCTGACGCGCGAGCGCTCGTCGTTCAGGTGGCGCGCCGATCGCCGCGATATCGAACACGACCGGTCGGAGGACCCGTCGCACCTCTCCGGTGCGCAGCACGTCGCGTGTCGTCCACGCGCGGCGCCGCCAGCCGAACGATGCTTCGACACCCGACAGCAGATCGCGGACGAGTGCACGACGGGCGTTATTCGGCCGGCGTAAGAGTCCCGAGCCTAAGAGACGAGCCGTCTCTGGGCCGATGGGGAGCGATCGGACGTGGACCAGATCGAGCGCAAGTGACAGAAGAGGTAAGGGCGTGAGGTCTCTACCGATCGCGGCGCGGGTGCCCGGACGAGGGGCGAGCGTCTCGAGGCATACCGCAGCCCGCACGCCGGCAAACGCAAGGAGCCGGCGTGCGCGATCGACATCATGGTCGTCCACCTCGGCGAACGCGCCAACCGGAGTCCGCGCGAGAGTAAGCGCCCCGAGTGATGCGACGGCGGTATCAACGTCTCCCGGCGCGAGGCGCTCGCAGCGCAGCACCGCCACGATCAGCGCGATCCAGCGAGCGCCAGGACGAACGTGCTCGTCGCGATGCGATCGGCGAAGCGGACCTCGTCCAGCGAGTCGATCGCGATGACCACGCTGCCGATCCGGTCGCCGAGGCTTGTCGTGGTTCCCTTCGATACCCCCGGGCCCAACGGCGCCCCCGTTTCCGATCGCACGTCGAGCACCATCGCGGCCTGCAAAAGCAGCTCGGTGGTCCGCCCTCCGGGAGCGCGCCCCGCGACAGGTACCGCGATCACGTCAACGCGTGCACCGGGGACGACCGCGCCGCCGACCACCTGCGCCGCGTTGGCGACCGGCAGCGCGACGGCGCGCATGCCAATCGGCAACACCAGGCCCGTGTGAAACGACGCGGCCTCGTCGGAGAGCGCCGATCCAAGCAGGATCTGGCCGCGCCAAAGTGGTGCCCGCGGATGCTTCCCCACCGCACCGGCCGTCTCGCCGACCGCGCCTTGTGGTATCGAGTCCGCCGGCATCGAGACAACCGCAAGGTCATCGGCCACGAGCGGATGGGTAGCGTCGACGTCGCGCGCCGCAACGACTACCGGGCTCCGCTGCGCACTCGCGTAATAGAGGATTCCGGAGAGTGTCCCCGCAACGAGGGCAACCGCGACCAGCGCGCGCTGGCCGATCAATTCTCGAGGGCAGGCGAGCGGACGATCACACTGATCCTGGCGTCGGCCGTGCGGCGCCCGGTATCGGGCAGATCGATCTCGATCCGGAACACGAGGTCGTAGGCCGCGCCGGGCGGAGCGAGGCGAGGCCATGACGTCCGAAACGCTGCGCCGCCTGGGCCCGAGACGGCGCGGGCTTCGCCCGCGTCGCCGGCTACCAGCGCCCAGGTCAGCACCGGTACCTCGCGGTCGTCCACGAATGCGCGCGGCCACAGCGTTACGGTGCGTCCGCGCAGCACCTCGACACTCGAGAGCGGCGCGCTCACCGGAAGGAGCGACACACCCGGCCGGATTGGCCTGGCCGGCGGCGGTGTGGATGCCGGCATCGAGACCGGGCGCGAGGCGGAGCAGCACGCTGGCGCTGCCGAGCGTGCCGCCTGCGAAGGCGTTGGCGGCGGGGAGGCTGTCACGGCCGGTGGACGTGTCGCGACGGCCAGGAGACGCGCCAGCTCGGCATCGTCCTGAAAGAACACGACGCTGATCGGCACAAATCCGCCATCGGTCAGCGCGTAGTTCTCGTAATACGTGCCGGCCACCGATCGGCCGTCGCCGAGCGTGCGCCGACCGTTGAACGCGCTGCCGTCGAAGGCGCTCGAGGCACCCGTGCCGACGGTATCCAAAACGCGCGCATAGCTTCCCGTCGATTCATGGACTGTGGTCGTGGAGTACGTCGTCAGAGGCCCGCTCGACGTCACCACGTCCGCCACGTACGTATCGGTGACGTAGTAGATCCCCGGAGGCGGCGCGACGAATGGCGCCGGATCCGGCTCTCGCGCGGGCACTGGCGGCTCGACGTCCTCACGAAACGGAACCCAAGCAAAAGCCGGTGAAGACATGAGGACAAGAAGCGCGAGTGTGGCCGCCGCGCTCCGGCGCTTCATCGCGGCGAGCTCACGGCGATGACGTGGAGCACCGTAACCGGACGCAGCAGGAGCGCGCCGAAGATCGGCGACCGCACCGGAACGTCCGCCGCGATCCGCACGGTCGGGCGGTCGTATCGCGCGCCCGTTCGTGGGTCGTAGGCCGGAGCAGTCGGATATGCCGCCACGTCCGCTGCCGCGGCGATGTCGTCGGCCGTTCCATCCAGGAGAGGCGCGGAGAGGTCGAGCTCGCGCGCAAAGTACTCACGCGCGACGTCGGCTGCGTCTGCGGCCAAACGCAATGCGCCGGATCGAGCGAGCTCAGCGTCATCCTGGTCGTTCACAGCCACGAGGGTCGCGAGGTCCGCCGCTGCTCGGATGCGGGCACCGGCCACGCGCAACGCGCCCAGCTGCAGGACGCCTGCGAGCGCGACGAGCAGTAGTGGCGCGAGCACCAGGGTAAGGACGAGCGCCGTTCCACGATCGTCGCGAGTCCAGCTCATCGGTTCACTTCTCCGCGTGAGATCGCGCTCGAACGAAGCGGCACGATCGTCGAGAAGAGGAACGGGATGGTTACGGGATGGGCCGACGAGACCGACACTCGAACAGGCTCGCGCCACCCGACTCGCGATGGGGCGACCTCGACGCTCACTCGATCCGGATCGATTCCGGCACCGCGCAGCTGCTCGGCGAGGAACCGGCGGAGTTCGGGAGTGTCTCCGCCAAGCTCACCCGCGTATCGCGCGGCCTGAACGGTCGCGGCGTCCTGCGCCAGCCATCGCTCGAGGGCCGATCCAAACTCGAGGATCGAGAAGAGGAGCGGCACGAGCATCGTGATGGCGAAGGTCGTCTCGAGCGTCGCCAGGCCTCGGTCGTCATGTAGGGACCGCGTCAACGGACCGCCTGCATCTGGCTGACGAGGGCCTGGAGACGGGCGACCAGTCCGTTGTTCCACGCGGTCACGCCGATGACGAGCGTTCCCAGCACGACCGCGGCCCCGATGATGTACTCGATCGTGGCGAGTCCCTCGCTCGCGGAGTAGAAACGACGAAGCACCGATACGAACCTCCCTCGTGGATGGGCCGAGGCTCGCTTCGGTGCTTCCTCTTGGCGATGGTCCGTTCGGCCGGTACCGGAGTACCGGTCGCGAGAATCAGCGGCGGCCGAGTGCCTTCTTCGCTGCGCGTGCGTCCTTCACGCCGAGCCCGAGCGTCGTGCTCTTCTTCGAAGAGCCGAGCATGTACGCGGACTCGATGTTGACCTTGTTCTTGCCGAGGCGGTTCGCGGCCCGGGCGAGCGTGCCCGGTTTGTTCCCGAGCCTTACTTCGACGATCTTGCGGTCGCCCGAGATGCGGTACTTCTTCGCCTTGATCGCGCGGCGAGCCTTCGCCGCATCCTTGTCGTCGACGACGATGTAGACCGTCCCCGCTCCTCCGCCGGTCGTCGCCGCGATGCTGCGCATGCTGATCCCGGCGTCACCGAGCGCGCCCGCTAGCGCTCCAAGTTGGCCCGCGCGGTTGGGCAGCTTGATCGTGAGCTCCACCGACATGACGTCCCTCCCCGATGTTTTCGGCGAGGGCGATTCTAGGTGTCCGCTCTAGAGCGCGATGTTGCCGCGACGTGCGGGGATGCGACGGCCCTCGACCCGCTCGGCCCAGTGCTGCGAGCCGAACACGGTCAGGAAGTAGCGCATCCGATTGCTCCGCCGGCGTTGCGCTTCGCTGTTTGTCTGCGCGTTATGTCGCAAGCGGAAGAGCTGACGAAGACGTTCCATGAACGTGTCCTCCTCCCAGGTCATGGGCGGAGCGTGCTCCTCAGCGCCGAGCGGGACGATCACCCACGACATGAACGGTGTGTGCCCCTGGAGACACTCAGCGCGCCTTCTGAATCCCCGTCCGGATCATCGCCTCGGTCATCTGCCGAAGCTCGAGATGGCGAATGACACCGTCCTTGTCGACGAAGAACGTGCTTGGGAGGGTCAGCACGCCGAAGCGCCTCGTGGTCGCCCCGTCGTTGTCGAGGACCGGCTGCAGGCGATCGAGCCCGAGCGAGTCGAGGAAGGAGCGCGCCTTGTCGCCAGGCTCCATCAGGTCGACCTCGAGCACGACGACATCGGGCTCGCTGGCGGCGACGCGCTGCAACGCCGGCAGCTCCTCGCGGCAGGGAAGGCACCAAGTCGCCCAGAAATTCACGACCACGACCTTGCCCCGGTATGTCGAGAGTCGGAGGGTCTTCCCATCGAGGTCGACCCACTCGAAGTCGGGTGCGAGCGCTCCGATCCGGCCGGCCGCGCCATCGGCTTCGATCTGAGCGCGAATAACGCCCGCGTCGGTCACGGTTCCGGGCTTGTTCAGAAGCGGCCAGAGGAGCGCAGCGAGCGAGGCCAGCGCGATCGCGCCGATGATGATCGCGGCGATCCACCGAGGGAGCGCGGTCGGCTCGCGGTCGGTTCCGGGAGCGGTCGCCACGCTCATCCGACGAGCGGCAGGAAATTGAAGAGCTGAGGCAATCGCGCGAACTGCCCGGACACGAGGACCAGACCCATCGCTATCACGAGCGTACCGCCGGCCAGATTCACGACCCGGATATGTGAGGCGAGCCAGCGGGCCACGCGTTGCGCCCCGCCGAGCCCACCGGCGAGCAGCAGGAACGGAACGCCGAGGCCGAGCGTGTAGGCAACAAGCAGAACCGCCCCCGACCCGAGGTCCTCACCGAGGAGGAGCGTCAGGATGGCGCCGAGGTACGGGCCGACGCAGGGGGTGAAGCCGACGCCGAAGGCGAGACCGATCAGGAAGCTCCGCGGCAGCCCGGTGGTCCTGCCCTCGACTCTGAGGTCGAGCTCGCGCGCGAGGAATGGGATCCGGATCAGCCCAAGCATCTGCATGCCGAGCACGACCAGCAAGAGGCCGCCGATCTTCTGAAGCCACGACACCATCTCGCCGGCGATCGAACCGACGAGAGCGACGCCGATCCACAGGAGGGTGAACACCGTCGAGAACCCGAGCACGAAAGCGAGCCCGTGCGCGAGGGTCCGCGCTCGTTGGGCGCCGGCGAGCGCGGCTTCACCGGCCATGTCGACGAGGAACGCCGGGACGAGCGGCAACACGCAGGGTGAGAGGAACGAGAGGATCCCGGCGCCGAACGCGATCGCGACATTCACGAGGAACTAGCCTAGGGTGCCTCCCGCGCGTACACGAGGAGGTCGAGACCGTAGAAGCGGCCGGGTCCCTCGAGGGTCATCCCGCACTTGGAGGCCACGTTTCGCGAACGCGTATTGGCCGGAAGGATGAGGGCCACGACGCGCCGAAGATCCATCTCGCCGAACCCATACTCGACGAGCGCGCGAGCCGCCTCCGTGGCATAACCGTGACCCCAGACCCGCGGCGCGAGCTCGTACGCGACTTCGACATCGGGGCCCTTTCCTTCGACCGGAAAGAGTCCGACCTGGCCCAGGAATTCCGCCGACTCTTTTAGCTCGAGCGCCCAGAGCCCGAAGCCAGGAGGTTGACGCGCCGTGAAGGCCATGGTCCGCGCGAGGCGCTCTCGGGTCTCGGCGACATCCTTCGACGGCGGGCTCGGCGTCCACTTCATCACCTCGGGCGAACCGAACACTTCGTGGAGAGCGGCGGCGTCCTCGTCGCGGTACGCACGGATAACGAGCCGTTCCGTGGCCAGCGGAAGCGGCACTAGCCGATCGCTTGCCCGAGATCTCCGATGAGATCATCGACCGACTCGATGCCCACGGAGAGGCGCACGAGCCCGGCCGGGGGCGCGAGCTTGGTTCCGCGGACCGATCCGTGGGTCATGGCGAGCGGGATCTCGATGAGCGATTCGACCCCGCCCAGTGACTCAGCGAGCGCGAAGATCTTGGTGCGCGCCGCCATCCGTTTCGCCGCGACCTCACCTCCGCGCAGCTCGAAAGACAGCATTCCGCCGAAGGCACGCATCTGACGCCGCGCGAGGGCATGCTGCGGGTGCGTGACGAGGCCCGGATAGTTGACGCTCGTGACTTTCGGGTTCTCGGTGAGCCACTCCGCGATGGCCTGGGCGTTCGCCGAGTGCCGCTCCATCCGCACCGCGAGCGTCTTGGCTCCGCGGAGGACGAGCCAGGCGTCGAACGGGCCGGGCACGCCGCCGGCCGCGTTTTGGATGAAGGCGATCCGCCCGCGGAGCTCGTCGTCAGTGCCAGCGAGGCCTCCGCCGATCACATCGGAATGACCGCCGAGATATTTGGTCGTCGAATGCAGGACGAGGTCGGCGCCAAGGCGGAGCGGCTGTTGCAGGTATGGGCTCGCGAAGGTGTTGTCGACCACGGCGAGGGCTTTGCCGCGATGGGCGATCTCCGCGAGGGCTCCGATGTCGAGCACCTTCAGAAGGGGATTCGATGGAGTCTCGATCCACACGAGCTTGGTTCCCGGCCGCATCGCACGCCGCGCGGCCTCCGGCTTGCGCATGTCGACCGCCGTCAGCGAAACGCCAAGCCGATCGAAGACCTTTGCGAACAGACGGTATGTACCTCCGTAGACGTCGTCGGTCATGACCACGTGGTCGCCCTTCGAAAGAAGGTGCGCAACCGCATCGGTCGCGGCCATTCCCGAAGCGAACGCCAGACCCCAGCGGCCGCCCTCGAGCGCGGCGAGGCAGGTTTCGAGTGCCGTACGGGTGGGGTTGCCCGTGCGCGCGTACTCGTAACCCTTGTTCTTCCCCACCCCTTCCTGCGCGAACGTCGATGTCTGGAAGATAGGGACGACGACGGCACCAGTCGCGGCTTCCGGGTCCTGCCCGGCATGGATCGCGAGCGTCTCGAAGCCCGGCTTGCGGGGAGTCTCCTTCACGTCGTCGCCAGTATGCCGAGACTGTCGCGCGATCTCACGGTCCACCATGCGCGCGCGTCGCCGCCGGGAACGAGAGCCCGAGGGAACGCTAGCGGGGCGCGACCTTTCGCTGGTGCGCCACGAACTCCAAAAGATCGGCTTTCGTGATAACCGAGACCGGGCGGTTCTCCCGCGCGGCAAGCAGCGCGGGGGCGCCGCCGGAGAGCTCCTGATAGAGGCGCTCGATGTCGTCGGTGGCCTGCACCACTGGGAAGGGCGGATCCATCACCCGCTCGACGCGTTCGTCGACAAGGGCGGGCTCGCGGAAGACGCGGTCGAGCATCGTCTTTTCCGAAACGCTTCCCACGATGTCGGACACGGCCCCCGCGGCGCCGTCGGCCGTCACCGGGATCTGCGAGATGCCGTAGCGCTGCATCGTGTCAATCGCGCGGCGGACGGTCTCCGTCTTCGAGACCACGATGAGCTCCGGTGTGCCCCCGCGATCCTTCATGACGTCGCCGACGTTTGCCGGTACGAGGCCTCCGAGGAATCCGTTCTGGCGCATCCATTCGTCGTTGAAGATCTTTGACAGGTAGTTGCGCCCCGTGTCCGCGAAGAGGACGAGGACCAAGGCGCTCTCGTCCAGATCCTTCGCGACCTGGAGAGCGGCGAACAATGCCGTCCCCGACGACCCGCCGACGAGGATTCCCTCCTCGCGGGTGAGGCGACGCGCGGTGAGGAACGAGTCGCGATCGGAGACGCGCACCCAGCGATCGACCATCGCTGGATCGAAGGTCCCGGGATAGAAGTCTTCGCCGATGCCCTCCGTCTTGTACGGATGGATGTCGCCCGTGTAGAGCGAACCCTCGGGATCAGCGCCCACGATGACGATGGACTTGTTTTGCTCCTTGAGGAATCGACCGGCGCCGGTGACCGTCCCTCCGGTACCGACACCAGCGACCAGGTGGGTGATGCGACCCTCGGTCTGCTGCCATATCTCGGGACCCGTGGTCCGATAGTGCGACTCGGGATTCATCGCGTTGTAGTACTGGTTCGGCTGGAACGCACCCGGGATGTCGCGTGTGAGGCGGTCGGCCACCTTGTAATAGGACTCGGGAGACTCCGGCGGCACGGCGCTGGGACAGACCACGACCTCCGCCCCGTACGCGCGCAGAAGGTCGCGCTTCTCCTGGCTCTGCTTGTCGGCCATCGTGCAGATGACTCGGTAACCCTTGATCGCCGCGGCCATCGCGAGACCGACGCCGGTGTTCCCGCTCGTTGGCTCGACGATGGTGCCGCCGGGTCGAAGGAGACCACGCCGCTCGGCGTCTTCGATCATGAGCAGTCCGATACGGTCTTTGATAGAACCCCCCGGGTTCAAATGCTCGAGCTTCGCGACGATCGTCGGGCGCAGTCCTCGACCGATGCGCGAGAGCCGGACGAGCGGGGTCTGGCCTACGAGGCCGAGGATGTTTGGGGCGATGCTCACCTGGTGATGCTATGCCGCCCGCGTGCGTGAGGGTCTACCGCTTCGGTTCCATGAGAAGGTAGAGGCCCACGATGATGAGGACGACCGGCACGAAGTACGGCTGGAGCGCGAGCGGGACCAAATCGATCTGCAAAAAGAGGTCGGCGATCGCCACGACCGCGAGGACACCCGCGAGAAGGAGCGGTGCCCGCCGGATGCGCGCGAGGAGGGAAACGGCGAATAGACCTCCGGCGAGGGTTAGGAGGAACACCGGCCCCGCCATGTCAGGCGGAAGGCTGAACAACGTCGGGATCACGAGACCAAGCCCGAACCCGACGAGCACGCACGCCGGCACGAGGTAGACGTATGGCCGCGCGCCGATCCACCAGGCCGCGGCGAACGCGAGGCCGAGCGCGACGAAGAGATACGCACCCGCGTTCGGCACACCCAGCGGGGGCAGCAGAAACGCACCGCCGATCGCAAGCAGAACCGCGCCGCCGAGGATGCCCCGCCGCGGACCGAGAGTGGTGGCCGGTCTACTCGTCGGGGAGCTCGTTCGCGTCGAGGTGCCGCGCGTCGTCGCCCTGGAGGAACTCCGCGTACTTGAGGCCGGTGCCGGTGTTGAAGACGACGACCTCATCCGACTCAGCGATCCAGCCGCTGCGGCGGAGCTCCCGAGTGACCGCGAGGGCGCACCCGCCCTCCGGGCAGAGGAGGAGCCCCTCGCTCTCGCCGGCTAGCTCCATCGCATCGGCGATCTCGTCGTCGCTCACGGCGAGAGCCGTACCGTTTGACTCGCGGAGCGCGCGGAGGACGATAAAGTCCCCGAGCGCCTTCGGGACCCGGATGCCCGCGGCGAACGTCGTTGGATCCGGCCAAGGACGCGACTCGTCGAGCCCTTTGCTGAACGCGTCGACGATCGGAGCACACCCGCCCGCCTGCGCCGCGACGAAACGCGGGCGTTTCCCGTCGAGCCAACCGATGGCACGGAGCTCGTCGAACGCCTTCCACATGCCGATGAGACCGACGCCGCCGCCGGTCGGATAGACGATCACATCGGGCACGCGCCATCCGAGCTGCTCGGCGAGCTCGAATCCCATGGTCTTCTTACCTTCGATGCGGTACGGCTCACGAAGGGTCGAGGCGTCGTACCAACCGCGATCCGCGCAGACCTTCTTTACGACGGCGCCCGCGTCGGCGATCGATCCGGCGACGGTGTAGACCTCTCCGCCGTATGCCGAAGCCTCACGCACGATCACCTTCGGCGTCCGGTCAGGCATGACAACGATCACGCGGACGCCGGCGCGCGCCCCGTACGCCGCCCATGCGGAGCCGGCATTGCCCGCGCTCGGGAGCGCGAGCGTCTCGACGCCGAGCTCCGCCGCGCGCGTCATGCCGACCGCCGCGCCGCGCGCCTTGAACGTGCCGGTCGGCAGCAGGCCCTCGTCTTTCACGCGGAGCTTCGGGATAGCGAGCTCCTCGCCGAGCGATGGCGTTTCGAGAAGCGGCGTGTTGAGCTCGCCAAGCGTCACCGCGTTCTCCGGATCCTCGTGCGGTAGGAGCTCGCGATAGCGCCACAGCGACTCCGGCCGGTCGCGGAGCGCGTCCTTCGTGACGGACTCGCGTACGCGGCGCAAGTCGTAGCGCACGAGGAGCGGGCCGCCATCGGATTTGCAGACCTGCTGGATCTGCTCGACCGGGAAATCCTCCTGGCAACGCGAGCACTCGAGATGCGTCGCGAAGGATGTCAAGCGGCGCGTTCGATCCGGGCGCCGAGCGCGCGGAGCCGAGTGTCGAGCTCTTCGTAGCCGCGATCGATCTGCTCCACGTTGTTGATCACCGAACGTCCCTTCGCACAGAGCGTCGCACCGAGCAGGGCCATCCCCGCCCGAATGTCTGGGCTCCGGAGCTCGGTGCCGTACAGCTGCGACGGACCCACGACCACGACCCGGTGCGGGTCGGCGAGGACGAGGCGGGCACCCATCCGCTCGAGCGTGTCGACCCAGAACATGCGCCCGTCGAACATCCACTCGTGGATGAGGACCGTGCCTTGAGCTTGCGTGGCCATGGCCGTCGCGACGCTGCTCAGATCGGTCGGAAAGCCCGGCCAGATGCCGGGTTTGATCGTCGGGATCTTCCCCCCGATGTCCTCTTCGACGACGTAGTGCTCCTTGCCCTTCACCACGAGATCTTCTCCGGAGATCTCGGTCTCGACGCCGAGCCGCTTGAACACGAGTCGCGTCATACGCAGGTGCTGCGGCACCGCATCCTTGATGGTGGCCGAGCCCTTCGTCATCGCGATGAGCGCGATCAGCGAGCCGACCTCCATATGGTCACTCAGGATCGTGTGATCGATGCCCTTAAGCCGCTCGACGCCGTCGATCGTGATCGTGTTCGTCCCGATCCCGACGATGCGCGCGCCCATCTTCATCAGCGCCATGCCGAGCTGCTGCACATGGGGCTCGCTCGCCGCGTTGTGCAGCACGGTCCGCCCCTTCGCAAGCACCGCCGCGAGAAGCGCGTTCTCCGTCGCGGTCACCGAGGCTTCGTCAAGGATGACCTCGGCGCCGCGTAGACCTGGTGTCGTCAAAACGTAGCCATCGCGAGCGACCTCGAGGTCGGCGCCGAGCTGCTGCAGTGCCAGGAAGTGCGTGTCGTTTCGCCTCCGGCCAATCACATCGCCGCCCGGGAGTCCGAGCTGGACCTTCTTCATCCGCGCGAGCAGCGGTCCCGCGAAGAGGAGCGAGGCGCGAATCTCGCCCGCAAGCTTCTGCGGGACCGCGAGCGAGCGCGGCGCTCCGGCGATCCGTACGGAGTGGTCGTCGAGCTCCTCGACCGTAGCGCCGAGTGCGGTCGCGATCTCGAGCATGCCGCGCACGTCACGGATCCGCGGAACGTTGTGAAGGGTGACGGGATCGTCCGTGAGCAGGCTGGCCGCGATCAGCGGGAGGGCCTCGTTCTTGTTGCCTGCAGGTGTGATCTCACCGCGTAAAGGCGTCCCGCCTTCAACGACGAATCGAGCCATGCGCGGACAGCCTAGCGGTCACGCGCGCGCCGGGTGCCGCCTCGAAGCTCTCAGGAAGTTCCCAGGCGGTTACTAGGCGGTTCTCATGCCGACGCCCCGGTGAGGACGCACGGTGGGATGAGCCCGATCAACGGGCAAAGAAAGGAGACGCTGAAAATGGACATGAGGAAAGCCGTCATCGCGGCACTGGCCGGAGGTTCGATGCTCGCTGGCGTAGCCCTCGGGGCCGCCTTCGCGGCGGGCTCGAGCGCGAACGCAGCGACGAACACGCCGACGAGCGCAAACACGCGGGCCGACGCATCGGCCTCGCCGGGCGTCTTCGTCTCTAACGAGGATCCGGCACACGAGGCCGGCGAGAGCCCCGAGCGGGAGGCGCAGGAGAACGCGGGTCAGCGCCCGACCGTCCCCTGAGCCGTAAGGGATCGCGCTCGGGCTAGTAGCCGAGCGCGATCCCGATCTTCGTACTTTCCACGCCGCCGCGAAGCTCCGCGCCGTCGACCTGGATAGCACCGGGTCGCGCGAAATTCGTCGCGAGCACGTCCTCGACTTTCACTTCGACCTCATGCCCCATCGCGGCAAGGGCGCCTCGTACGTCCTCCGGGATGCGCGAGTCGACCTGCAGCTTCTCGCCCTCGTCATGGATCCGCGGTCGGCTCGTCGCCGTCTGCGGCCCGTCGCCGTAGTCGACGGCGTTCACCACGGTCTGCACGACCGCGCTCATGATCTTGCGTCCCCCCGGCGCGCCGCAGACAAGGAACGGTTCGCCGCCGCGGAGAACGATCGTCGGTGCCCCCGCCCACAGGACGCGCTTGCCCGGGGCGATGGAGTTGGGCCGGCCAGGACGGGGATCGAACCAATAGGTCCCGTTGGTGATCAGGATCCCGGTGCCCTTGATCATGACGGCGGAGCCGAAGCCACCGCCCAGCGTCGCGGTTAGCGAGACGCACATCCGGTCTCGGTCGACCGCATTGAGGTGTGTGGTGTTCGGCATGTCGGCCATCGACGCGAGCCGTTCGGCGAACGCCGCGCGCACGGCAACTGCGATGCGGTGCAGGCTCTCCGCGCCG
>Ga0209807_1000151_pt1 | contig 29682 bp, 25 predicted proteins | sample GraSoiAngelo_154_FD_186168 | JGI IMG/M metagenome (GOLD analysis project Ga0209807, IMG submission 186168) | Grasslands soil microbial communities from the Angelo Coastal Reserve, California, USA - 14_1009_13_20cm (SPAdes) (version 2) | ecosystem: Environmental > Terrestrial > Soil > Grasslands ... | reverse complement strand
GGTCGTGAACATCACCGCGCTCATGGCGAACTACGCGTTCACTGCGGTGATGCTCACCGCCTTCGACCAGCAGCTGCACGAAGGCAGGAAGCCGCTGCTGCCGCTTCCCTGAGCCCTCCCGTTATCGTGTGCCGCGTCCGCCATTCAGCTCGTCGAACGCTTTTGCGCAGCGGTCGAGCTCCTCGAGCGGCATGCGCGGGTCGATGAACCTGACTTTCACCCCGCGCAGGGACGAGGCGATCCGGGTGTCCGCAGCGAGATAGTTCATTTTCACCATCAGGGGCTGCGCGTCGCTGATCAGGTATTCGTAGAAGAGCAGGGCGGCGTTGGGATGCGGAGGCCGCCTGGAAACTCCGGCGCCGTTGGCCCGGCCGATCACCGGGTCGATGCCGAACCACTCGACCGGCGCGCCCGCGCTCTTCAACTGCTCGATGCGGTAGCTGTAGGCGGTCAGCGCGAGCGGCACCTCGCCCGAGGCGACGAGGTTCGCGAGCAGCGTATGGCCGCTCCTCACCGACCAGCCGGCCGTCGCGACGATGTCGCGAAACAGTTTCGCGCCGCTTTCCCCGCCCAGGTGCGTGAGCACGCCGCAGTACCACTCGCTGTCGGACGCCTCCACGCCCAGCCGGCCCTTCCACCTCGGGTCCGCGAGCTCCGCGTAGGACTTCGGCAGATCCTCCTTCCTCACGAGGGAGGTGTTGTACGCCTGCACGAATACGTTCAGGAACTGCGGCACCCAGGCCCGGTGCGAAGGCATCGCGTCGCGAACCAGGTCCGCGTGATGGACCGAGCGCACCTCCTGCAGCAGCAGCTCCCGGTGCATCGCCTCCATCTCGGGCGACGAAATCGCGGCCGCATCGAAGTCCCAGCGGTTCGCGCGCGCTTCGGCCGTGGCGCGTTGCAGGACCTTGACGGAGGAGGCGCGCCAGACGTTCACCTTGACGCCGTAGCGCTTGTGGAAATCGGCGGTGAGCGCAGCCATGTCCTTTTCCGGGATCGAGGTGTACAGAGTGAGCGCGCCTTCCTCCTTCGCCCCGGCGACGAGCCGCTCGAAGCGCTCGGGCCGGCCGTCCAGGGCGAGCTCGGAAAAGGACTGGCCTTGAGCCTTCGCGCAGCAGGCGAGCGCGACCAGAGCGGCTGCGAGCGCGGCGGGCTTCATGGCCGGTTCATTGTAACGTTATAGTAACGGTCTGGCCGCCGCGGAAAAGGGGAGCGAAGGAAAATGAACAGTGCAGCCGGCGAGCGCCGCGAAATCGAATATGCGGTCCACGGCGGCGTATCGCTGAAAGGGCAGCTGTATGCGCCGAAGGGGCCGGGGAAATTTCCCCTCGTGATCGCGGTTCACGGCGGAGGATGGCGCCTCGCCAATCTCGACAACTACCGCATCCTCGGGCCCTGGCTCGCCGAGCGCGGCTACGCAGTGCTCGCGGTGACGCACCGTTTGTCCAAGCCCGCGGAGAAGGTCTATCCGGAGGCGGTGCAGGACGTGCGCGCGGCGGTGCAGTTCGCGAAGGGCAGGGCGGCGGAGCTCAAGATCGACCCGGAGCGAATCGCCCTCATGGGCGATTCCTCGGGCGGGCACCTCGCGGCGCTCGTCGCGCTCGCGGGGGAGCACGCGCTGTTCCGCGAAGGCAACGCCGCCGATCCCCACGGCCGCGAGTCGACGGCGGTGAAAGTCTGCGTGCCGATCTACGCGGTCCTCGATCTCGCGCGCCAGTGGCGCCACGACCAGATCTCGCGCCCGCGCGACCCAATCGTCGAGAAGTTTCTCGGCGCGAGCCTCATCGACGACCGGCGCATCTACTTCGACGCTTCGCCGCTTTCCTATGTCTCCGCCAGGAACAGCGGCACCGCTTTTTTCCTCGCCTGGGGCACTGCGGACGACATCGTCGATCCGGCGACCCAAAGCGAAGCGTTCCTCGAGGCGCTCAAGCAGGCCGGGCATTACGTACGCCCGGCCGTGATCGCCGGCGCGCCGCACTTCTGGATCGGCGACCCGATCGACGAGCCGGGAAGCCACTCCGGATTCTTCGCGCAGCGGTTGCTGCGGTTTCTGCAGGCGCGGCTGTGATGCGCGTCCGCGCGGCACCGCTTCTTCTTACGCTCGGCCTCGCGCTTTCCTGCGCGGCACAAACCTACCCCTCGCGCGCGATCAGGATCGTGGTCGCGTTCCCCGCGGGCGGCGGCTCGGACCTCGCGGCGCGCGTGGTCGCGCAGAAGCTCTCGGAAGGCTTCGGGCAGCCGGTCGTCGTGGAAAACCGCGTCGGGGCGAACGGCAGCGTCGGCGCTGAGGCCGTGGCGCGCTCCGCCCCCGACGGGTACACGCTGGTGATGGGCAGCAACGCCAACATCACCACCAATCCGCATCTGATGGCGCTCGCCTACGATCCGATGAAGGACCTCGCGCCGGTGGCGATGCTGACCGTGAATCCCTTGCTGCTCTTCGTCAATCCGGCAGTAGTGCCGGTCGCCTCGTTCCGCGAATTCCTCGACTACGTCAGGGCCCGGGACGGCAAGGTCGACTACGCCTCGGCGGGCAACGGCTCGCCCGCGCACCTGTCCGGCGAGCTGCTGAAGCTCACCGCGGGGATCCAGATGGTGCACGTGCCCTACAAGGGCGGACCGCCCGGGGTCAACGACGTGCTCGGCGGGCGCGTCGGAGTCATGCTCGCGGCGGCGCCGACAGTGCTGCCGCACATCCGCTCCGGAAAGCTGCGCGGCATCGCCATGACCGGCGCGCGGCGCTCGGCTTTTGCGCCGGAGATCCCGACCGTCGCCGAGTCCGGCTTTCCGGGTTTCGACGTGGTAATCTGGAACGCCTTGTTTGCGCCCGCGGCGACTCCGAGCGCGGTCCTCGCGAGACTGCACGTCGAGATCGACCGCATCCTCACGCAGCCCGACGTGAAGGATGTGCTGCTCAAGCAGGGCGCAGAAGTGCAACCCATGAGCGACGCGGCGTTCCGCGAGCTGCTGAAGACGGAATACGAGCGCTGGGGCAAGGTGATACGCGAGGCGAAGATCAAAGTGGACTGAAACATGGATTCTGCAGAAGGCCCGGTCACCGAAAAAATCGCGGGAGTGAACATCGAAATCCTCAGGCGGGGGAAAGGGCGTCCGATCCTCTTCCTCCATCCCCACATCGGCATTCACGGCTCGGGGCGTTTCATCGAGCGGCTCGCGCGCGAGGCGCAGGTGATCGCGCCTTCGCATCCCGGGTTCGGGCACTCGGAGCTGCCCAGAGGGATGTCCACCGTGGACGACCTGTCGTATTTCTATCTCGACCTGATCGAGAACCTCGACTTGCGCGACCTCGTCGTCGTCGGCGCTTCGTTCGGCGGATGGATCGCTGCGGAAATCGCGACCAAGACTCGCGAGCGCCTGTCGCGCCTCGTACTGATCGGGGCGGTCGGCGCGAAATTCGGCGCGCGCGAGAAGAGCGACATCGTGGACATCTTTGCCACGCCGCGCAGCCGCTGGGAGGAGCTGTCGTTCCGCGATCCCGCGGTGTGGCTGCGAGACTACGAATCGCTCCCGGAGGAAGAGCTGACGGCGATGGCGCGCAACCGCGAGGCGACCGCGCTCTTCGCGTGGAATCCCTACATGTACAACCCGAAGCTGAGAGGGCGCCTGCACCGCATCCGGATCCCGACGTTGTTCCTGTGGGGCGCGAACGACGGCTTCGCGCCGATCGCCTACGGCAAGGATTACTGCGCGGCCATCCCCGGCGCCAAATTCGAGGAGATCGCCGACTCGGGCCATTTCCCGCACATGGAGCAGCCCGAGGCCGTAGCGCGGCACGTGATCGGGTTCGCAGGCGACAGGCCGCGCCGACGTGGAGATACGAGGTGAGACCATGAGGATCTACCACTTTTCCGAGCAACCGTGTCCCGACGCCTGGGCGCCGGAGCACAAGTCCCTGCGCGTGATCCTGCCCAGCCGCAACTGCGATCCGCGCGTGATGGCCGAGAACTATCACCACCGCCTCGACGAATGGATGCTCGCGGACGAGCTCGGTCTCGACATCATGATCAACGAGCACCACGCGACCGCCACCTGCTGCTGTCCGGTGGCCGCGGTTCCGCTCGCGATCCTCGCGCGGCAGACGAAGCGCGCGCGCCTGCTCACCCTCGGCTACCCGATCGCGAACCGCCTCGACCCGGTGCGCGTCGCCGAGGAGTTCGCGATGATCGACGTGATCTCGCGCGGGCGCCTGGAGATGGGCCTGGTGCGCGGCGTGCCCTACGAGGTGCCGCTCTCGGTGCGCTCCGCCGTCGGCCAGATGGACCGCTTCTGGGAAGCGCACGATCTCATCATCAAGGCGATGACCTCGATCGACGGGGCGTTCGACTGGCAGGGCGAGCACTTCCAGTACCGCAACGTCAACGTCTGGCCGCGCGTCTACCAGCAGCCGCACCCGCCGGTGTGGATCACGGGCAGGAGCCCGCAGAACATCCGCGAGATCGCCGAGCGCGGCTACGTGCTCGGCACCTTTCTCTCCGGCTTCCAGACGAAGGACCTGTTCGATCACTACCGCAAGGCCTGCGCCGACCTCGGCCGGCCTGCGCCTGCGCCCGACCGCTTCTCCTATCTCGGCATCGTCGCGATCGCCGAGGACAGGAAGGAAGCGCTGCGCCGCGCGGAAGTCATGGTCGGTTACCTGCGCTCCTCGGGCCGCGTCGCCGAGCCCTTCGGCACGCCGCCCGGATATTTTTCGGTGAAGGACGCGGCGCGCATGATCAAGGCGCGCGGCAAGCGCACCACGACCACGCGCGAAGGCAAGGCCGTCGACACGCACCACGGCGCGATCGAGGACCTCGTCAAGGCGGGAATCATGTTCGTCGGCACGCCCGACGACGTCCACCAGCAGCTCGCGGAATTCGTCGACAACGTCGGCGGCCTCGGCCATTTCCTCATGATGGGCCACGCGGGGCACATGACGCACGAGGAAGCGGTCGACCAGATCACCCTCGTCGCGAAGGAAGTCCTGCCGCGGCTGCAGAAACCGCGCGCCGCATCCAAGCAGGCGGCGTGATTTTTTCCCCTCCTTTCAAAGGAGGGGTGGCGCGAAGCGCCGGGGTGGTAACGCTCGTCGCCACCGGACTGTTTCTTTCGCTGTCGGCGCTGGCTCAATATCCCTCCAAGCCGATCCGGCTCGTCGTCACTTTCCCGCCGGGCGGTATCACCGATTTCACCGCGCGTGCTCTGGGCCCGCGCCTTTCGGAAACCTTGGGACAGCCGGTCATCATCGAGAACAAGACCGGCTCCGGCGGCAATATCGGCACCGACTTCGTCGCGAAGAGCGCGCCCGACGGCCACACGCTGCTCATCGCGGCGCCGCCCAACGCGATCAACGTGTCGCTGTACCGGTCGCTGCCTTTCGACACGAAGAAGGACCTCGCCCCGGTCGCGCTCGTGGGCAGCGGCGCGAACGTTCTGGTGGTCTCCGCCAAGACCCCCGTCGCGAGCGTCCGCGAACTCCTCGAGCACGCGCGCCGCAATCCGGGCAAGCTCAACTTCGCCTCGAACGGCAACGGCACCAGCATCCATCTCTCGGGCGAGCTGCTCAAGTACTACGGGAAGTTCGACGCAGTGCACGTTCCCTTCCGCGGGGCGCCCGCGGCGATGGCCGCGCTCCTCGCCGGCGACGTCGATTTCATGTTCGACGCGCTCTCCATCTCCGCGCCGCAGATCAAGGCAGGCAAGATCCGCCTGCTCGCGGTCACTTCGCGCGAGCGCAGCCCGATGTTCCCCGACGCGCCGACCCTGGTCGAGTCGAGCTTTCCCGAGTTCGACGTGAGCGGCTGGACGGGCGTCATGACCACGGGGGGCACGCCTGCCGCCGTCATCGCGCGCCTGGAAGCCGAGCTGCGCAGGATCCTCTCCGACCGCGAGCTGATCGCCGCGTTCGAGAGGCCCGGCATGACCGTGAGCTTCGCAGGCGCGCGCGAGTTCGGCGAGTTTCTCGACGCGGAAATCCGGCGCTGGGCGCTGGCGGTGAAGCATTCCGGCGCGCAGGCCGATTGAGCGGGCGCGACTGGCGTAGTAGAGTGCAGGGGTAATAAAGGGAGACGAGTCCTCCAGCTCGACAAAGGAGGCCCCGGGGTAACACAGACCCTCTCTGGTCTGGCTTGCGATTCTGGCATTTGTCTTCGAGTCACAGCGCGCCAGAGCGTCCCTCCGCCAATTGTGGGAAAAATGGTGGCAGATTCACCGACGATATCGCTCGTTCTCGGGGGTGGCAGCGCCCGCGGCTTGGCCCACATCGGGGTGATTCAGTGGCTAACCGAAAACGGCTACAACATTCGCTCGATCTCGGGCTCCTCCATGGGCGCTCTCGTCGGGGGAATTTACGCTACGGGCAAACTCGAACTTTATACGGAGTGGGTGTTGGCGCTCGAGCGCATCCACGTCGTTCGCTTGTTCGATCTGGCGTTCCGCCGCGCCGGGCTTTTCAAGGGCGATCGCATCATGGGCGCACTGCGCGGGCTCATTGGCGAATTCGCCATCGAGAATCTCCCGATATCGTTCACGGCTGTCGCAACCGACCTCGAGTCTGGCGAGGAAGTGTGGTTGCGCGAGGGCAAGCTGTTCGACGCGATCCGCGCCTCGATCGCGACCCCTCTGATCTTCACGCCCTTCGAATATCGCGGTCGAAAGCTGCTTGACGGCAGCTTGGTGAATCCGGTTCCGATTGCGCCCACTCTCAACGATACGACCGAACTGACTGTCGCTGTCCATCTGGGCGGCCCAATCGAGTTTAGGCCGTCCGTGCTCCCAAGCGCGCCCGTCCTTGACGGCAACGCCTATCGGCGGCGCATCCGTGCGTTCATCGAGAGCCTACGCCGCTCTAAGGCAGGCGCTGCGCCTGAGTACGGGATTTTCGACATTGCGTTCGCATCCATGGAAGCGATGCATAACACGATCGCACGGCTCAAGCTCGCCGCATACTCGCCCGACGTAACGGTAGAGATACCGCGCGATGCGTGCGGCTTTTTTGAGTTCTGGCGCGCGAAGGAGCTGATCGCGCTTGGGCGCGAACGTGCCGCGCAGGCGTTTGCAGCGAGCGGGCGCTGACGAACTCCATGATCACCGGGATGATCCGCTTCACCTTATGCGTCGCGGGGATGTCTTACGCGCTCGGGCTGCAAGCGCAGGGGCCTTCGGCGGGCTCAGGACGGCCGTATCCAAGCCGCCCCATCCGCCTGATCGTTCCGTTCCCTCCGGGCGGGTCGAGCGACAGCGTCGCGCGCGTCGTCGTCCAGAAATTCTCCGAAGGCCTCGACCAGCCGGTCGTCATCGAGAACCGGCCGGGGGTCGGCGGCCTGCTCGGCTCGGAGGCGGTGGCGAAGGCCGCGCCCGATGGCTATACGCTGCTCCTCGGCAGCGTGAGCTCGCTCGCCGTCGCGCCGCACTTGTTTTCCAATCCACGGATCGACCCCGGGAAGAATTTTGCGGCGATCGCGCCGATCATGAGCAGTCCGCTCACCGTGATCGCGCGAGCCACGCTGCCGGTCGATTCGATCGCTGACCTGGTCGCGCTCGCGAGATCAAAACCCGGCGCGCTCAACTACGGGGCGGCGGGTCTGGGCACGCACGTATACCTCGTGGCCGAGCTTTTCAAGAAGCAGGCCGGCTTCGACGCCGTATTCGTTCCATTTCAGGGCGGCGCGCCCACCATGACGGCGCTGCTCGCCGGCAACATCGACTACAAGTTCGACGTCGTCAACACCACTTTGCCGCAGGCTCGAGCCGGGAAGGTGAAGGTGCTGGCCGTGACGAGCGCCAGGCGCGTGCCTTTGATGCCCGAGGTCCCGACGCTCGCCGAATCCGGATTTCCCGGAATCGAGGCGACCGCCTGGGTCGGTGTGGTCGGCCCGGCGAGACTGCCGGCGGGCATCGTCTCCCGGTTGAACGCGGAAATCGGGAACGCGGTTTCCGATCGCGACCTGAGCGAGGTCTATGTTGCGCAGGGCGTCGTGCCGGAGCTTGCGAGCCCGGCCGAATTTGCGGAGATGATCAAGCGCGAATACGCGAGGTGGGGGGCGGTGGTGAGGGAGGTCGGCGCGAAGCCCGACTAGTGCATGCACGCTCCGCCGTCGACCACCAGAGTCTGACCGGTGATGAAGTCGCTCTCGGAGGAGGCGAAGAAAACGATCGCGCCGACGAGGTCCTCGGGCTTCTGCGTTCTCTTGAGCGCGCGCTCCCCCGCGGCCGCCGCGCGCATCCTGACGATGCCCTCGCTCGGATTCTCCTCCGACAGGGTGCTGCCCGGCGCGACGCAGTTGACGCAGATGCCGTGTTGCCCGAGCTCGCGCGCGAGCGTGCGCGTGAAGCCCAGCACCCCCGCTTTCGAAGTGACGTAGTGGATGCGGCTCGCCGAGCCCTTCAAGGCGGTGCCCGAGCTGATGTTGATGATCTTGCCGGAGCCGCGCTTGCGCATGTGCGGCACCACGGCGCGCGAGGCGAGCCAGGTGCCGCGCAGATTGACCGCCATCATGCGGTCCCACTCCTCGATCTCGATCTCGTCGAAGGGCGAGCGCGACATCGGGACGGTGGCGAAGATCGCCGCGTTGTTCACGAGGATGTCGATTCGCCCGAATGCCCCGAGCGCGCGCTCGACCATCGCCCCGACGCTCGCTGGGTCGGCGACGTCGGTGCGCACTGCGATCGCCTCGAAGCCCCGGCGCTTCAAGTCCGCGGCGACGGCCTCGGCGGCGATCGCGTCGATCTCGGCGACCACGACCTTCGCGCCTTCTCCCGCCAATCCGAGCGCGTAGACCTTGCCGATGCCGTGGCCGCCGCCCGTGACGATCGCCACCTTTCCCGCCAAACGACCCGCCATGCCTCGTTCCTCCTTGAGGGGCCTCAATGCGTCGGCTTTCGGCCCCTATAGTGCTGCGCGATCTCGGCCCCGGTCGCGCGCCACACGCCTTCGCGCCGGAGAATGTGCGCTAGCGCCGCGTCGAGGGCGCCGATGCGGTGGGGCACGCCGGTGAGATACGGATGCAGCGCGATCGCCATGACGCGGCCCGACTCGGCGCCTTCCTCGTAGAGGACGTCGAACTGACGCACGATCATGTCGCGGAACTCCTCCGCCGTGCGGTTGCGCTTCTCGAACGCGGGCTTGTCGTTGATCTCGGTGCTGTAGGGCACCGACACCAGGCTGCGGCCGCTTTCGAGCGTCATCAGGTAGGGCTGATCGTCGTTCACCCAGTCGCAGACGTACTCGCAGCCTTCGGCGGCGAGGTATTCGAGCGTGTCCCAGGTTTCCTGCAGCCCCGAGCCCAGCCAGCCGACCGGCCGCGAGCCGGTCGCTTGGGCGATCGTGTCGAGCGCGCTGCGGATGGTGCGGCTCTCCTGGCCGGCCCGCAGCTCGTTCAGGCGGCGCGTGTTGCTCTCGTTGTGCCCCATGAACTCCCACTTGCGCGCCTTGCATTCCTCGATGATCTCGGGATGCTGCGCGCACAGGTCGCTGTTCAGCGCGGCCGTGCCGCGCACCCCGTAGCGGTCGAGCACTTTCATCAGACGGAATACGCCCACGCGGTTGCCGTAATCGCGCGCGGCCCACGCGGGGACATCGGGGGGCTTCACGCCCGAGCCGCCGGCGCCCGCGGGAATGTTTTCCGAGAGCGAGAAGAACTCGATGTTCGGGATCACCCAGAGCGCGACGCGCGCGCCGCCCGGCCATTCGAGCCGCGGCCGGCGCGTGATCGGCGAGTAGGGGAACGGCCCGTATGTTGCTGCGCGCGGCTTCATCGCGGCCTCATCGCAACTTCGCCCGCATTCCTTCAAGGTGGGCGATGACCTCCTCCGCGTGCAGCACGTCGGCGTACTTGTGGTGCATGTCGAAGAGGTTGACCTTGTGCGAGAGCAAGCTGCGGTCGAAGCAGCACTCCTCGACCAGCGTCACGTGAAAGCCGTGGGAATAGGCGTCGACCGCGGACGCGCGCACGCAGCCCGAGGTGCTCTCGCCGCACACGATGACGCTCTTCACGCCGAGCTGCGTGAGATGCGCGGCGAGCGGCGTTCCGAAGAACGCGCTCGCGCGGACCTTGGTGATCACGACGTCGTCGGGGGCCGGCTTGAACTCGGGCCGGATCGAGTAGAGCTCCCGATCGGTGCTCACGCCCTGGCGCCGGGTCGCGCGCACGTTCTTCGGCTGGCTCTGCCGCCGCGTGTCGCCGGTCGAGTAGAAGACGGGCAGCCCCGCCGCGCGCGCCGCGGCGAACAGGCGCTTCGTCGGCGCGATCGCCGCCCAGGCGTATTCGCCGCAGGAGTTCGGATACCTCTTCATCACCTCCGGCACGGGCTTCGCTCCGCCCTGGTACACGAGCTCGTACAGGTCGATCGCGACGAGCGCGGGCGAGGGACCGACGCCGACTTCGCGCCGGTAGTTCGAGTAGAGCTCGATCACATCGGGCGGCATGATGTCCTTCCAGCAGTGATCCTCGAAGGGATCGTCCCGACGGTGGGCTTCGGTGATTCGAGTTGCTGCTTTTTGCATGATCAGTCCGCCTTGATGTCCGCCTCGCGCACGATCCTCGTCCAGCGCTCGAAGTCCGACCGGATGAGATCGTGCAGCTCCTCCGGCGTTCCGCCCGCGGGCGAGAGCCCCTGCTTGGCCATGATGTCCGCCACCTCGGGCTCCTTCAAAAGCGTCGCCACGTCCGCGTTCAGCTTCGCGCGCGCCTCGCGCGGCGACCCTTTCGGCACGAGCATCGCGAACCAGGTGCCGACGTTGAAGTCTTTCACGCCCGCCTCGATCAAGCTCGGGATGCCGGGCGTGCGCGGCGTGCGCTTTGCGGCGCCGGCGGCGAGGATGCGGACGCGCCCGCCTTCGGCGAGGGGCAGCGCCACGCCCAGGGAGGTGAACATGAGGCTCACCTGTCCGCCGGCGAGATCGGTGACCGCGGCGGCATTGTTCCGATACGGGACGTGGACGATATCGATTCCGACCGTTGATTTGAACAGCTCCATCATCAGATGCGCGGGCAGGCCGCTGCCGGGTGAAGCGTAGAAGATCTTGCCGGGCTTCGCGTGCGCCATGGCGATCAGCTCGGCGACGCTCTTCGCGGGAAAAGACGCCGAGGCCATCAGCGCGTAATCGCCCCGCGCGAGCAGGATCACCGGCTCGAGGTCGTCGACCGGGTTGTAGCTGCGGTTCACGCTCGCAGCGGAGGCGAAGTTGTCCGCGATGACGAGGACGGTGTAACCGTCGGCGGGGGCGGCCACGGCCGCCTGCACGCCGATGATCCCGCTCGCGCCGGCGCGGTTGTCGACGACGAAGGGCACTTTCCAGGCCTCGGAAAGCCGCGGGCCCAGGTTTCTCGCGATCAAGTCGGCGCTGCTGCCCGGAGTGTAGGGTACGATCGCCTTGACCATGCGGCTCGGGTACTGCGTTTGCGCGGCTGCCGACGCAAGCCATCCGCAGAGAAACAGCAACATCGCGCGTGCAACGCTACCGCTACGCATCTTGGCTCCTTTGCAATCAGTATGCCACGCTCCGCGCCGATTTCGTCGAGCCGACTCTTCGCGAAAGGCGGGAAGCGAGAGTAGACTTTCGCCGCAGGAGGAAACGTCATGAATCGGGGATTCGGAGCCGTCGTCGTCGTTTTTTTGGGGCTGCAGGCCGCATCAGCCCATGCGCAGGAAACCTGGCCCGCCCGGCCGGTGAAGTTTATCGTGCCGTCGTCGCCGGGCGGGGGCACCGATCTCTACGCGCGCCAGCTCGCGCAGGCGCTCTCCGAGCCGCTCAAGCAGCAATTCATCGTGGACAACAGGCCGGGCGCGAGCGGCAACATCGGCGCCGAAGCGGCGGCGAAGTCGGCGCCCGACGGCTACACCTTTCTCGTCACCGCGAATCCGGCGATCGCGGTCAACCCGAGTTTGTACAAGAACCTCCCCTACAACGCCGAGCGCGACTTCGTGCCGGTTGCCCGCGGCGTCGTCGCGCCGCTCGTGATCTGCGTTCACCCTTCGGTGCCCGCGAGGACGCTCGCCGAGCTCGTCGCGCTGGGCAAACGCGATCCCGGGAGGCTTTCCTTCGGATCCGCCGGAACGGGAAGCCCGACCTTCCTCGGAATCCGCATGCTCGAGGAAGTCTCGGGCGCGAAGTTCCTGCACGTGCCCTTCAAGGGCATCGGCAACATGATGCCCTCGCTTCTCGGCGGGCAGCTGAGTTTCGCCTTTCCCGACGCCGCGGTCGCGCTCGCGCACATCAGGGCGGGGAAGCTCGTCCCGCTCGCGATCATCGATCACGCTCCCCAGCTGCCCAAGGTGCCGACGTTCGCGGAAGCCGGATTTCCGGGCCTGGAGATCTACAGCTCCTTCAGCGTGGTCGCGCCGGCGGGGACACCCGCAGCGATCGTGCAGCGCCTGAGCGCCGAGATCGCCCGCGCGATGAAATCGCCGGGGCTCGCCGCGAAGCTCGAGCACGAGACCCTGATCCCGGTGTTCGACACTCCGGAGCTCTTCGCCGCTCACCTGAAAAAGGAAAGAGCCGCCTGGGACGCGGTGATCCGCCGCAATGCCATCGTGCCGGACTAGGGAAGGAGCTGACATGACGGGGACGCGATGGCTGCTGCTCGCGGGAGCGATCGTCCTGCAGGCCTCGGCGCTCGCGCAGTCCTACCCCTCGCGCCCGGTGCGCGTGATGGTCGGATTCGCGCCGGGAGGCCCGAACGACATCATCGCGCGCGCCTACGGCGCGCGGCTCGCCGAGACCTTCGGCCAGCCCTTCATCGTCGAGAACCGCACCGGCGCCGGAGGCAATCTCGCCGCGGAAGCGGTGGCGCGCGCCGCGCCCGACGGTTACACGCTCACGCTCGGCTCGACCGGCCCCAGCGCCGTCAACCCCGCGCTCTACGCGAAGCTCCCCTTCGACCTGGTGCGCGACCTCGACATCGTGAGCCTCGTCGCCACCGGCAACAGCGCGCTCGCCGTGCACCCGGGCGTCCCCGCGGCAAACGTGAAGGAGCTCGTCGCTCTCGCGAGGGCCCAGCCTGGCAAGCTCACCTATGCCTCCTCGGGCAACGGTTCCTCGCTGCACCTCGCGGCCGAGTTCTTCAAGCAGATGACGGGCGTGGACTTGGTGCACGTGCCCTACAAGGGCGCGGCGCTGGCGATGACCGACCTCGTGTCGGGCCAGGTGGACATGAGCTTCGCGCCGGTCGCGAACGTGGTGCCGCTCGCCAAGTCCGGGAAACTGAGGCTCCTCGCGCTCACCGGCGCGAGGCACTCGGCCTTCGCTCCCGGCACGCCGACGCTCGCCGAGAGCGGATTGCCGGGATTCGACGTTTGGACCTGGTACGCGGTCCTCTGCACTGCCGGCACGCCGGAGAACGTCGTCGACCGCCTCCACGCCACGCTCGCGAAAATCGCGCAGAGCCCGCAGCTGAAGGAGCAGCTCGCGAACATCGGCATCGACGCGGAGGCGAGCGCCTCTCCCGCGGACGCGCGCGCCTACCGCGCGTCCGAAGTCGAGAAGTGGGGAAGGCTGGTGCGCGCGATCGGGGTGAAAGCGGAGTAGGATTTCACCCGGGGTTTTTCAAGAACATCTCTGGGGAGGCGCCCATGCGCTTTGGAACACATTCAATCGTCGCGACGGCGGTTTTGAGCGTCGCGCTCGCCGCCTATTCCACCGGCGCCGTCGCTCAAGCGCTCGCCGGCAAAGTCAGCTCCGCCGAAGAAGGCGCGATGGAGGGCGTGCTCATCAGCGCGAAGAGGGCGGGCGCTACCGTCACGATCACCGTCGTGAGTGACAAGGAAGGCCGTTACGCTTTTCCCGCCGCGAAGCTCGAGCCCGGCCGCTACTCGATCCGCATCCGCGCCGTTGGCTACGACCTCGAGGGGCCGGGCGCCGTGGACATCACGGCGCAGCCCGCCGCGCTCGATCTCAGGCTCAAGAGGACCTCCGACCTCGCCGCGCAGCTCTCCAACGGCGAGTGGATGGCGAGTGTCCCCGGCACGGATGCTCAGAAGGGGCAGCTCTTGAATTGCGTCGGCTGCCACACGCTCGAGCGCGTGGTGCGATCGCAATACGACGCCGACACCTTCACCAAGACCATCCTGCCGCGCATGCAGGGCTACGTGAACCAGAGCATTCCGCAGCATCCGCAATTGCGCAAGGCCGAGCGGCTGATGGAAGAGCGCGGCGACCAGCGCGTGCAGGTGTACCGCTCCACCGCCGAGTATCTCGCCACGATCAACCGCGGGCCCGCGCAGAAGTGGAGCTACGAGCTGAAGACGCTTCCGCGCCCGAGCGGCCGCGCGACGCGCGTCGTCTACACCGAATACGACCTGCCGCGCGAGACGATCTCGCCGCACGACGTCATCGTCGATTCCGAGGGCATCGCCTGGTATTCGAGCTTCGGCGAGCAGAACCTCGGCCGCCTCGATCCGAAGACGGGCGAGGTCACGGAATTTCCCATCGACGTGCACAAACCGGGATTCCCGACGGGGCTCCTCGGTCTGCGCGCTGATCGCGCGGGGAACCTGTGGCTCGGCAACATGTACCAGGCGACGATCCTCAAGTTCGACCGCAAGACGACGAAATTCACCACCTGGAAGCTGCCGCCCGAGCGGAACATCGACGCCGCGCAGGTGAACATGGTGAGCCCGCAAGCCATGCACGTCGACGGCAAGGTGTGGACGCAGAACAACGGCTTCGCCGGCGTGCACCGCCTCGACGTCGCCACCGGCAAGATCGAGACCTGGGAGCCGTTCAAGAGCGCGCCCAAGGGCGAGCCGCACAACATCTACGACGTCATCCCGGACTCGCAGAACAACGTCTGGTTCACCGACTTCCGCTGGCGGCATATCGGGCGCATCGACGCGAAGACGGGCGAGGTGAAGATGTTCGAGATACCGGCTGCGGCCAAGGTCGTCGCGCCGCGCCGCGGCATGATGGACGCCAAAGACCGGCTCTGGTTCGCGCAGTACCGCGGCGACAAGATCGCGATGCTCGATACGCGCACCGGCGAGTTCAAGGGCTGGACGATATCGCCGCGCTGGTCATCGCCCTACGACGTCGTGATCGACAGGAACGAAGAAGCGTGGACCGGCTCGATGATCACCGACCAGGTGACGCGCCTGGATACCAGGACCGGACAGTCCGTCGACTACCTGCTGCCGCGCACGACCAATATTCGCCGCGTGTTCGTGGACGACTCGACCACGCCCGTGACTTTCTGGGTCGGCAGCAACCACGGCGCCTCGATCGTGAAGCTCGAGCCGCTCGACTAGACGCGGCTCGAGGCTTGCACGCTAGTGCCCGAGCCCCGGCAGGCTCGGCAGGGTCGGCAGGGTTGGAGCCGGTCCCGTCGTTATCGGAGCAGGGGCGACGATCGGCGGCACGGAGGGCGTTCCGATCGGCGAAGTGATCGGGGTTCCTCCGGGCGCAGGCAGCCCGATCGGCGGAGTGGTCGGGGTTCCTCCGGGCAGCCCGATCGGCGGGGCGGCAGGCGTTCCGACGGGCGCCCCAATCGGCGCAGTGATCGGGGTTCCAGGCAACCCAACGGGCGGTAGGACCGGCGCCCCAATCGGCGGAAGGACCGGCGTCGTGATCGGCGTTCCTCCGGGCAGCCCGATCGGAGCGACCGGGGTCGGGACAGGAGAAGTTCCGACGAGCGGCAAAGTCGCAGCCAGGCTCGACAGGGTCTGGGTGAGATTGCCGAGAGTCGAGTCGAGGGCCGACGATAGCGGCAGGGACTGAAGCGCGCCAGCGAGCGTGGCGGTCAGATCACGGGTCGGGCTTTCCGCGAGAACGCTGCGGACGCTCCGGGTCAAACCGCCGGTCAAGGTCCCGGTCAGATCGCCGAGGCCGGTCAAACCGCCGTTCAAGGCCCCGGTGACGCCGCCGACGCCGGGAAGGCCGCCGCTCAAGCCGCCGCCCGTCCCGCCACCCGGCCCGCCCAGTATCGGCGGCAGGGGTGCGATCACGATTCCCGTCCTGTCGGTAAAACGCGCCTGCTCGTCCTGCGCGCTGCGCAGGAACGGCGGCGGCAGGAACAGGGGCGTGGGGCTCGAGCGCTCGTCGGCGAGGTGGAAGAATTCGCCCGCGCCGAATTCGCGCTCGAGCAGCCGGTCTTCGAAGGGCGTCACCGCGATCCTGCCCTGGATGACCTCACCGTACAGTCCGCTGGCGGCGGTGCTGCCGTCGGAATCCTTGCACTCGCGCTGGCACATGACGACGCTGAAATCCGTGCCGCGGATTCCGATCGTGGCGACCGGCACGCGCAGCCTGAAATTGCTGCGGGTGCGGCGGCCGATCAGGCCCGTGACGGAGCGTGCGCCGCCTTTCAGCAGGCTGAAGAAAGCGGCCTCATGGCGACCCTGCGCGTAGGAATACTCGTCGACGACGAAATCCGAATTGGCGCGTATCCAGACCAGGCCCGAATCGGTGAAGACGATGAGCACCTTGCCGTCGCTGCCGGTATGGATTTGATCGCCCGACTCGACGGCGGCGCCGCGGGAGAGCCGCAGGATCTGGCTGCCGCGGAGCACGAGCGCGTCGCCGTCCGCGCCCAGCACTTTTCCGGCGGGTTCCGCGAACACGGGCAGAGCGAGCGCAGCGGCGCAAAATGCGACGCACAACATCCCCAGAAGACGCGTCGAGCGCATGCGTGCATTGACTGAAGGTTTCATGCTCACCTCGCGAATAAGGTAGAACACTCCCACGCAATCAACATAGAACACTCCCGCGGAATTCGCTGTCGTCGCGTCCGTATTTTTCTTGTACCGGATCGTTTACCCGGGATGGCCGCCCAGCTACGCAGGCCCGGCCGGCGCCGGGCTCACCCAGTGTGCCGGGGGCGAAAGCCCGCATCAATTCGAAGGCGGGAGGCGCTGTGATATTTTTCCGCGCGAAAACGCGGCCCGGCCCCGGGCCGCTTCGTTCACGTCGGATTTCCACGACTCCCTGTAACGCTTGCGCGACATTCGGATATCATTTCCTCGCAAGGAGGAGACCCTGAAAAACAGCCTCATTTCTCACGCGGCGTTCGGTTGCGCAACGGCATTGTTCGCTTCCTGCGTTACCTACGTGATGCTCGCCAGATGGTCCGAATGGATGTCGCCGCGGCAGTCGCGCGCGCAGTGATGCTGAAATCGGCGCCAAGGAAATGAAGATCTCCGTCGTCGTTCCCGCGTTCAACGAAGAGCGATTGCTGCCCGGCTCGCTCTCCAGCATCCGCGCGGCCGCGGAAGGATTCGCCCGGCTCGGCTGGGAGTCCGAGCTGATCGTGTGCGACAACAATTCGAACGACCGCACGGCGCAGATCGCGAAGCGCGCGGGGGCCGAGGTCGTGTTCGAGCCGGTGAACCAGATCGGCCGGGCGCGCAATACCGGCGCAGCCCGCGCCCGCGGAGACTGGATTTTTTTCGTGGACGCCGATTCCTATCCGAGCGCCGAGCTTTTTCTGGACGCGGCCGATGCCATCCGCGCGGGCTGTCTCGCCGGCGGAAGCACCGTGCGCTACGAGGACCCGCATCCCGCCGTCGCGCTCCTGACCGGGATCTGGAACGCGGTGAGCCGGATCAACAAATGGGCGGCGGGGTCGTTCATCTTCTGCGAGGCGGCGGCGTTCCGCGAGACGGGCGGCTTCAGCGAGGAGCTGTACGCGAGCGAGGAGATCGACCTGTTCCGGCGCCTGAAGCGCCTGGCTCGCCGCGACCGGCGAACCATCGTGATTCTGCACCGCCATCCCCTTCGCACCAGCGACCGCAAGCTGCGGCTCTACGGCTGGCGCGAGTTTTTCTGGTTCGTGGTGAAGGCCGTCGTGTCGCGCGGGCGCACGCTGCGGAGCCGGCAGCACTGCTTCACCTGGTACGACGGCCGGCGCTGACACGCCCGGGACGGGCGTCCCGGGCTCTTGCTAGGACTGCGTCTGCGCTTTCAGGTGCGCCTTGGATTTTCTGCCGGGAGCGGCAGGCGGAATATAGCCCGCGATCCTGCAGAGGAGGCCCTCGCTCCTCTTGCCGTTGTTGAACCGGATGGACTGGCACAGCATGACCTCGCCGCGCGCCGAGAGCGCGGACACGTGCAGCCGCACGTTTTCGAGCGAGATTCCGGTATCCGACGCGATCTCCGAGTCCAGCCGTTCGCCGCGGTCTTTCAGGTACTTGAGAATTTCCTGCAAGGCGGTACTCCTTGTTTTCCATGCCGGGGATGTGCCTGGCCACCCCGAAAGCGGAGCCGTATTCTACGCTAAAGTGAGGGATCTCGCCCGGTTTCCCGGCTCTCGGCGGCAAGGCCTTGATCGGGCAGCGATCTGCATTACCTTTTCGCGAGAGAGCTCGGCGTATCGCTCGACTAGGCGTTCGCTACGCCCGCGCGCGTCTTCTTCGCGCTGCGCTTGGCGAGATTCTTCGCCCGCTTCGCGGTTCCGGCGAAATCCTTTTTCGCCCGTTTCCTTCTGCGCCGGGTCTCCAGCATCTTGGAGTGAGTCACGTGGGTCAAACTGGCCTCCGATCGGTTGCGTTGCGGTTCTACTGCCCCATGATCTCGCGCACGAGGTCGGTCGCGCCGTAGACCTTGCTCAAGCTTTCCAGGATCGCCCCGCTGTGGACTGCGACCGCGCGGTTGGTGCGCGGGTCGAACCAGAAGGCGCCGCCCAGCGAATGGATGTTGCCGTCGAAGATGAGGCCGACGATCTCGCCCGCGCGGTTGATCATCGGGCTGCCCGAGTTGCCGCCGATGATGTCGTTGGTGGTCGCGAAATCGAAGCGCTGCGCCAGGTTCAGGCTGCCCTTCGCCGCGTGCCATGACGCGGGCAGGGCGAAGGGATCGGCGCCCGTGTCGCGCGCGAACGCGCCGGCGAAATCGGTGAAGGGCGCGATCTTCCTGCCGCCTTCGCTCCAGCCGGCGACTTCGCCGTACGAGAGCCGCAGGGTGAACGTCGCATCGGGATAGGCGCTGGTTCCGTGCCGCGCGAATCGCGCCTGCGCGATCAATTCGGCGTTTTTCTGCACGACGGCTTCCACTTCGCGCTCATAGCGCTTGCGGATGGCGCGCGCCGCCGGGTCCACGGCCGATGCGAGCTTGATGAACGGATCGTCCGATCCCGCGATCGCCTCCTTGCCGCCGGCCCACAGGGCCCTGCGCACCGCCGGGTCGCCGAGCCGGGTGCCGGCGATCCATTCCGCCGCGAGCTGTTCGGGCGACTTCCTGCCGAGCACGAAGCGCACGAAAGGATCGTCGGCGCCGAGCAGCTCGCGCATTTTCGTCAGCGACCAGGTGAGCCTCATCGTCTCGTACTCGGGATAGATCGGCGCGGTGGAAAACAGGCGCTGCTCGACCTCCGGGAGGCGCGAATCGTTGAACTCGGGCAGGCGGTCCGCGTCCGGCTTCGCGCGCTCCTCGGCGCCGCGCGCGAGCGCTCGCGCGTATCCGAAGTGGCGGCCTGTAAAGGCGCGCGCCTGCTCGATCGCCGAGTATTGCGCCTCGATCTCGCGGTAGACCTGCTGCGCCTTTTCTATCGCATCCCACGCGCCGCCCACCCGGGCGCGCAGCGCGGGCCGCGAAGCGACGAAGGCGCGCAGCTCGTTTTCCTCCTTCTGCTTGTACTTCATCAACGCGGGGTCGAGCAGGGCCTTCAGCTCGCCGACCAGCGCCTTGTAGCTGTTCTCGATGCCGAACAGATCGTTTTCAGCGATGCGCGCCGCCTCGGGCCCGAGCTTGCCGTACTGCTCGAGGATGCCGCGCTCCTCGGCGAGGCGCAGCAGGCCGCCGATCAGACGCACATCGCGGAAGGTTTCCAGCTCCGACATCGTCAGCTGTCGCTGGGTCGAGCCCGGATGGCCGCTGACGAAGACCATCTCGCCCGCCTCGGCGCCCGCCTTGCTGAACGGGAAGAAATCCTTCAGCCGCGCCGGTCCGCCGTTTTCGTAGACGCGCAGCAGCGCGATGTCGAGGTCGTAGCGCGGGAAGTTGAAGTTGTCCGGGTCGCCGCCGAAAAACGCGATCGCCAGCTCCGGGGCGAAGGCGAGGCGCACGTCCTGGAAACGGCGATAGCGGTACAGATGGTACAGACCGCCGTGATAGAGATCGACCACGTCGCAGCGCGCGGTTTCCCTTTCGGCGCCGACGCAGGCCGAGGACAATTTCGCCTCGACGGCGTTTTTCGCGAGCTTGAACGCCTCGCCGTCGAGGCCTGCGACGGCGCCCTTGACCTTGTCGGTCACGTCGCTGATTCTCTCCAGCCGGTTGATCTCGATCTCCGGGCAGCGCACTTCTTCCCCGCGGCCGCGCGCGAGGAAGCCGTCGGCGATGAAATTCTTCTTCGCGCTCGAGAGCTGGGCGAGGCACTGCGCGGCGCAATGGTGATTGGTCATCACCAAGCCGTCTTTGGAAACGAACGACGCCGAGCAGCCGCCGGCGATGCGCGCCGACGCGCGCATCACGTGATCGACCCAATCCCTGCCCGGCGTGAAACTGTATTGCGCCTTCAGGCGCGAGACCGGCAGATTGTCCAGGGGCCACATTCCCTCGGCCGCGATCGCGGCGCAGGGGATCAGCAACGCGGCCGAAAGGAAGCGCATCAGCGTGCCGGCTCTTCCCTCGCCGTCCAGTAGAGCAGCACGATGAGGGCGGCGTACGGCAAGAGAGAGAGGAGGTCGGCGGCGCGGCCTTCGAAGAACGGATTGTGCGCGGCCGACCAGGCGGTGACCGCCTTGTCGAAATCGCCGAGCACCCCGGCAGAAAAGGCGATGAGGATCCCGGCGAGCGCGCCGCCGGCGATGTAGCCGGAGGCGAGCAGCACCCCTGGGCTGCGGTCGCCCGCCGCGGCGCGCTCCTCCTCGCTCGCGTTGGCGTACGCCGGCAGCCGGTTGCGGCGGCGGTCTACGAGCCAGCGCACCATTCCGCCCACGAAGATCGGCGCCGAGGACGAGAGCGGCAGGTACACGCCGACCGCGAAAGGCAGCGAAGGCACGTTCGCCATCTCCAGCACCAGCGCGATGACCACGCCGAAGATCACCAGCGCCCAGGGCAGCTGCTGATCGAGAATGCCCTTGATGATGTAGGACATGAGCACCGCCTTGGGCGCGTCGTACTTGCGCACTTGCGTGCCGTCGGGGCGCGTCGTGTGGCTGCCGTTGATTCCCGGGTCGACGAGGTAGACCGCCCTGCCGGCGTCGTCGACGAGATATTTTCCGGCGGGGCCGCCCGCGAGGTCCGTCTTGTGCCACACGCGGTAGCTGGCGGCGTCCTTCAGAGCCTGCGGTCCCTGCAGCACGGCGGTGTCACCGAGCGCGGTGGCGTCGGTGCGCAGCCCCGGCGCGACCTGGGCGATCGGCACGTACACGGTCGCGGCGTCGTTCAGCTTGAGCAGGATCGGCCCCAGCACGACGGCCGAGGCGAGCGCGCCGGCGAGGATCGCGATCTGCTGCAGCCGCGGCGTGGCTCCGATCAGGAACCCGGTCTTCAGATCCTGCGACGTCGAGCCGGCGTTGCTCGAGGCGATGCAGACGATGGCGCCGACCGACAGGGCGGTCACGTAGTACGGACCGCCGGTCCAGCCCACCACGAGGAAGATCAGGCAGGTGAGGAGCAGCGTCGCCACCGTCATCCCGGAAATGGGATTGCTCGACGAGCCGATTTCCCCGGTCAGCTGCGACGATACGGTGGAAAAGAGGAACCCGAACACGAGGATCAGCAGCGCGCCGAGCAGGTTCATGTGCAGGGGCGGGGAGAGCATGATGGCGATGATGATGGCAAGGCAGCCGACGAGCACCCACTTCATGGGGATGTCCCGATCGGTGCGCCCGGCTGCCGCGCCGCCCGCGCCGCCGCCATAGCCCTTGAGGCTTCCGCCGAGGCTGCGCCAGATCATCGGCAGCGCTTTCACGAGGCTCACCACGCCGCCCGCCGCCACCGCACCCGCGCCTATGTAGAGCACGTAGGCGCCGCGGATCTGGTTGGGGCTCATGTCGTGGATCAGCTTCGCGCCCGGCGCGAGCGGAACCGGGAGCGCGTCGCCGAAGAACTTGATGAGCGGAATGAGCAGGAGGTAGGCGAGCACCCCGCCCGCGCACATGATGGAGGCGATGCGCGGGCCGATGATGTAGCCTACGCCGAGAAGCTCGGGGGAAATCTCCGCGCCCACCGAGCCGCCTTTTAAAGGCGCACCGAAGACCTTCTCGGCCACGTCTTTCCAGCCCTTCAGGGCGATGTTGACGGTCTTGTAGGCGAGGCCGATGGCGAATCCGAGGAAGATGACGCCGGCACGGCCCGAATCCACCGCCCCCGAGCCGCCCGACTGCGCCGATTTCGAGATCTCCGCCGCCTTCAGCACCTCGGCGCACGCCGTGCCTTCCGGATATTTCAGCTGGCCGTGGCGCGCGACGATCAGCGTGCGGCGCAAGGGGATCATCATCAGGATGCCGAGCAGGGCGCCGAGCACGGCCACCAGCGTGACGCGCGCGATCTCCAGGTCGAACCCGAGAATGAGGATCGCGGGCATGGTGACCCCGAGGCCGAAGGCGATCGACTCGCCCGCGGACCCCGCGGTCTGCACGATGTTGTTCTCGAGGATGGTGGAATCGCGCACCCCGGCCTTCGACGCGAGGCGAAAGAGGGCAATGGCGATCACCGCCACGGGGATCGAGGCGCTGACCGTCAGTCCGACCTTGAGCACCAGGTAGAGCGAGGAGGCGCCGAACAGCATGCCGAGGAGCGCGCCCATGACGACCGCGCGCAAAGTGAATTCGTCGAGGCTGGCGCTGTCGGGGACGAAGGGACTGTGCGAGGGGGCGGGCACGCCGGTTATTCTATAATGCCCGCTCGCCACGGTCTGCATCAGTCCTTCTCCCCACATGAAACACCTTCGATTCCTTCTCGCCGCCGCGGCATGGGCCGCCGGCGCGTCCCAGCCGTTGTCTGCGGCCGAACCGGCCCGACCCGTTCCGCCGCGCTTCAGCGTGGGCTACATGGATGCGAGCGTCGACCCGCGCGCCGACTTCGCGCGCTACGCCTTCGGCGCCTGGCAGAAGGCGAATCCCGTGCCGCCCGACAAGGCGCGCTGGGGCAGCTTCAACGAGCTCGAGCAGTACAACCAGCTCGCGCTCAAGGGCATCCTCGAAGGCGCGGCGGCGCGCGCTCATCAGCCCGGCTCGGTCGAGCAGAAGGTCGGCGATTTCTTCGAGTCGGCGATGGATACCGCCGCCGTCGATGCCGCGGGCCTGAAGCCGGTCGAGACCGACCTCGCGCGGGTCGCGGCGATCTCCTCGACGCCCGAGCTCGCGCGCGCGCTCGCGAGCCTGCACGACCACGGCATCGACGGGTTTTTCCGCGTCTTCGTCAGGGCCGACCAGAAGAAGAGCGAGATCAACGCCCTCTATGCCTATCAGGGCGGCATGAGCCTGCCGAGCAAGGCCTACTACTTCGACGGGCAATTCGAGAAATTCCGCGCCGCGTTCGTCGAGCATGTCGCAAAGATGCTCTCGCTCGCGGGCGACGCGCCCGAAATCGCCGCCGCCGGCGCGAAGACGGTGTTCGAGGTGGAGAAAGCGCTGGCCGCCGACGCCAAGACTCCCGCCGAGCTGCGCGACGCGCTCGCCAACTACAACAAGATGGCCACCGCCGATCTCGCGGGCAAAGTGCCGGTCTTTCCCCTGGCGCGCTACCTGACCGATCGCGGCATCGCCGGTCCGGCCGCCGCCGATATCATCGTCGGTCAGCCGCGGTTCTTCGAGGGCCTGCAGCGGCAATTGAGCGAGCGCCCGCTCGCCGACTGGAAGGTCTATCTGCGCTATCACGTGCTGCGCTCAGCAGCCCCCTATCTCGCCGCGCCGTTCGAGGCGGAGCACTTCCGCTTCTACGGCACCGTCCTGCGCGGCACGCCCGAGATGGAGCCGCGCTGGCAGCGCTCAGCGAGGACGATCGACGGCGCGATCGGCGAGGCCTTGGGACAGCTCTACGTCGAGCGCTACTACCCGCCCGAGGCCAAGGCGCGCATGGACGAGATGATCCGCAACATCACTGCGGTCATGCGCGACCGTCTCTCGAAGCTCGAATGGATGACCGAGCCCACCCGAGCGAAGGCGCTCGCCAAGTTCGACCGCTTTTTCGCCAAGATCGGTTATCCGGCCAAGTGGCGCGACTACTCGAGCGTCGCGATCCGGCCCGGCGCCTTTCTCGCCAACGTGCGCGCGGCGACCGAGTTCGAAGTCAGGCGCCGCCTCTCGCAGCTCGGCAAGCCGGTCGACAAGGCCGAATGGAGGATGACTCCGCCCACCGTGAACGCCTACTTCGATCCGACGGCCAACAACATCAATTTTCCCGCCGGGATCCTCCAGCCGCCGTTCTTCGATTTCTCGCTCGACGACGCGGTCAACTACGGCGGCATCGGCGCGGTCATCGGCCACGAGATCACGCACGGCTTCGACGACCAGGGCCGCCACTACGACGCGGAGGGCAACCTCGCGGACTGGTGGACGCCCGAGGATGCCGCCCAGTTCCAGGCACGCGCGAAGAAAGTCGTGGAGCAGTTCTCAGGCTACGAGCCGCTGCCGGGAGTGAAAGTGAACGGCGAGCTGACCCTCGGCGAAAACATCGCCGATCTCGGCGGCGCGAGCCTCGCCTACGAAGCCCTGCAGCGCTCGCTCGCCGGCAAGGAGAAGAAGCTCATCGACGGGCTCACGCCCGAGCAGCGCTTCTTCCTCTCGTGGGCGCAGGTGTGGCGCACCAACATGCGCGAGAATGCCCTGCGCCAGCAGCTCGCCGTCGATCCCCACTCGCCCGGGATGATCCGCGCCATCGGCCCGCTCGTGAACCTCCAGCCCTTCTACGACGCCTTCGGCATCCGGGAAGGCGATCCGATGTGGCGTAGACCCGAGGACCGCGCCAAGATCTGGTGAGCGCCCGGACGCATCTGCTTCTCCTCGCGCTCCTGGGCGCGGCTAGCCCCGCTCTTCCCGCGGAAACGCCGCTCGCCTCGCTTCCCTACACTCCCGGCCTCGACGTGAGCGCAATGGACAGGTCCGCAGAACCTTGCGTCGACTTCTACCGCTTCGCCTGCGGCGGATGGATGAGGAACAACCCCATCCCGCCCGACGAGTCGCGCTGGAGCGTGTACGGCAAGCTCGCGCGCGAGAACCAGCGTTTCCTCTGGGGGATACTCGAAGACCTGGCGAAGCGCAGCGCCGGCCGAAGCGCTACGCAGCAGAAAATCGGAGATTATTTCGCCGCCTGCATGGACGAAGCCGCGGTCGAGAAATCGAGCGCGCGGCCGCTGAAGCCGCATCTGGAGCAGATATTCGCGATGAAATCGAAGCGCGATCTTCCCGCAGTGCTCGCCCGGCTGCATCTCGTGACCGGCTCGAGCGGCCCCTACTTCGTATTCAGCTCGAACCAGGACTTTGCCGATTCCACCAGCGTGATCGCGTTCGCCGGCGCGGGCGGTCTCGGCCTTCCCGACCGCGACTTCTACACGAAGGACGACGACAAGTCGAGGGAGCTGCGCACCCGCTACGCGGCCCACGTCGCGCGCACGTTCGAGCTTCTCGGCGATCGGCCAGGCGCGGCGGGACGCGAAGCCGCCAAGGTCATGGAGATCGAGACGAAGCTCGCCCGCGCCTCGCTCACCCGCACCCAGCGCCGCGATCCCTACCAGTTGTTCCACAAGATGGACGCCAGGGGTCTGAAGGCGCTTACGCCGGGATTCGACTGGGACCTCTACCTGAAAACCGCCGGTCTCCCGGGATTGAATGCGTTCAACGTCACCGAGCCGGAATTCTTCAGGGAGCTGGACAGGCAATGGCGCTCAATCGCCCTCGCCGACATCAAGACCTATCTGCGCTGGCACGCCGCCCACGCGAGCGCGCCGTTCCTGTCTTCCGCATTCGTGAACGAAGACTTTGATTTCTTCGGCAAGACCCTTTACGGAGTGCCTGAGCTGAAGCCGCGCTGGAAGCGCTGCGTAGCGCTGGTCGACGCGCAACTGGGCGAAGCGCTCGGCCAGGAGTTCGTGAGCCGCGCCTTCAGCCCCGAGCTGAAACAGAAGACCCTGCACATGACGAAGCAAATCGAACAGGCGATGGAGGACGACCTCAACCGGATCGAGTGGATGAGCGCGGCGACCCAGCAAAAGGCCCTGGAAAAGCTGCACGCCATCGTGAACAAGATCGGATACCCGGACAAATGGCGCGACTACGGACCCGTGGACGTCAGGCGCGATGACTTCGCCGGCAACGTGGCGCGCGCCAACCTGTTCGAGTCGCGGCGCAGGCTCGCGAAGATCGGCAAGCCGCTCGACCGCGGCGAGTGGAGCATGACGCCGCCGACGGTCAATGCCTCGTACGACCTGCAGATGAACGACATCAACTTCGCCGCAGGCGTGCTGCAGCCGCCCCTGTACGATCCGAAGATGGACGACGCGCCCAACTACGGCAACACCGGCGGCACCATCGGCCATGAGCTGACGCACGGGTTCGACGACGAGGGACGCCAATTCGACGCGCAGGGCAATCTGAAGGATTGGTGGACTGAGAAGGACGCCAAGGAGTTCAACGACCGCGCGCAGTGCATCGTCGACCAGTACGCGCAGTACACGATCGTCGACGACATCAGGATCAACAGCAGGCTGACCGAAGGCGAGGACATCGCCGACTTGGGCGGCCTCGTGCTCGCGTGGCTCGCCTGGAAAGCCGAGACGGCCGGCACCGAGCCCGAGAGCCGCGACGGCTTCACGCCCGAGCAGCGCTTCTTCGTCGGCTACGCGCAGTGGGCCTGCGAGAGCAACCGCCCGGAGGATCTGCGCGCGAGGGCCCTCACCGATGCGCACTCGCCCGGCAAGTACCGCGTCAACGGGCTGGTGGTGAACATGCCCGAGTTCGAGCGCGCGTTCTCGTGCAAGGCCGGAGCGCCCATGGTCCGCGAAAACCGCTGCCGCGTGTGGTAAGGACGGCGATGGCGAATTCCCTGACCGGGGCCGCCGCGGCGCCCAGCCCGGGCTTGAGCCCGCTGATCCTCGCCTGCCTCGCCGCCACCTGGCTGATCTGGGGCTCGACCTATCTCGCGATCAAGTGGGCGCTCATCAGCCTGCCGCCTTTTTTCCAGATGGGAACGCGCTTCCTCGTTGCGGGTGGGCTGCTCATGGCGTGGATGCGCCTCGCGCGCAAGGCGAGCTGGCCTACGCGCGCGGAGTGGCGCAACGCGTTCTTCGTGGGCACGCTGATGCTGGGCGGCGGCATGGGAAGCACCGCGTACGCCGAGCAGTCGGTGGATTCAGGACTCGCGGTGGCCTTCATCGCCGTGGTCCCGATCATGATCGCGGCGATCAACATGCTGTGGAAGGTGTATCCCTCGAGGCTGGAGGCGACCGGCATCGCGGTGGGCCTCGCCGGCGTTCTGATGCTGACGCAGGGCGCGGGCTTCCGCGCGTCGCCGACCGGCCTCGCGGCGATCGCCGTCGCGTGCCTCAGCTGGTCGGCGGGGAGCGTGCTGAGCCAGCGCCGCTGGACGCTCGCTCCGGGGGCGACGGGCTTCGCGAGCGAGATGCTCTGCGGCGGATGCGCCCTGATGCTGATTTCGCTCGCCTCGGGCGAGACGGCCGCCGTGGCTTCGCACTGGCCGTTTCACGCAAAAGCGCTGCTCGCGTGGGCCTACCTCGTGGTGTTCGGGTCGCTGCTCGCCTTCAACGCCTACATGGTGCTGCTCGCGCGCGTATCGGGCGGCCTCGCGTCGAGCTACACTTTCGTCAACCCCGTGATCGCGCTCTTGCTCGGCGTATGGCTCGCGGGCGAAGTGGTCACCGCATTCGAGTGGCTGTCGACCGCGGTGATCCTGCTGGGCGTGGTCCTCTTGATGGCGAGGCGACCCGCCTGAAGCCGTCGGGAATCTCTCGGGAGGAGGCGTCGTGAAGAAAATCGTCCTGATCGCCGCATTCCTGGGAATGGCGCTTCCCGCCGCGCGATTCGCGGCGGCGCAAGCCGAGACCTATCCGGCGCGGCCGCTGCGGCTGATCGTCGCCTTTCCTCCCGGCGGCAGCGTGGACGTGGTCGCGCGCCTCGTCGCGCCGCAGCTCTCGCAGAGGCTGGGACAGCCGGTGGTGGTCGACAACCGCAGCGGCGCCTCGGGCAACATCGGAACCGAGCTCGCGGCGCGCGCGAAGCCCGACGGCTACACGCTTTTGATCCACACGATTCCGTTCGTCGCGAACGTCCACCTCTACAGCCCGCTGCCTTACGATCCGCTCGCCAATTTCGCTCCGGTCTGCCTGCTGTCCTCCTCGCCCTCGGTGCTGGTGGTGCACCCCTCGGTGCCGGCGCGCTCGGTGGGCGAGCTGCTGCAGCTCGCGAGAGCCAAGCCCGGGGCGCTGAACTACTCGGCGGCGGGCGCCGGCACCAACCCGCACATCGCCGGCGAGCTGTTCAACATGCTGGGAGGCGTGGACATCGTGGCGGTCCAATACAAGGGCGGCGGCCCGGCGCTGGTCGCGGTGCTGGGCGGTGAGATCGGGATCACGTATCCGAACATCTCGGAAGCGGTCCCTCACGTCGCCGCGGGGAGGCTGCGCGCGCTCGGCGTGACCGGAGCGAGGCGCGCCGCGGCCTTGCCGGAGGTTCCGACGATCGCGGAAGCCGGAGTGCCCGGATACGAGTTCGTCACCTGGCACGGCGTGCTCGCGCCCCGGGGTACGCCCGCGGAGATCGTCGCCCTGCTGAACGCGAAGCTGAAGGCCGCCCTGCGCTCCCCCGAGCTCTCGGCGCGCTTCGCGCAGATGGGCCTGGACGTGATCGCGAGTTCTCCGGAGGAATTCTCCGCCCACCTGAAAAAAGAAATCGAGAAGTGGGGCAAGCTGATCCGGGAAAGGCGCATGCGCGTGGAGTGAGGGCGCGATTTTTTCCCCTCCTGTCTTCAGGAGGGGTGCCGCCGAAGGCGGCGGGGTGGTGAGGGTGGCTAACCTAGGGAGGGAAATATGGGTTCCATGGAGTGGATCTTGGTCGTTGGGTTCTTTTCTCTGGGGTTCTTGCTCTTTTTGATCTACCGTGAGTTGGCGGCGCTTAGAACGGATTTTCGCCAAACCGCGGCCTTCCTTTCTGTCCGCCTATCAAATGAGCGTTACAAACCGGACTGAGGCACGGCCGTTTTTTTTTCGACCACACGCCGTGAACACAAGCGTAGGATGACCGCTGGCCAAAGCGCGGCCCGCAGAGACCGCGCAGGTTTCACCATCCGAGGGGAGTCCTCATGCCGTCCTTCAACGAGCAGTTCGCACACCGCCGCCGTCTCCTTCAATGGTTGTCCGCGAGCCCCCTGCTCGCCTCGCCGGGCTTCTCATTTGCCGGAGTGGACCGTCCCTCGAAGCTCCCCGAGCTCGAGGCGAACGCGCCGCTCATCGGAAAACCCGAAGAGGCGATCAACGTGTTCGACTTCGAGCCGGTGTTCTTCAAGAACGTGCCGCCCGCGCACGTCGGCTACATGGCCTCGGGGATCGACGCCGAGGCGACGCTGAAGGGGAACCGCGAGGCCTTCTCCAAATACTATCTGCGGCCGCGGCGCCTGAACGACGTGTCCAAGGTGGACATGAGCGTCGACATCCTCGGCGTGAAGTATCCGAACCCGATCTTCATCTGCCCGACGGGCGGCAACAAGGCCTATCACCCGGAAGGCGAGGCGGCGGTCGCACGCGCGGCGAAGACGGGCGGGCACCTCGAGATGCTCGCGACCCCCGCGACCACTTC
>Ga0209807_1000150_pt1 | contig 29777 bp, 29 predicted proteins | sample GraSoiAngelo_154_FD_186168 | JGI IMG/M metagenome (GOLD analysis project Ga0209807, IMG submission 186168) | Grasslands soil microbial communities from the Angelo Coastal Reserve, California, USA - 14_1009_13_20cm (SPAdes) (version 2) | ecosystem: Environmental > Terrestrial > Soil > Grasslands ... | reverse complement strand
GGGGTAGACGACACACTTCCAATAACAATTCCGAAAGGAAAAACGCGAAACTCAGAAGATTAGTCGACGACCTTCAGGTTGACTCCTGATGCGGTAACTGATCCTTCAGCTTATTTCCGCACGTGGGGCAGAAGCTCAGTTGTTCTCCGACAACTTGACCGCAAAAGCTGCACCTTTTTGACACTGTTTGCCCGGCGGGCGTCGGTGTGGGTTGTCTCTGAAGGTAAAAGGAGACTGGAGGGGGTGGAGGGATTACCGGAGGGGCCTTTCTAGGGCGAAACGCAACCACAATCTCGACTGCTGCGAAGGCGAGGAAGAAGAGTCCAAGTCCTAACCGGAAGTTGTCGTGGGTTATGTAGGTGCGTTGGAAGTCGACCGTCTCTGTGCTGTTGAAGAGGCCGCTTCCATGACGGAACACGATGTAGTACGTATCCTGCACGGTGAAGGCGAAAGAAATGGCGCTCGATGCAACGTCCTGAATGGAGTACATGCTATTGAGGGAGGCTCCGGTCTGGAATGAGGCAAACTGGGTGCTGCTTAGAATGTAGAAGCTGACTGGACTCCCTGAACCTTCTTGAAATGCGCCGCTGATCGAATCGCCGGGACTACGTGTGGTTGTTAGATATTCATACTGTCCCGAGAGGATGTTGAATGTAGATTGCGTGGAACTGGTGTTCGTGTATGTGACGAAATTGAACAAGGCGAGTCCCACTAGGAAGAGTCCGCCGACCAAGAAGCGAACTCGAACAGGATCCACGATTCGACCTAGGTAGCGTCCCCGAAAAATAAGGATAGTGCAAACTCGGTTATTCATGCCCACTTTACCTATTGCCATGGATCGACGAATGTTGAATTATCAAGACACGATATGCTAGGAAATTGAGACTTGAGCGAGACATTGACGTTAGAAGTCCCGAAATACACGTCTAAGGAGCTCTCGGCGAAGACGTGGCCTGATCTAGCTCGGCTTTTCGAGAAACCGGAAATTGGGGATGCGTGGTGGTGTTGGTGCATGCACCATCATGTGGAATCTTACTCTGCGCCCGAGAGCGCGCAACGTCGTACGAGGGCTGAGAGAGCGGCTAGAAACCGTAGACACAAGGAAGCGCTCGTCAAGAATGGACGAGCTCACGGGGTAATTGTCTACGCAAATCGGGAGCCAGTGGGATGGTGCCAGTATGGTCCCAGAGAGGAACTTCCACGGGTTGACCATAGTCGCAACTATCGAAATCTCGCGCCTACGGATGAGAACAAGAAACTCTGGAGGATAACCTGTTTTGTTGTTAACAAGAAGTATCGCAAAAGCGGCGCAGCCAGTACGGCGCTGAAATCTGCTCTCGAAGCCATAAGGAGGAAGGGTGGTGGACTCGTAGAGGCCATTCCTGTAAGCAAGACTGATCAGGGACCAGGCTACATGTATACAGGAACAGTCTCGATGTTCCTAAAGGCCGGGTTCAAGACAGTCGGACCCTTCGGAACTGGCCGAACAACCACCGTTGTGATGCGAAGAACAATCTGAGTTGAGGAACCGTGTGGCTAGTAACAGGGTGGACAGACCCTGTTCTCCAGGCGTGACTGCGAGGGTAGTCCAAGCCCTATTGAGAAGTAGAGGTATCCGTCCACGAAGTTGCTATGCGATGACACAAAGACGAAGTAGACATAGTCCCATGGAAGGGGAAAGGCTCCAGGGGGCGGAGTCCATCTCATCGTAATCTGGACCATGTCTCGGACCGGAATTATGATCGGAAGCTGTGTGCAGGCTAGAGATTGTGTTGTTCCGCACTGGGCTTGTTTTCCAGAAGCTAATTGCCATGAAAGCCCTCCGGCCAATGGGAGGTTGCTGAGATAAATTGCGACGAGTTTCACTGGTATAGAGCCCGTGTTCATCACGTCCACTTCAGTATTGCCAATACAGCTCCCACTGATCGAACCAGAGATTCTGTTGTTTCCTGTGGCACACCAGCCATTGGTGCCGTAGAGAATCGGGCCGTTCACAGTGTTCCCGGAAATTACGATAACACCGTTTTGGTCGAGATCGAGACTAGCTACCGTATTGTTGATAATTTGACCCTGGTCGGCGCTTTCAACCTCCAAGTCCCCCGAGATTCGATTTCCGATAATGAAGGTTTGATGACCGACCTCGTTCTCCACCATTCCTGTTACGGTCGTATTCGTCATCGTAAACGAGCCTCGGCCACCGCCGTACATTGCTGCACCGTTTCCGGAAGTGTTGAGTAAGCTGCCCGAAATGTTCACTAGTTGAACATAATACAAGCCTGTGAATCCAGTGACGCGAGCGTTTCTCAGATTGATGCCTGATGAGTAGTTGCCGTTTAAGTCCCCGTTGATGGTCGCGCCTACCACCGTCAAGCTGGCACCAGGGGAGACAAATACGCTCCCGACCGATGCTGTGATTGAACACGCGCCGTTGGGGGGGACGAAAATATTCGCTGAGGTAGGGGAAGTCACGGGCGACGATAATGTGCAAGTCTGGTATGGGGTTGGCGGAGAGGGACTGTTTCTCACGGTCTCGGGTATGGATTGGACATATGTTGCAAATTGGCCCTGTATAGTCTTGAAATTTTCCGAGTATGCGGCTCCGGCATTATCCTGAGCGGTGTTGGACGTGAGGGCGGGAACTACCCACACGAAGACAATGGTGGACAATATTATCACGATCACAATCATCAGTGCTTCTGCGTAGATTGTGCTCATTCCTCTTCGCGAGCGACGAAGAGAGCGGGACAAGGCCACCACTAAATGTCACATCACCGCTGGGCAAAAGGAACGTGTTACAATTGCCAAGGTCCGATCCGAACAATCCTACGGATGAAATGTTGCTTGTGAGCGATAGGGTTCTGTCGGCAACTGTTTTTCGACCTAATGGGAAAAACCGGAGGAGAGTGGGCCAGAAGGACTCTTGAGACGTAAGATTGAATTATTTCGTTCTCAAAGTGGGACGCCGCATATAGTGCAGCCTCCATTAGTCCCAGGATTCAGGGCGCTGCAATAACGACAGCCACCTTGACTATTTCTCGCAGGATTTCGATATGCGTCCGATCCTATTGTTTGGGCTTCTTGTCCATCCCGTTTAAGGCGCGACCATTATGAGCATGATGTCGATCATTAGGAGTTTGTCGTGCATGGCCTTTGGATCAGTTGACAATTCTACTGACCCTCACGACATGGCTGTTGAAACAGTGTCGTTACTGGTCGATATTTCGCGAAGTAACGGGGCCTCGAACCAGCAAACGGACTCGCCTTATTCTTAGGTGAATCCGGGCGAGCTCAGGCAATACGAGAAGAAACAAGCTTGGCCACGCGATCATCCAGTTGAGCATCATCGAGTCGCTTGCAGATAGTCGGAAACAGAGGCCAGGGCCCATTCCAGTAAACTTCGTCGGGCGACGATATCTTCGGTTCTTTCGTTCGAAGGGTCGCTAGGTCGCGAAATAAGAGTGCGAGCTTGAAATTGGCTCTTAGGACTTCCGCAAGGCGAACAGCGGATCGTGGTTGTACTCCCCAGTTGTCCGACTTCGAGGGAATGGCTTCTAGGTGCTTGTAGAATCCGAGAACAGCCGCGGTTGATTTGTCTCCCCAGCCTTCCAGACCAGGGTATCCGTCAGCATCATCGCCTACTAGGGCAAGATAATCCGGTATAGAACTCGGCGGGACACCAAACTTCTCAATTACACCCGCCTCGTTCCGAACAGTTCGTGCGCGACGATCAAGTTGTACAACACGGTTGTTCCGAACGCACTGGGCCAAGTCCTTGTCTGGAGAACAAATGTAAATATGCTCGACTTTGGATAATTTGTCCAGAGACGCGGCCGCCCCAGCCAAAGCATCATCGGCTTCAAGCTCGACCATGGGCCAGACGACGACCCCCATCGCTTGCAATGCCTCTTCAAGCAGCGGGAATTGTGCCATAAGCTGTGGATCAACTCCTTCACTTGTTTTGTATCCGGGCCACAAGTTGTTCCGGAATGATTCGATGACATGGTCTGTCGCAACCCCAATGTGAGTGATTCCGGATTCGAGCATGCCTGCTATGCTGTTGAGTACGCCGCGGGTCGCTGCAACCTCCTCGCCTCTATCGTTGGCATGGGTCGGGAGGGCGTAGAAGTGACGGAACAGTTCGTAGGTGCCATCCACGAGGTAGATATCCACGGTAGAGTCACCTCCATATGACTAGAGGAAATAGATGAACCCTTGAGACGGACAGAGCTATCGTTAGTTCCAGTCAACGCATAAAATCTGGTTATTTCCTTTTCTGTTGAATTTCCCTCATTCGGAACATGACGATCTTCTTCACGAGATCATATGGAATTGGCTTGTCCATCGGGAACCGTAACGAGCCTTTCTCTCCACTATAGGGAGATAACTCCTTTCGGAAGGCCGCATCGCCGACGGGTATGGAGTAGAACCCGATATGATTTTTCCACGCGCTGAAATATGCTAGTCTCTTCCTGTCTAGTTTGAAGGTCGGCATTTGATAGCTGATTGATTCTGCCACTCCAGGCGCCGTTTTCCGTATGGTGTCTCTCAGCTCTTCGAGGATATCTTGAACGTTCTCCGGAAAAGACTCGATGTATTCGTCTATGGTTTCGAATTTCTTAGCGGGTACCATTCTCGTTCACTCGTGGGGCTCTTCGAGCAAGTGTTCGACACTACTCATATCTTATTTCTCGTAGGCCATAAACCCTGATGCAACCTTGCCCCGCTTGACAAAACTTTTCTTGCTGGCAAGTTTCCAGAAGTCTTGTGCGGTCTTTCCAGTCTTGATCTGAATGTTGTCCATATATCCCTTCACTGTCCGTCTAGCCATGGTGACTTTGACTTGAGGGGAATACCACACACCATTAAAGTTGAAAGGAAAGGCAATGAACTGATAGTTCATATCGCCTTGACCGAAAGGCCAAGTTGGGATAGAACTGGTGTTATTCTCGCATCAGAGGGTTGGCAGGACATAGGGTATGGATTGAAAATGCAGTTGACAATAGCCTCAACTAATATTATCCTTCAAAACGAGAGGATTAAGTTGATACAGAAACCTGGAATACTCAATCGTCTACGCGGAAAGAAGATACCAATGTTGGAGGATAAGTCTTGAGATGGATAATCTGCCTATTGGAAAATCGGATTTCTTGACAAAGCCAGGACCCCTGTGTAGAACTGGAAGGCATTGTCTTGGTGGGCTAAGAAGACGCCAGTTAGATTGATTTTCGTTTTTTAGAACGACCCTTTTCGCAGATTGATCCCGTATTCCAAGTAGGCCTTCAGGCAACAAGTCATCTGCATCCAGCCCTGGCAGTTCCCGTACGAGCCTTGCAGACCGGCCTCTGTAGATCGCCATTTACCCTCAACAATCTTCACAAGCGTCTCCTTCGCGTTCAAAGGTTCGAAACTCATCTCGACAACAGTGTCGTATCCGCCCGATTCTGGTATTGATCCAGTTTTCGGATCAAAGAGCCCCTCGCTCGCCTCCCATGAGAATCGAATCAGCTTGTTCCGTACAACCTTCTGTACCTTCACCGGTGCCGACACAATCTTGTCTCCAACGTCATTGAATTTCCATAGCACGGTTTTTCCTTCATCCAATGGTCCGTCAGCGCCTCCAGACGTGAAGTAGCTGCTAAGTTTCTTCGGATTATAGACGGCATCGAATACTTCGCCAATGGGTTTCTGGATTTTCGTCTGAACAGTAAATCTCAGGTCCATATTCATCCTTCCACCGTGGGTGAACATATGTTATATATTTATAACACTTTGTCCACTACCAATTACCAGTCGTGAACGGTCACTTGAACACTCTAGTTCGGAGACGGTAACATGCCAAGAGAAGACAAGTACGATCTTATTTTCAAGGCACTAGGCGACACTCGCAGACGAGAGATACTAGACCTCCTAAAGGAGAGAGGAAGAACAACAGGAGAATTGGTTGAACGCTTCAAGCAACTGGACCGGTGCACTGTGATGCAGCACCTGAACGTTCTCGAAAAGGCGGATCTCGTTATCGTGAAGCGTGAGGGGCGTCTTCGCTGGAATTATATCAACCCGCTCCCCATCAAAGAATTGCATGACAGATGGATCGGCGGCTACGCAGACCGTGCAATCGATCTGCTGGCTCGCATGAAACGCGAAATCGAAGGATGCTAGCCACTACTGTGAGAGATGGTAGAACATACATATCTACGAGCCGGAATCGATCGGGGGAGCCCAACTGACTCAAACAAGAACTGCAACAAGACCCGATATTGTCAACCTGGATGAACTAGAACAGCAAGCGAAGCACCATCTCGACCAGGCCAGCTACGATTTTGTGGCCGGCGGCGCGGGCTCTGAGCTGACCCTGAGGGCTAACCGAGAAGCCTTTCAGAAGATTACGATCGTTCCTCGGGTCCTGACAGGAATCAAGAGGGTCGATACGTCAATCGATCTTCTCGGGCAGCGGTTGTCCATGCCGATCTATGTTACGCCGATGGCAAACCATGGCGTCGTCCATCCTTTGGCCGAAGTTGGAAGTGCGCAGGGTGCGAAGAAGGCAGGCACACTCTTCATTGCTCCCACTGGCTCGAGTAAGACGATGGAGGAAGTGGCAACATCGATTCAGGAGAGCCCGCGATGGTTTCAACTATACTTCAATAAGGATCCTGAAGTAAACAAACAACTGCTACAGCGAGCCGAGACAGCCGGTTACTCCGCGATCGTTCTAACAGTCGACCTGCCCGTGTTAGGGATCCGGGATCGCAATGTCAGGAACAGCTTCTCGTTACCTAAAGACCTTAACCGGCCTAGCGTTCAGTCCGAGCGATTCATAGCCGGAACGAGAGGTCTTCAGTCTCTTACTGCGGGTATCAAAGACGATCTCAGCTGGGACGACTACGAATGGGCCCGAGAGCATACTTCCATACCTGTCATAATCAAGGGAATCCTCTCGCCTGATGACGCGGAAGAGGCTGCTAGGCGGAAGGTCTCCGCGATTATCGTCTCGAACCATGGAGGGAGACAACTCGACACGGGGTTCGGCGCGATCGAAGCTCTTCGACCGATAGCTGATAGAGTCAGAGGAAAAACGAGAGTATTATTCGATAGCGGAATCAGGAGGGGAACTGACGTTTTCAAAGCATTGGCGTTAGGCGCCGAAGCGGTCGGCGTGGGACGTCCAGTCTTATGGGGTCTCGCTCTCTACGGAGCAGATGGAGTTGCTGGGGTACTGGAGCATTTGCGAGCGGAGCTGGTAAATGTGATGAGGCTTGCCGGCGTAGCACGACCAGCTGACATCACTCCAGAATACGTTAAGGCCGTTTAGCTGGATTAGGATCGCAGTCACAACTGGTCCAGTCTCGAGTAGGAGTAGCAGATTTCTCGGTCGTGATTGTAACTGTTTGTGGTCGTTTAAAATCCGTTGATTTATATTTCAATCTCCCGGAGGACTAGTCCAGGCACCTGTCGCACAGCTGCCCTCGTATATCCGAAGATATACCGCGATGGACAAAGTTCAAAGCTTTGGTAAGATGGTCGAGCGAGAGAAATGCTTCGAAGAATCAGGCCCCCAGAAGAAGCCGGCCGATTCAGCATACTCCACGAGTTCTTCGAAGCGCAAGTTGACACGCGCCCCGAAGCAATTGCGATAATAGTCGAAGGCAGAAGAATAACTTACGCTGAGATTGAGCAACGGGCCAATCGTCTAGCTCGATACCTCTATAACCATGGGGTGGGCCGCGGCTCTCTTGTCGCAATACTTCTCTCCCGATCACTCGACGCGTACGTATCGATTCTGGGCACTCTAAAAGCTGGGGCAGCCTACGTGCCTTTGGACCCGGAATATCCGGCGGACCGGATCTCCTACATTCTCGGTGACTCTCACGCTGAGACCCTCCTCACCACGGCCACTCTGGCCTCGCATCACCGGGAATTTCATGGAAGGATCATCGCGGTCGACGTGGATGCTGATGCTATCAGCTCGGAAAATCCGAACCGCCTCCCAACCGAAGTGGTCAGAGTGGGATCTAACGACCTGTGCTATGTCATCTATACCTCAGGCTCGACGGGTCGGCCGAAGGGTGTCCTAGTCCGGCACCGTAGCGTCTGCAACCTAGTCGAGGCAGAGGCCGAAATCTTCCGCGTTGCCTCTGAAGACCGGGTCTGCCAGATCGCCTCGTTATCCTTTGACCTCTCCGTGGAAGAGATCTGGCTCGCCTTCCAAGCCGGTGCGTGCCTTGTCCCTGCGATCCGCGAGTTGACTCATGGAGGCCCTGACCTCTCAAAATTCCTAGTAGAGCACCAAGTGACTGTCCTCTCTTGCGTCCCAACCCTCCTCAACATGCTTGACGAAGAGATCCCCACCCTACATCTTGTAATTCTCGGCGGAGAAGTGTGCCCTGAAAACCTAGTCACGCGCTGGGCTCGTCCCGGCCGGCGTTTAGTCAACACATATGGTCCCACCGAGACCACTGTCACCGCAACATACTCAGACCTCACACTTGGAAAACCGGTAACAATCGGACGACCGCTACCTGGGTATCGTGTCCGCATTCTCGACGAGACCCTACATCCGGTACCCGAGGGCGCGACTGGGGAGATCTGTATTGGTGGGATCGGAGTGGCGCGCGGATACGTTGGACGACCGAAAGAAACTCTGGCGCGATTCATTCAGGATCCGTATGTGCAGAAAGGCGAGGTCGAAACGCGACTCTACCGAACAGGCGACCTTGGCAGGTTTGATGCTGAGGGAAACCTCGAATTCCTCGGCCGGAGTGACGGCCAAGTGAAGCTTCGCGGCTTCCGGATAGAACTAGCCGAGATAGAATCCGTGCTCATGGAGGAAGCTAGCGTCCTCTCGGCTGCCTGCACGGTCCGCGAAGATATCCGGGGTCTCAAGCAGCTCGTCGGTTATGTTGTTCCCAGGGACTGGGCTAGCATAGACCCGGACCGTCTCCGTCTGCACCTTCGTGACCGTTTGCCAGCCTACATGGTTCCGTCCCTTATTGAGACGGTCATGGAGTTGCCCAGGCTTCCCAGCGGCAAGCTGGATCGCGCGTCACTCCCCAAACCGACATTGCTTTCGCCCAACCGCTTGGACCTCAAACTTCCCCGGAGCGAGACTGAAAGTCGAATCTTGGAGGCCTGGAACACTCTCTTTCACCCCCAGCCCGTTTCTGTCGAGGATGACTTTTTCCTCGATCTCGGCGGTCACTCTCTTCTCGCTGCACGGATGGTTTCCGAGCTTCGAAAAGACCCACTCTACTCACGTCTCTCGGTCGCTGATGTGTACGAAAACCCGACAATCTCAACCCTCGCCGCCAAACTCGACAAGTCATCACTTTCAGGAACAGACGCAAGAACGCAGGCGGCCCTAGACAACAAGATAGGCCAGGCTAAGGCGAAAGGGAACCTTGGCGCAGGCCTCGTCCAGACATTCCTCCTCTACTTCGTCTTCGGCTTCCGAGCACTGGAGTGGATGACACCTTACCTGGTCTTCTTTTATCTCCAACTAACTGGACATTCAATCCTTTCATCTGTCGCGTGGGCGGTTGCAGGAGCCGTCATCATCTTTCCTGTTCTTCTCGTTGCAGCAGTTGCAGCCAAGTGGCTCGTGATCGGCAAGGTCAAAGCCGGCCGCTACCCGCTGTGGAGCGGGTACTACGTCCGCTGGTGGTTCGTGCAATCCCTCGTAAGCTCCATACCAATCGACTATCTCGAAGGGACCCCACTACTTCCATTCGTCTATCGGCTGTTCGGCGTCCACGTCGGGCGTAATGTCCAGCTTGCGACTGAGAACATCGCCGCATTCGACCAAGTTACGATAGGCGATGGGTCATGCATCGACGATGATGCGTCTCTTCTCGGCTATACTGTCAAACAAGCACAGCTGATCATAGGGTCTATCCGGATAGGCCAGAACTGCTTCGTCGGGACACGCAGCGTTCTGTCTGAAGAAACAGAGTTGGAGGACAACGCACGGCTCGAGGACCTATCATTACTCCAGCCCGGCGCCCGCATACCCACATGGGAATCCTGGGCAGGGTCTCCCGCCCGCAAAGTCTCTCGCCCAGATGTTTGGCGAACTGAAAGGCCTCGGTCTGGCCTGCTTCGGCGCGCGCTAACGCCTGTCATATACATGGGCCTAGTCCTCAACCTACCGATTCTTCTTCTCGCAGCTATCCTACCGGGCGTCCTAGTCCTCGTCCAGATGAACCCTCTCGCCCATCCATTCTATTACGCGGCCGCTGTCCCACTCGTTGGAGCTACGTTCTCAATCCTCATTATGCTGGAGGTCGTGGTTGCGAAATGGCTCCTAGTTCAGCGCGTTAAGCCCGGGACCTACCGGGTCCACGGGTCATTCTACATCCGCAACTGGCTAGTTGAACAGCTCTACGCGTTGAGTCTTGACCTAACAGCTCAGCTACGCGCCACCCTCTACCTTGCACCCTGGTTCAAGGCGCTAGGAGCGAAGCTAGGCCGCAACGTAGAACTCTCAACAGCCGCCACGCCCACACCAGACCTCCTCACGATCGAAGAAGGGGCTACAATAGCAGACGAGGTCGATTTAGGACCATCCCGTGTTGAAAACGGCTGGATGACAATCGCCCCTACAAAGATCGGCAAACGAGCATTCGTCGGCAATAGCGCAGTTGTCCCTGCAGGCACCACGATCGGCGAGAATTCGCTTCTTGGTGTCCTGACACTCCCACCGCAAGACCCCAGCCAAGCTTCCGAGCTCGGCGGCTCGTGGCTCGGCAGCCCGCCAGTCCGGCTTCCACACCGAGAACCCAGCACCAGTTTCTCGGAGAAGCGAACCTACCAGCCAACGCGTAGAGCTCGGCTTGTCCGTGCTGTTGTCGAAGCCTTCCGCGTGACTTTACCTTCAGCCGGGTTCATAATCGTCACAACGACTGTTATCTCAGCAACCCTCGCTCTGATGAGCAGTATTGGACTCGTCAAAGCACTGCTACTTCTACCAGTGACATATGGGGCGGCCTGCGCGGGAGCGGCTCTAGCTGTTATACTTGCCAAGTGGCTTGTGATGGGACGTTTCCGTCCCTTCACGCATCCTCTCTATACGACCTATGTGTGGCGGCTTGAGGCAGTTAACGCGCTTTACGAGTTCCTTGCCACGCCACTAGCCCTTGATGCGCTACAGGGCACGCCCCTGCTCCCTCTCTATTTCCGCCTGATGGGCGCAAAGGTTGGCAAGGGCGTCTATATTCATACAACCGGATTGATCGAGTTTGACCTCGTCACAATCGGAGACCACTGCTGTATCAATCAAGACTCTGTCTTGCAGACCCATTTGTTTGAGGATCGCGTCTTGAAAGCGAGCGACCTCACCGTTGGCAACCGGTGCGACATCGGCGCCTACTCCATCGTCCTTTACGACAGCCAGATGGAAGACCACAGCCACCTCGACTCGCTAAGCCTTCTGATGAAAGGTGAAACACTCCCTGCTGACACGGCGTGGGCGGGCATACCTGCTAGACGGAGCGATTGACATCGACCATGATGAAACAAGTCAACGATTTCGTTCATCGCTTCGGTCATGAGTCATTCAGTGACAACAGGAGTGTTAGCGTCTGGTTCACCGATCTAGATCAACAGCAGACTGACATGGCCCAACTTTCATGGCTCTCGACCGACGAGCATGCTAAGGCGGCTCGTCTCAAAAACCCACTAGAGCGCCAGCGATACCTCGCTGGCCGTGTATTCACGCGACTCATATTGAGCGAAGTGACAGGTATCGCACCTGAAAAATTGGAAATCATCAGAAACCAGTGTGGTAAGCCTTGCTTGAGCCTCCCAACTGTTGGAAGGCGTCTGCGGTCAAAGCGATTGTTGAGGTTCAATGTCTCGCACTCGGAAAACTTTCTCTGCATCGCTACAGCTTTAGGCTGTGACGTCGGCATCGACATTGAAGTTGAGAATCCGGGTTTGGACATCCTGGCAATAAGCCATACTTGTCTTGACCAAGAGGATAACGAACGAGTCCAATGCTCATCCCTGAACGAACGTAGCCTCCTTTTCTATCAACTTTGGACGCGGAGGGAAGCGTTTGCGAAGATGCTGGGACATGGAGTCGACTCAGACCACGTTCATCGCACATCAGCCCCGCCCTGGTCTCTAAGATCTCTTGAGTTGACTCTGGAAGAGAAACAAATTGTGGGCTCCCTAGCCATCGCAACCCCGACGACCACTTCGGCGAGCCACTTCTAGGCTGTGCTATGAAGGGAAAGTTCCGATGGATCAAGTACAGCCCTGAGCTGGGAAAGAGTTGGCAAAAGACGGGCAAGATGTGCCGTCGAGTCGACTAGATCCGGCTCGACGCTTGGCTTAGTCCATGTCTGCCGCGTTCTCGTTAGTGTCGTCGAGGTCGGCGTGAATCACTGAATTGTCATCTGAGGTCTCGTTGTCATCGTGATCCTGATGGTTCTGATCTTGATCATGTTGCTCATCATTATGACTTGCAGTGGTATTGCTCGGGGAGGTATCTGCTGCGTGGAGGATGGCTACCGTTGGAATCAGCACTGCGGCCGCGACTAGTAGTATGAGAGCTATCTTCTTCGAAACTCTTCACCTCCGAGGCAATGCCTCATCAGACGGATGCTCAACAGATAAGCCAACAATTTTGAACATAACACTCAACGCGCCCTTCTAATCGGGAAATTCTAATCCCTAATCCTCTGGTTCCATCGTGTACATTCTCCAAGAGAAAGTGGGAGTCATTTGTACCGTTCAGAAACTTCGACCTCAAGGACCATCATGAGTTCCTGAATCTTCTTCGGCACGCCGTCCTTTCCATTCCAGGCTTCGTAAATCTCGAGAACTTCCCTTACGAAATGCGGAGCCAATTGGATGTATTCCAGACCCATAGCTATCAGTTCGTCAGATCAATTGCCGGCAACAACTTAGAGGGGTCAGCCTACTGAAACTATTCTATGCAAATGTATCGATTAGTGCCTATTGCTCACCAAATCAATGACACTCCGAGCACTAGACGCGCACGCTGATTGAGTGCCATTCGCCAGGAACCACGTATGTGCGGAATTGTGGATCTCTTAGAAGCCGTGTCAGGTAAGATTCTATCGCTGGCTTTCCTGGCAACCTTCCGCCCCAGCCGCCAAAGAGTGGGTTTAGATTCGCAGTTACAATAATGCTGCCGGGACGCGTGAGACGACGGAGATGTGGAATGTATCGTAGGTATTCGCGCCAATCACCGTCCAGAAACACGACGTCATAACGAGTCTTCAGTCGAGGAAGGAGGTTCAGTCCTCGGCCACGGAGGACGCAGATGCGTTTGGATAGCCCTCTTTGCTTGAAAGCCTGCTCGGCAAGGTCCGCGTGATCCGGGTCTCCTTCAATCGTGTCCACGCGACAATCGGGTCCACCCGCTGAGGCCATCACTGCAGCCGTGTATCCATGACCGCACCCTACCTCCAATATTCTTCTCGCATGTGTCAATGATGACAGCACAGTCCATAGGGGTGCCTGAAACGGGTCGCTGGGAAACATGTCGCAATCTCGCCCATGCTTACGCCGATGTTGATTTGACAGCCGATAAAGGTCGAGATGAGCATCAGCCCGACCACCGTAGATTTTCGTGAGAAGTTGCCTAACGCTTTTCTTCAAGATACCACAGATGATCCAATCGCCACGGAGTAATAACGCCTAACGCTTGCTGCAGGCAAAGGCGACTCGCTGCGCTGCCGGCAATCGCGGAAAGGCTTATCGTAACCTTCGAGACTACTTTTTTCCGTAAATAGAGTAGTCCGGCAAAATAGAGTCCTGCTTGAAAGTTAGCGCCCCATGGAACAACAGAATTGACTCGAACGAGTCAAATCGCGTTCACGAACGAGTGCCATATCGATCTTCGAATTTTTGACACGTGCGAGAGAAAATCTGTGGTCTTGGCGAAGATGTTAACTATGTAAAATGGTAATATTGGCAATTTCCGGCAAGACTATTTCTTGAAATCCGGTATGCCCACCATGTTCGAGGAAGAACCCAAGGCACGATGCCCAGACTGCAGTCAGTCCTTAACATTCATCCGGACAAAATCTCACCAGAAAAGATGGTACTGTTACGCCTGCGAGAAATACGTCGATCGGCCATCCGAGCCGACGCTTGTCAAGGACGCGCACGCGAGAATCGAGGCCCTCAACGGCCTCCAGGTGATAGATTCCCATGGCATGATCGTGGGCCGGGTCCGTAAAGCCATCTCAAACGACACCGGTGACGTCAGATCATTCGTCCTTTCAGTTGACAAGGAACAATTCAAGACCCTACTAGACGAGAGGGATTTGCCGCGCGAGTTCGAGCTGGGACACGAAAAAATCGCGACAGTCGGAGACGTGGTGATCCTATCGGATGTGTTCTCGCCTAGCGCGTTCGCACCAGCCAAACCCCCAGAAGAATCTCCGAGCATCGGCAAATGCTCAAGATGCAGCGCCCCGCTCATTGCCGGTGCAAAGCACTGTATCAAGTGTGGAGCTTTGCTGACCTCGGCTTCCTGCGTTTCATGTGGAACCCTGAACCCGACCGAAGCTAGATACTGCAAGAACTGCGGCAACAAGCTGACCTAGTATCAGATCTCGTTCTCTGCTCTTCAACCTGAAGAAAACTAAGGTCCAGATTTTCAGTCGATGAGTTCCAAGCCCTTTGGGGGTAGAACTAAAAACAAGATCGAGTGGAGCTGGGTGAGAGATGGCGAGCGTGACACCTGAGACGAGGCTAGCGCTGATCCATAGGGTTATCGTGCCGGGCGAGGAATATCCGAAAGAGTACGCCATTCTAGTGACTGACCGCCGCTCGATCTTCGTCCGTCAGAAAAGTACGAGAGGCAACTTTTGGCTTCGTCGCGAGATGAGCTATGGGACCGCACTAGTCACTGACGTAGTGCCAAAGACCCTTGAAGACTACGAGGAGACCAGCCTAGATTCATTGACCGCGGATACGGCGAACCTTGCAGTCCCCCATGAAGCGGCTATCTCGCTAACGCTGAAGAAGGAAGAGCAGAAACCTCGCAAATACGACTTTTTCGTCCGGCTGACGATGCGAATGCAAAAGGAAGTGTTCCAAGTATACGACTTTGAGTTGGTCTATCGACAAACACCAAATTCTGAGATGATGATAAAGTTCTACATGGTGCCCTTGGGCGCGTATTTCAAGCCAAGAAGACAAACCCAGACTAGAGAAACAATCCTCCGAGAATACGCCACGAATGCGTTAGAGATCTTCCAGAAGGTTCTTCCAGCAAAGATCGTCGCTTAGTAGACCATTCTCGGGCATAGGGTGGAATGCCGCGGTGATAGACAATACGGCCCCATCACTGTTTCTTGGCCCAGCGCTGGAACTAGCCTTGGAGGTTCCTTGATTGAAGCCTTCTCGGTATGAGTCGGAATATTGCGATCCCTAAGAGCCCAGCAAGAATCAGCAGTCCATAGTCGTTGAGAAAGTAACGCCCCAGAGCAAAATTGGCTCTGATCCAGTTCTGCATATTCACATTCGAGCTATACTCTCGCACAAGGCCACCGTAGATCATGATCATTACAATCGCTTCGACAAGCGCAATCGATAGAGCCTTGGATGGCGGACCGAACGACTTTCTTCCGGCCTGCTTCGCGTCCATGGCAACTCCAACGACAGGTGGAGATTCTTGCGAGGTGCTCTTTTGCCCAACTAGCACCTCGAGTTCGTACAAAGCCGACTCAATCCGACTCCTTGCCCGCCAAGTTCTCCTCATTGCAAGGTAGTAGGTACAAAGGCCTACTCCACCGATCAAAAGAGGTACGGAGAGAGAGAGAGGAGAAAAGCCGACACAGAAGAGTCCCATGGGATATGATCGCCCAGTCCCAATCCTCTGAGACCACGCGTAGAATAGACCCACGCAACGGTGCCGACTCCAATCGCGATGAGCCCGAGTACAACCTGGGCTCGTCCCTTCCAACCGGCGTCGGGAGTGAATACCGCCTGAACGCCCTTCTGGGCTGGCCGCCGCTTTCTCTTAACGCCGCCGTTGACGCCGTTGGCCAAAGGTGATTCAGTCCGCTGCGGATCCAAGTTTGGTTAGAACGGTGTCTGCAAGAGAGCCTTCCAACAGTTCCTTTGTGAGACGCCGGTATTCTTCCGAGGCCGCGTTTCTAGGGCTGTAGATGATGCCTGGTATTCCTTTGCTGGGGGCCTCCGCCATCCGGATAGATCGTGGGATGACGATTTTGAGTATGTGTTCTCCGAACGAGGTTCTGAGTTGTTGGACAATTTTCTTCGATAGCCCTGTTCTCTTGTCATAGAGGGTGAGTAGTATTCGATAGTCGAAATCGGTTTTCGCACGGGATTTTACGATTCGCATGAACTTTAGCAGTGTCGGCAGCCCGTCCATTGAAAGGAATTCGGATTGCACTGGAACGACCATGAGGTCGCAGGCGACGATTGCGTTAACAGTAAGGATCCCGATGTTTGGTGGGCAATCGATCAGGATCGCGTCGTACTTCCGCCTCGCAACAGAAAGAGCCTCTCGCAGCACGAATTCGCGGCCGGGAATGGAGGATAGCTCGACCTCTGCTCCGGCAAGATCCAGATTGCTAGGGACAAGCGTGAGATTCTCGACCTTGGTTCCAAGCATTACCTCTTCGATCTTTCTCGACTGAGCAAGCGCATCGTAGACCGTGTAGAGAAGTTTGGATTTCTGGAAGCCGAGGCTGACTGTAGCGCTTCCCTGCGGATCAAGGTCCACGAGCAGAACTCTTCTTCCTAGTTGTGCCAGCGCGGTGGCGAGGTTGACGGCGGTTGTGGTCTTGCCGGTTCCTCCTTTGTTGTTCGCGAAGCTTAGGATCATGGTCGGGAACTGCTCGTAAGTTTGAGGGTTTGGTAAGAGATTCATTTGCAGATCAAGTTGCACCCAGCATCATCGGTGTCGTCGGATTTGGCAGGAAAGTGATCGGTGCTTGCGAATTTTTGGAGCGTTGCCCTCGACACTATATTACCAGTAACGCAACCGAATGGTCACGTTGTTAGATAGTAGATGAGGGATAGACTCTCTCCCCGACAAAATTTACATTCCCGGCTACAAGAAATGCGCCTTGGGGACCCTCGGATTCACATTTTCGTGTAACTCGCCAATTATCCGGAAAAGCATCAACCCGATTGCATTTTTCGATGCTGCTCGCTGAAACCCTGACCGGATTCGACTGACTAGATTGCCTGATGTAAACGAAGTCTTAATCAGCAGACGGTCCGTTTTCCGATTTTGATGAACCGCGAAAACATTCCTCCACAACTAGCATCTGCGAAAAAAGAGGCGGCTACCCGCTTCTTGACCAGCAGCGCTAGAGCCGCCTATTCGACCAGAGCGGTTTCCTACCAGCTCGACTTGAACATTGTCGGAGTAGGAATAGGTAAGAAGATCAAAGGCGGTCAATCGACAGCCACGGACGCGGTTCGAATCTATGTAAACAGGAAATTTCCCAAAGCCCAGATTCCCCAGCCACAACAGGTGCCTGCTGCAATACGAGGCGTTCCAACGGATGTCGTTGAGACAGGCCGGTTCCGAGCCTTCGCTCTTACCCCGCCGCCGACCACTCCCCGAGACCGATTCAGGCCCATCAGACCGGGAACGTCCATCGGCCCTCCCCCTATTGGAAACTTGGTTGAGGCGGGAACTCTAGGCGCGATTGTAAAGAGCGGGGGTGCTCAATACATCCTCAGCAACAACCACGTACTCGCTAACGAGGACAAACTTCCAGCTGGAACCGCAATTTTTCAGCCTGCTCTTCTCGACAGGGGAAACCAGACGACCGACCAGGTGGCAACTCTATCAAAAGCAGTCCCCCTCTCACCCAAGGGAAACAATAGCGTCGATTGTGCGATAGCCGCGATCGACAAGGCAGTCTCGGCAGACCCTACCATCCTGCCGAGGGTGGGCAAGCTCGCCACTACCTCCCCGATCGATGCTACTGATGGAATGAAAGTCCACAAGGTCGGCCGGACGACAGGCTACACCACCGGCTCTGTGCTCGACATCAGCGCAGATGTGAACATACAATACGACATTGGAACGTTGACCTTTCAAGGGCAGATTCTGATCGCCCCTGACCAGGGCCAGATGTTCTCGGACGCAGGCGATTCCGGTTCGCTCATCGTTGACCGCGGGTTGGGTAGAGCGACAGGTCTGCTCTTCGGCGGCTCACCAAAATCAACCATCGCAAATCACATCTCAGATGTTCTAACAGCGCTCCAAATCCAGCTTGCAGGATAGGTTCAAGTGAAAGATTGTGCTCGGTCCTAGCCCGAGATAGTTGGCGCCTCCCAAGACCCTTACTGACCCCAGAGCCCTCAAACGGAAAGTATCCTCGCAAATACTGCAGCTGCCGGGAGTCAGCGGTATAGGCGTCCCAAAGGGACAGCTTACGGTCTATCTGGAATCAGATTCTGAGGATATCAAGGATAGGGTGCGAGAGGTTCTGAAAACAGTCTCGCCTGAATCGGATGTTGTTTTCCTCGTCCTCGGGAAGTTCGCTAAGCAGGACTCCGATTAGCGGATGACTTCGGATCCTGCTCATACGAAAGGGATTGCAGAGACCTTTGACGATCTCGCCCATGATCGCTGTTGCAAGTACAAGTCTAAGGGTCTGACTGCGAGCACCGAAGTGTTGCTAGGCCTCCTGACCGAAAACGGTCTGGTTGGAAAGAGGGTCCTTGATATCGGCTGCGGGACGGGATTCTTCGCCTTGGAGGCCCTTAGACATGGAGCATCTTCCTGCATAGGCGTTGACCTATCGTCGGCTGCAATCCATGAGGCGAACGAGTTCGCCAAGGAATCTGGTCTTCAAGATCGTGCGAGGTTCGAAGTCGCAGACGCAGCTTCGATCCAACACGCCGCCGACATTGTCGTGATGGACAAGGTCCTCTGCTGTTACCCTGACGCTGACGCTCTTCTGAAGACCGCTTTCGCGTCCTCAAGCGATCTATTGGGTTTCGTTGTTCCGCGCGACGAAGGACTGATGAAGCCAGTGATGAGGATCGGAACAGGGCTCATCAATCTGGTTGAGAGGATGAGAAAAACCGGTTTCCGGTTATACCTCCATCCTCTGCGTTTCCTCGATAAGCTTCTCGTCGACAACGGCCTTCAACAATCCAACAAGGCCAAGTCCAGGTTCTGGCTGGTCTTCCTCTACAAGAGAGCCGGACCCAGTGCGACCGCGCGAGAATGAGCTCGGCTTTGGAAGTCAAACAAGTTGTCGACCGGTTAAGGTCGATCGGCGACCCGAAAGCGGTCGAGGGCATGGCCAGGTTCGGAATCCAGTCAAGCAATTCATTCGGGGTTTCTGTTCCCAAACTCCGCGCTCTAGCACGAGAGGTTGGACGTGATCATCTGCTGGCGTTGAAATTGTGGGAGACCGGGTTGCATGATGCTAGACTCCTTGCCACGATGATCGACGATCCTCAAGAGGTGATCGTGGCCCAGATGGAGAAATGGGTTCGAGAGTTTGACTCGTGGGATATTGTGGACGGTTGTTGTGGAAATCTCTTCGACAAGACCCCGTTTGCTGTGACGAAGGCTAAGGAATGGTGCAGACGGGAGGCGGAGTACGAGAAGAGGGCAGGCTTTGTTCTCATGGCGGAGCTTGCGGTCCATGACAAGAACGCGAAAGACCAAGTCTTCCTCGACTTCCTCCCTTCGATAATCAATGGAGCCAGTGACAAGAGGAATTTTGTCAAGAAGGCCGTCAACTGGTCGTTGAGACAGATCGGAAAGCGCAATCTCAAACTCAACAAGGCCTCGGTGTCCACCGCGCTGAAGATACAGAAAATGGAGTCGGGAAGTGCAAAGTGGGTTGCTGCAGACGCCTTGCGAGAGCTGAAAAGCCCCCAAGTCCAGAAGAGACTCCGGGGAACGTAAGTAACGCCGAGAGCAAGTGAGACCCCCTTGGCGACATGTTCTTCCCTAGAATTTCTCCTTCCGCAACAATTCTCCTGTTGTGATTCCTTTTTTCCGCAATTATTCCTGCGGCGTAACTATTCCTTTCCAAAAATAAGCATGCTTTTCTCGACCCCCGGGGGTGGTCTTTTTTCCCGCGCGCCGCCCTTCGTGAAAACGCTAGGAATCCACGTTCACAGGTTACGGCCCGGAGGTTCTTCCTTCGTGAAATCCACCCCGAAACCCGTCCATCAGACAGAACCGGTCCCACATCCCGGCGTCCTCGGAGCGGTCCACCCATCTGGCGCTGAGATCTCTTGCCTGTTACCCCCTTGGCCGGGGGTAGGTTACGATAGAAGCATTTGATGATACCCACGCTCAATGATTCTTGCCGACCTATCTCCAAGAGTACGAGTGAGACTATGTTTCGAAAGCTAGTTAGGAACAAGAAGGGAATCGACAGCATCCTAGCTACGCTCCTAATGGTCGTCATAGTCGTGGCCGCCTCAGTCATGGTATTCGTCTACGCCACAGGATTATTCACCGCCCTGACCCAGCCACCGAACCTTCAGAGGGAAGCGCTAAGCCTCGAGTTCTCCAGTTTCGGACCAAACAATCCGACCTACAACGTGACCCTCTACTTGAGAAACACTGGAAGCACCCCGATCACCCTGGTAAGTTATTATGTGAAGAACTCGAACTCCAGCCAGTACGCAAAGGCCACCTGGACCGGCCCGCCCTCAATAACCCCGACGACACTAGGACAGGCCCAGCTTCTGATATCTTCAGCATGCAGCTGCACCAATACCGGAAGCGCGTTCACGTTCTCGACAGGAAACTCCTACACAATAACCCTGTTATCCTCTCGAGGCAGCACGTTCTCATACTCCGTAGTAAGATACTCCTAATCAGAGCCCGCTTATCTTCTCATAAAACTCAACCAGACTACGAGCCGCAGGCTCTTCCTGGTTGAAGGCAAAAATCTTCATCCCCTTCTCATACCTCTCAAACAGCAGAATTCTAGACTTTACCAACGGTTCCGCTATCCTCGCAACAGTCGAGGGCGACACGTCAAGGACACGGGCGAGGCCGGCCTGGTTGAACACCTTCTGTCTATTCTGAAGCAGATGCTCGACCAACCGGACTTGAGCCTTCGACTGGAACAGATCAACCAATCTCAACCCTGTCACCTATCTTAGGAATAGACCACTTTGGTCCCGATGTCCTTCCCTTGTAGCGCCGCGATAATGTTGCCCGGGTCTCCGAGCGACACAAAACGTGTCGGAATCCTCGCCCTCTGCATTATCTTGATCGCCAGAGGATCAAGCAATTCATAACGGCCGGCGAAAACCTCCCCGCCCATCGCCCAGCTCAACAATTTGTCTACATGAACGGATCGGATGAGCTTCGCTTTCGGGTTCTTCTTCGGGTCCTCAGTGTAGACACCGTCCACATCAGTGCCATTAACCAGAATCTCAGCTCGAGTAATCTCAGCAGCAAGCGCAGCCACAGCATTGGTCGATTGGCCAGGTTGCAGTCCACCCATAACCACGGCCTTTCCCGATCCAACAAAGTGAGGCAGATCCGACAGAGTCGTGGGAATCTTCGAGGAGGCCATCGAGCCAATTGCTAGACGCACTAGCTCCGCATTTGCTCTCGTGATCTGGATTCCGAGAAGATCGCAGGTTGACTCGTCTCCGCCAAGCTTTCTCGCTGTAGCGATGTAAGTTCTAGCATTCTCTCCCCCGCCCGCAACTAATACTAGCTGGTTTCCGTCCTCGACAAACCCTCCAAGAGCTCTGCCCATGCCTTTGAGGCTGGTTACATTGGGTTCGCGGCGGAATAGTGCACCTCCAAGTTTGACGACTGCGCGCATTCCCTCTCAACCTTCGCCATCCGAGGATGTTCGGTATATTAGAATGGAATGGAAGTTTTCCGAGTGTTCTAGGTTTCTTCCAAAAAACAGCTCGGAAAAGCTGAATAGGCGTTCCGTCGAGAGGAGAAACGATTCTTACCGATGCTGTCTTACGCGTTCAAGAGAATCATACGATCCTGGAAGCTCTACGCGTCCCTAATACTTGGCATGATGCTCGCAGCCACATTTTTCGGGGGTATCAACGTAGGGGCAGACACGGTCGGGAAACAGGCTCTTGACGCTCAGCTCGCCAACATTCCTGTTGACATCTCACTCAACCCAGTATCCGGCGGAATATCGGTTCCTCGAACATCATTCGACAACGTCGTCGAAAGAGTTCAAGGGGTCAGCGGAGTCGTCTCTGCAGAACCCGTGGGAAGCGTCACCCCGCAGTTCTATCCGTATAACGGCTCAATTCCTAACATCAAGGCCATTCAAGACAACTCTGTACTATTCCAGCACCTCGCGCTGGTGAGTGGTCGGAAAACGCTTCATGCTAATGAATCCGTCATCAACGCTGGCTCGCAGTATGCACAGAACTACAAGCCAGGCGAGACAGTCAAGTACAGCCTTGGGCAATCCGGACGCAAGTACAACGTGACTCTAACAGTAGTCGGCGAAGTACAACTTGACACAACCGCTGTCAACACTCTCGGCGTCAGCCCCTATTATTACACACCTTCCGGGTCGTCATCACTGCCTGCAAGTACGTTCATCACAAGTTGGGACCAAACCTTCGCCCCCATAGTGGATTGGTTCTACAGCCAAACCGGATTCAAGGACTACTCAATCATGGCTACCGTGAACGTCTACCTTGATCGAGCAAAGCTTCTAAGCGCATTCAATGTCGAGAGCAGCATCACACAGGTTCAACAGATCGACGCCCAAGTATCGAATATTGCCGCGCTGAACGGGTTTAACTCGAACTCGAACCTATTCTATCCTCTGCAACAGTTCTCCTCCAGCATATTCGCGCTCAGGCTCGAATTCACAATCTTCTCGATCCCAGTCTTCTTCGTAGCCTGGTTCGTCGGCAGAACCGTTTCCCAAGCATCCTTCAACCTCCGCCGAAGAGAAATCGGACTACTCATGACCAAAGGCTTCTCCCAGACCCAACTGTTCAGACACTTCCTCGTCGAAGCCCTCCTAGTCGGATTGATAGGAGGAGGTCTGGGACTCGCCGCGGTCGTACTGCTAAACCCGTACTTTGTCCAGATCCTCAGCGGCAGCTATCAAAGCGGAGCGTTTCTCAGCCAGGACACCGCCGTCGCCACGATAATCTTCACCCTCGCTCTTACCGTTCTTGCGATCTATTCTCCAGCCCGCGCTGCCGCAACAATGGACCCTGCGAAGGCTTTGAGAGAGTACGTGTATCTTGAAGACACTCGCCCATCCAAGAAACGAGGCGCAATAATCGCCTTCTCCCTCGGCCTCTACAAGATAATCCTCCTTCTCCTCGGCGTAAACTTCCAGAACATCGGCCGCTACCTCTTCGGGGTAAACTTCCTGCTCGCAATTCTTCTGATAATCATGGCGGTCCTCGATTACGGGCTGAACATTATTGGCCCTTTCCTCTTCCTCTACGGAGCCACTCAACTGTCAACCGGGCTAGCTACCCGTTTCCACAAAGCGTTCGCCTCCATATCAAAACGATTGGTAGGAGACATCGCATCTCTTGCGTCAAAGAGCGTATTCCGAAACCCTCGGCGTGTCACCGCCCTGGTCTTCCTCGTGGCCCTGATTGCCGGATATTCCATCTGGGTGATAGGCGACCTCGCCAGCCAACAGGACTACAATATTCGACAGGCGGAGATCCAAGTAGGATCGGATCTCCGTGTTTCACAGCCGTTAGGCAATCTCAACATCAGCTATGCAACTCTGGTAGCCAGCCAGTTGCGCGGCTGGAGCAACATCACCGGAGCTACTCCAGAATTTGACACAACCGTCAGCCTCTCATCTCGCGCGAGCCTCCAAGTCAAGGCCATAGACCCGACAACATGGAGGCAGGGAGCATACTATGAAGCTGACTGGTTCACCGGAAACATTGATACAGTTTTTCAAAACCTGCAGGATAACAGCCAGGCTATCGTACTTGACAGGGGCGTTGCATCGTACTACAATATTCTACAGGGCGGGACAGTAAGCGTAAACCAGACCGTGAGTCTTACTGTGATCAGCTTCTTCGGCCCAGATTACTCCCAACAGTCCTCAGGCCAACCTTTTGGTTTCTCCTATTTTCAACCCGAGGGATGGTCGTTCATCCCATCGAGCTTCGTTACTCAGCACCCAAACCTCTTTTCTGGGACGAATATTGTCTTAGTCAAAGCCGGGACCGGAGTCTCATTTGCCGATCTCGCGAGCTCAATACGGAGAGCCTATCCATCCCTTGCAGTCAGCACGACACAAGATTACACGCGAGGAACTGGAACTGTTGTTTCCAACGGAGTCCAAGCGAGCGTTCAAAGCGCAGGAGCAGTGATCTCCAATGGGACCCAGAACGTTCTACGGCTCGGAACAGTTTTTGCTGGGCTCGCTGCATCTATTGGAGTCGGAGCAGTAGCCTACACCGGCTTCAAGGAGAGAGAAAAGGAGACTACAATGTTGGCTGTGAGAGGGCTGTCGTACAAGCAGATGCTCGGACTCCTGGTCACGGAAGTCCTGCCGCTAGTGATCTTTGCGCTGATACTGGCAACAGCAGTTGGACTGATCACGGTCCGTGGAGACAGCCTGGCTCAGAATTCCCTGACCCCGAACTATTCGAGCCTCCTTGCCCCACGCAGAGTTGTTTTTCCGCTATGGGCCTCAGAGAACATCTTTGCAATAATCGGTCTGTTGTTCGTCGGGGTTTTTGTGCCTGCTATCACCGCTGCACGGAAAGACCTTTCAAAGATGAGTAGAACGGTGAGATTCGCATGACCGCCGTCCCAGTCGTGGTGGACTCTCTTGTCAAAGCCTACAAGCTCGGCAGAGTAGAGGTTCAAGCGCTACGAGGGATCAATCTGAAGGTCGAAGCGGGCGGCATGGTCTCGATTATAGGCCCGAGTGGCAGCGGAAAGACCACCTTGCTGAACATTCTTGGGGGACTTGACAGAGCGACAGCGGGAAACGTTCATGTTGGCAATACCGTACTGACAGACCTAGACCCGACACGGTTAGTCTACTACCGTCGCCAAATCGTAGGTCACATCTTCCAGACCCTCAATCTGATTCCAACGCTCACGGCCGCGGAAAACGTGGAGCTTCCAATGATGGCCATGGGAACGCCGGGCGGAGCTCGCTCGGCCAGAACTCGAGAACTGCTGGGCATCGTGGGCCTCGCTGATAGACACGACCACAAGCCCGACGAACTCAGCGGTGGAGAACAGCAACGAGTCGCAATAGCTGCGGCCCTGGCCAACGACCCTCCCCTCCTCCTAGCAGACGAGCCGACGGGCGAACTCGACAGTGTGAACGCGAAGATGGTCACAGACTTTCTGGTCAAGATAAACCGTGAGCTGGGGAAGACACTGATAATGGTCACACATGACCAGAATGTTGCCAAGACAGCGAACAACATCATGAGAATAGAGGATGGAACCATCAAATCTTCCCTCACTCCCAGCCAGATCGCCTCACAGGACACGTCAAGCTCGTACTTGGATCAGCTGCGCCACCGCATGTCAGAGCTCGAGAGACAAATGAAACAGTTGGACGAGGATTTCAAGTCAGGCAAGGTTTCAGGGGACGAATACGCTGACCAACGAGTCCGGCTGCGACAGGTAAAGGCAGGGCTCCAGGACGAACTACAGAGACAGGGAGTAATCGGGTAGCTCCGAACCTGGAAAAAGCATTTTATACGTAAAACCCACCTGTTTCTCTTGAGGACTCGTCAGTAAAATGTGTAGCACGTGCGCGAAGCACAACCCGGGAAAGAAGAAAAAATCCAAGATGTGAACGAGCCGGCCTACCGCCGTAGGCCACAGTCCTTCCTTTTTCTGGCTGGAGGTCGAATAGCCAGTGACCAGCTCAGTCCTTTCAGCATCAGACTCAGTCGCCAAGTTCAAGTTCAGACGAACCCTAGAACAACTGGCACGGAAAGAAGGCCGGGGAACAGAACTCATCAGCCTATACGTTCCCCCGGACCGTAGAATACACGAAGTTCTCGGTCAGCTCCGAGAAGAAGCAGGGACAGCATCCAACATCAAGTCACGCACAACCCGCCAAGCCGTCCAAGACTCAATAGAACGAGTCATGCAGCGGTTGCGATTGTTCAAGGAACCGCCCCCTACGGGACTAGTGATCTTTGCTGGGATGATTCCTCAGAACGGTCTCGGGAGTGAACGGATGGAAATCTACGTGTTAACCCCCCCTGAAGCAATTACAGTCGGGTTCTACAGGTGCGACGCCCGTTTCCACGTCGAACCCCTCCTAGCTCTCGTTGTAGAGAAGGATACCTACGGAATAATCGTCATCGACGGTACAGAGGCGGTTGTTGCAACCCTCAAAGGACGGCGAGTCGAGATCGTCAAAAGCTTCACCTCAGGAATACCCGGAAAGAGTCGCGCCGGGGGACAGTCAGCTAGACGTTTCGAACGTATCCGCGAACAGGTCGCCAACGACTACTACAAACGCGTCGGCCAGCATTTCAACGAGATCATGCTTGCGATACCCGATCTCAAAGGAATTATCATCGGCGGACCGGGACCCACCAAGTATGTCTGGTCCGAGGGAGAATACTTGCAGTATACGCTGAAGAACAAGGTGCTCTCGGTCGTTGATACAAGTTACACAAGCGAGGCAGGCGTGGAGGAGGTCGTTGAGAAGAGCAGCGAGATACTGAAGGGAGTCCGGTACAAGGAAGAGAAGCAGATGGTCCAGAAATTCCTCTACGAGCTAGGCCACGAAACTGGCAAAGGAGTCTTTGGAGAGTTACAGGTCCAGAAGTACTTGGAAAAAGGCGTTGTTGATACATTGCTGATCTCAGAGAAACTAGAAGGTCAGCGACTCGTCCTAAAATGCAAAAACTGCGGCAATCTAGAAGAATTTCGCGGGACAAGGTATGAAGCTCACTCAGTCAAGAGCGAGCTTCCCACGCGACCGTGCAAGAAGTGCGGCAAACCAAATCTTGAAGTCGTCGAGGACAATGATATCATCGACAGTTTCCTAGACTACGCGGAGAAAGGCGGAAGCAAAGTCGAGGTTGTATCAGAGGAGACCGAGGAGGGACGAATGCTACGCGATGCGTTTGGAAAGGTTGCCGCAGTCTTACGCTACCCTGCCAACTAGTTCGAGCAATTGTCCATGGCGCGGACTAAAGCTATTTTTTTCGACCTTGGAGAGACTCTTGTAACACAAAACATCGAAGACAACCTAGTCACGATGAAGGCCCTAGAAAAAGTGAGCAAGATCCTACCACGAGGAAAGTCCCCATCAGAACTCTTCGCGATCTATAAGCAAGGCTACAAGGTAAACGAGGCCTTTCGCACAAGGCACCACGTCGAGATTCCAATACAGGCGTGGATAGTACAACTCCTAAGACGGGCACTCGGCCATGAACCTGAGGACAGTTTGGTCGAGGATGCAATCAAGATCATCGTCTCCGCCAGGGCCGAAAACGCGGTCGTTTTCCCCGATTCGAAACCTCTCTTGGAGAAGCTTTCGAAACGAAGGATCAAGCTTGGAATAATATCGAATGTATCATCTCACGATGTTGCAGTAGAGATCCTCCGCCAAGTAGGGCTGCTGGAATATTTCGACAGAGTCGTAACATCGGCTTTTGTAGGGATCCGTAAGCCTGACCCGGGAATCTTTCTCTACGCGCTCATGCAGTTTAAGCTGCAGCCACGGGAAGCTGTCATTGTGGGCGATTCAGAGAGACATGATATCTGGGGAGGCAGGATTACCGGAATGAAGACGGTTCTGGTCTCGAAGAGACCCATGGTTGACAGCATTGCCGATTATCGATTTTCGAGTTTGGCTGAGGCATCAGCGACACTGGCGTCTCTATAGGAAACTTGCAAGGAGCATTCCCGCGACCCCGAGTAGCAGGGAAAACGGGAGACCGGGAAACATCTCATACTTTGAGAGCGCTTTGAACCCGAGGAAGGTTCCGGCGAGTATCCCGATCGCCGCCCCGAAGAATGAGAGAACTCCACCGAAGTAGACGAGGGCTGTTGTTGCGACCAGCGAATAGAAGACCATGTCTCCCATCCCGATGGTCAAATCCCCATAGGTAAAAACCGCACCGGGAAGATCACCTTCTCCAATTGTCCTCGCGAGGGCTCCGACAGGACCACGGAACACCGCGACAATGTCGTATATCACAAGGGCGCCAATGAGTACGAGCGCAGTCACGGGTCCGATCGAGTAGCCTAAGAAGATCCCCGTCAGCGCACCGATGAGTGTCACACCGATTAACTGATACTTTCTAGCTCTTCCGAATATTGTGAGGCCAATCGCCACGGCTGTTCCGAGCGAAACACCCAGGAGGATAATGGTCGCCAAAGGGTCTGAGGGAGAGTTTGGAATCACGAAGAAGATAGAGGACGTGTACCAGAACGCAACGGCAAACGACACTACGAGAACCGCGGCTCTGATGAGCGAGCGGATGAACCCCATCTTGCCTCTCCTAATCATGAGAAGCATTGCCGTTGCGCTCGCTCCAAGAGCAATTACGAAAATTATCGCGTTGAGACCTGCTGAACCCAGACTGTCGCCCTGGAAAGGCGTTACCTGGGCTTGGGGAACGATCTGGTTTGAGATCGGATATCCAAGAATGCCCGTTACAGCTAGGCTGAGAATTACCGGATAGAGATGGCGTGGGCGGGGCTTGAAAGCCCTGTGTTCTTCCTCTGCCATGGAGCGCTAAATCTCGATAACGTCCCCGGTCTTGGGAGCCTTTGCGTCCAGTCCCTGTTCCTTCGAAGCCCAGTCCGCAAGTTTCTTGCAGTTTCCTTCCGCGCCGTGCACAATGAACACTTTCGTCTTCTTATCGAGATCCGATAGCGTCAATTCGAGTTCTCGTCTGCCCCCGTGGGATGAGAAGTCGAACCTCTCTACTCTCGCATCTACCGGTCGAGCTTTGCCGTGGATAACGAACTTCTTCCGCTCCAAGAGGATCCTGCCAGGGCTACCGGGGACCTGGAAGCTGACCATGAACACCGCATTCTGTTTCTTCGCGGCAACATTCTCCATGTAGAAAACGGACGCACCCCCCTTCAGCATCCCTGCCGGCGATATTATCACACCCGCAGTCTTTGCAGCCCTCCTTCGATCATTCCATCCGTCCACCCAGTGAGCCATCTTGCTAGCCCGCTCGAAAACTGACGAGTCCCTTAGGGATGATGGATATTTCAGCAGCATCTCCATAGCATCGAGGGCCATTCCGTCGACGAAAACCGGATGCTCGAAATGGTAAGCTGAGAGTACTGACAGTAGTTCCTGAGATCGGCCGACACCGAAGGCTGGGACGAGAACCGTTCCACCTCCCTCGACTACTTCTGTTACTTTTTCGACAAACTCTTTTTCCAGTCCATCCCGCATCGGGTGGTCCTCTGTGGCGTACGTTCCTTCGATGATGATCGCATCCAGATCCTTGTAGTTGCCAGGGTCCGCACCGTCAACGAGCCTGGTTGGCTGACGGTTGAAGTCGCCCGTATACAGCAAGCGTTTGCCTTCGGAAGTGATTAGTGCCTGAGCGCTGCCCGGTATGTGGCCAGCATTAACAAGAGTTAGAGACGCGTCCCCGACATCGATCGACTGGTGATACTGAAGTTCGCGCTGATGTTTCAGCATCGTCTGGAGGTCCATGAACTCGTACGGCGCGTAGTATCCGCTGAGTTTGAGGAAGTCTTTGATGATGAGACTGGTAAGAGTGAAAGTCGGTTGTACTCCGTAGAGAGGGACGCCGCCGTGAATGTAGAATATCGGAGCAGACCCGACGTGATCCAGGTGCGCGTGTGTAAGCACGAT
>Ga0209807_1000149_pt1 | contig 29820 bp, 29 predicted proteins | sample GraSoiAngelo_154_FD_186168 | JGI IMG/M metagenome (GOLD analysis project Ga0209807, IMG submission 186168) | Grasslands soil microbial communities from the Angelo Coastal Reserve, California, USA - 14_1009_13_20cm (SPAdes) (version 2) | ecosystem: Environmental > Terrestrial > Soil > Grasslands ... | reverse complement strand
CACTCCAAGCGCTTCTTTGATTATCACATTACGGGCCGCTTCGATCCCGAGAACAACAGCGGTCTCGTTGATGTTGTTGCTTACCGTCCGGCTTGTATCAACGCCGGGAACCTCGAAGGCCAGTGCGAGGCTGGACCCTTCGGTTCTGACTATCCATTCGCCTTTCTCCTCGATAACGAGAGCTCTTCGGACTGCAGGCAAACCTTTGACGTGATGGACCAGGAGTTTGCTGGCTAGGCGTCTGAACTGGGGGATCTCGAGCTCCTTCGATTTGATCTCCACATGGTACCCCTCGACTTTCACCTCGCAGTTCGGCGGTTTCACAGCGTCCCGCACGTCCTGGACGGTGATCTCTCTCTCACGCATCGCCTGCGGGTTCAGTTTCACATCTATTCTCATCCGTGTAACATCGGACTCGAATGTGCTCGCGATGTCTCCCAGTGTCGCGTGGGTGAGCAGTGTGGCTACTTCCTGAGCTTTCTCCCTGCTCGCTCGGTGTTTCGGATCAAGAAACACTGTCATGTTTGGAGTTGAGGGGATCTTGCGAGCGTCCACGATCTCTATGAGTCTTGGAAGTCCCAAAGTCACGTTTTGCTCTCGGACTCCTGCAAAGTGGAAGGTTCGGAGCGTCATCTGCGTACCAGGTTCGCCGATGGACTGGGCGGAAACTATTCCGGCAGCCTCGCCGGGCTCCACGAGAGCACGCTTGTAATTCTCTATAGCCTCAAGTACGGTCTCGTCAACGGCCGGCTTGGGCAGTTTCGCGTTTACCAGGCTCTGGCGCAGCTTGTTGAGTATCAAGGGCGAGAGGGTATTGTTCGCCTTGTCAACTTCATCCTCAACGTACTCCTTGGTCGCGGCAGTTCCCTTCTTCATCGTAAGCCGGATACGTTCTATCAAACGATCAATGTTGACAGCCTTGCCATGATCACTCTTGGCCGTATCCACACCATCCTCGCCATAACGGATCTGGATTATGTTTCCTCGGGAATCTCTGACGGTCGAGTCGTATTCGACTCTGAGGTGCTCAAGGGCGTTGATTAGGCGTCGTTGCATGTATCCGCTTTGCTGGGTTCGGACCGCTGTGTCTACCAGTCCTTCTCTACCCCCCATCGCATGGAAGAAGAATTCGATGGGTTCAAGCCCATCTCGGTAGGAGTTGTAGACGAAGCCTCGAGCCGCTGCTCCGGCGTCTCCGGGCTTGAAGAACGATAGTGCTCTGCCGCGATATCCTCTGAGAATTCTTTTTCCTCGGATCGATTGTTGGCCGACGCTAGCGGTCATCTGGGATATGTTGAGTGTTGAGCCTCGGGCCCCTGCCCTGCTCATGATCACGCCGCTGTTGTCCATCTGGAAGTATTGGTCGGCGAATTCGCCTGCCACATCTCGCGCTCTTGAGAGCTCGTTCATGATGTAGAGTTCCAACGATTCTTCCAATGACTGCCCCGGCAACCGTTCTAGCGTCTCTTTGCGGTAGCTGTCGATGTACTCGTTGACCTTCTCCTCTGCCTTGGCGATGGCTTTAGCGATCTTTTCCTTGGTGGCTGAAGGAATCTCAAGTTCGTCGAACGCGTACGTGAAGCCTCGAAGAACCATGTACCGATCGAGAAGTTTTGTAACAGCATTGAGAAAGGTCCTTGCATCTTCCGCTCCATAGTCTTTGACTATACGGTGGAAGAGGCTCTCTGATTTTTCGGCGCCGATAGACGCCTTGTCGATCACGCCTTGCTCGAGAACACCATCTTTGATCACGATGAAGGCATCGTACGGGCAGTCGTGAAGAACTCCCTTGTCGCAGTCCGCGCACTTGTAGTAGCTTGAAAGGTTGGATTTCGATATGAAATTGAAGCCCTTCGGGATGACGATGCTGAAAATCTGTTTGCCCGTCCATTTCTCTTCAGGTTTTGTTACTCCCGGTTCTGGCATAGGTCCCTCGAACCCGGCCGCCGCCAGTAGCTTCGAGACAGTAGGACGATCCAGAAGTGTTGATTTCTGCGTCAGAAGGAAAGCCGCGGTTAGAGAGTCTCGGATAGCTCCAATGATCGGCCCCCCGTATCTCGGAGACAGGATCTGATCCTGAACCTGCATCAGCAGGCGGGCCTCGGTCCGGGCCTCTTCCCCTTGTGGAACATGGAGGTTCATCTCGTCTCCATCAAAGTCCGCATTGTATGGCGGACAGACGGTTGGGTTGAGCCTGAAGGTCTTGTAGGGGAGGACTCGCACGCGGTGTGCCATGATGGACATTCTGTGGAGGCTCGGTTGCCGGTTGAAGAGCACAATGTCGCCATCTCTGAGATGTCTCTCGACGACGAAGCCTGGCTGAAGCGCTTCCGCGACAACTTTTCTATCCGTAACGAATTCGAGCCGGACCCGTCGGCCGTCGGGACGGACGATGTATAGTGATCCTGGGTAAGTATCGGGGCCGTTGCTGATGAGTCGCTTCATCTCTTCGAGATTGTAGTCAGTAGCCTTCTCAGGAATCGTTAGACGGCTTGCAACATCGAGGGGTACTCCTACTTCATTGATGTCTAGGTTCGGGTCAGGGGACACGACTGTTCGGGCTGAGAAGTCAACTCGTTTGCCTGATAGGTTTCCTCTGAATCTTCCCTCTTTTCCTTTCAATCGTTGAACGAGCGTCTTCAGCGCCCTTCCCGACCTGTGTCTCGCGGGGGGCAGGCCTGAGACTTCGTTGTCGAAGTAGGTGGTTACGTGGTATTGGAGTAGTTCGTGGAGTTCTTGAATAATGTTGATGGGAACTCCGGACTCAAGCGCTTCTCGCAGTTTCTGGTTGATCCTTATGATATCGACGAGCTTGTGGGTTAGATCGTCCTCCGACCTAATGCCAGATTCTAGAGTTATCGAAGGTCTGACCGAGACGGGAGGGACGGGCATGACTTGGAGGACAGCCCACTCTGGCCGCGCGGCTTTAGGATCCATTCCGAGAAGAATCAGATCATCGTCAGGAATTCTCTCAAGCCTCTCCCGTACCGTACTAGGAGTCAATCGCACCGCGCCTCCCTCGGCCACAATCTCGTGGAAGGTGGTGGGCTTGCCATGTTCGATCGGGTACTGTTTTTGCCCACAGTGGGGACACTGTTGGGCCTTTTTGGCGTCTTTGATGATCTCGTCCAGGAAGGCGTCAGGTATGGTGTTAAGCCGTTGTTTGAGATCGGCGTGGCGTACTCTGAATTTCTCGATCTTCTCTTCACTGAGTAGTATTCTGCCGCAGTTTCTGCAGGTAATTGAGAGAAGTCGATGGATGAGTTTTGCGAAGCTGACGTGGATAACAGGTTCTGCCAGCTCAATGTGGCCAAAGTGGCCGGGGCAGGCAGAGGCGGTGTTGCCGCAGGTCTTGCACTTTTGGCGAGGCTCAAGAGTCCCTAGTCTGCCGTCCATCAGCCCTGATACAATCGGGACTCCATCCTCATCGTAGGTGTCTGCAGCCTGAACGTCTACTGCTGATAGTTTTCGAAGCTCTGAGGGCGATAATAGTGTGAATCGGATGCTCTGGATTACCTTGTGAGCTTCTTCCATTGTCGCGAGAGACATTGCTATGCCCTCTCCTCTAGGTTCAGTCGGGGTGCGATTCCGAGAGCCATGAGCTCTTGAACTAGGAGTTTGAACGCGTAGGATATTGCGACAGGGGAAATGACGGCCTTCTCAGCATCGATGCGGCAGATGTACTTGTTCTGCTTGATATCGTGATAGGCGAGAGTGCCGCAGGTCTCGCATACGTAGGCGATGTATTTGTCGGATTCTTCTAGCAGCCTGTCTCTAAGTAGCGCGGATGCTCCGTGTCCGATGAGGCAGTCTCTCTCCATTTCTCCAAATCGTAATCCTCCCCCTCTGGCTCTGCCCTCGGTGGGTTGACGTGTGAGCATTTGGACTTGGCCTCGGGCTCGGGCGTGCATCTTGTCGGCTACCATGTGGTGTAGTTTCTGGTAGTAGACGACACCGATGAACAGGTCGGCTGCGAGCCGTTCGCCCGTAATCCCATTGTAAAGTGGTTCTCGTCCACTCTTCTCGAAGCCGAGCTTGGTCAACATGTCGCCGATAGCCTGCGGCCCGATGTTTTCGAAAGCCGTTCCGTCCATGATCTCTCCCATTTGAGAGGCTAGTTTTCCGCCAAGTGTTTCTACGAACTGGCCTATCGTCATTCTTGACGGTATGGCGTGAGGATTGATGATGACGTCAGGCACGACGCCGTCGACTGTGAAGGGCATGTCTTCTTGTGGTACGAGTAGTCCGATGACTCCTTTCTGTCCGTGACGTGAGGCGAACTTGTCGCCGAGTTCGGGGACACGGAGGTCTCGTACCTTCACCTTGACGAGCTTGCTTCCTTCGATAGATTCGGTTACGAAGACTTGGTCAATGGTTCCCTGTTCTGAGGGTCTCATCGTAACTGAAGAGTCTCGCTTTGTTGGGCCCTTGGCTTCGAACTCGCGGTATTCTTCCATGAATCTTGGCGGGCTCGTTCGTCCAACAAGGACAGTATTGCCTGTGGCTTCAGCCTCGGGAGAGATCATTCCGTCTTCCTCGATGAGTCGATAGTAGCGGTCTCCGCGGTATCCTCTGATCCCTGCCTCTGGAATCTCAAACTTGTCTCGCAGACCTCCGAGGTACTGTCTGCTCTCGGCTTCGTAGATTCGGTAGAAGGTCGAGCGGAATAGGCCTCTATCAACGGAGGATTTGTTGATGATGATCGCGTCTTCCATGTTGTAGCCTTGGAATGATAGGATTGCAACGACCACGTTTTGTCCGGAGGGGCGTTCGAGATAATTGAAAACCTCCATCGGTTTCGTCTGGACGATTGGTGTCTGCGCATAGTGGAGGAGATGGGATCGCGAGTCAACCCTAGTGAAGAAGTTGGTCGAGAAAACGCCCAAGGCCTGTTTCGCCATAGCGGATTCGTAGGCGTTTCGTGGAGATTGGTTGTGTTCTGGGAATGGGATGAGGCTTGCAGCTATTCCGAGCATCACGTAAGGCGCAATCTCTAGGTGAGTGTGATCCTTTCTGAGGTCGTGTTCGTACATGGCGATCAGAGCGTTTTCTTCCTCGTCTGCATCCAACATCTCTACGACTCCCGATCTGACCAAGTCTTGCCAGGCGATTCGTCCCTGTTCGAGCTGGATAAGGTGGTCTTCAGTCAATCGTGGTCTGCCACTGTCAACCACGATGAGAGGACGCCGGACTCTTCCAGCGTCGCAGTTGACGTGTAAATCGGCTCTTCCTCCGCGTGTTTCTGGGGGGTGGAATGAGAAGTTGACTTCGGAGCTCAGTTTTCCTTCGCGTCTGAGTTCGCGGAGTTCGCCGGCGAGTGCTGCCGGATCTTTAGAGTATCCCGCTAGTATCCCGTCTACTATGACCTTGCCGCCAGTTGACCTGAGTTTCTTGTCGGAATCTTCGATCGGGGTCACGCCCATTCTACGAAGCTTCTCGACCATTTCTCCGGGCTCGATTCCGACCGATATACTGCTGGAAAGGGCGAGGTTCTTTACAAGCCCGCAGTTTGATCCTTCAGGTGTCTCGTCGGGGCAGAGTCTACCGTAATGCGTTGGGTGAAGGTCTCTAGCTTCGAGGTTAGGCTGGCTGCGGCTGAGGGGGGACTGAAGCCTCCTCAGATGGCTTAGAGTGCTGACGAAGTTCGTCCGGTCAAGTAGCTGCGTTACTCCAATTCTTCCCCTCACCCAATTTCCGGTAGCTATTGCGTGCTGAACTCTCTCGGTGATTATTCCGGGTCTGATCGCATTTGCGATGGAAAATTCTATGTGTCGTCTGATAGTTATCCTCTCAAGCTGATACTTGAGATCCCGAGTGAGGTTTCGGAAGGATATTCGGAACAGTTCAGCTAGGAGGGAGCCGGCTAGTTTCAGTCGCTTGTTCGCATAATGATCCTTGTCGTCGGAGGTCCGTCGTCCTAGTTTGACTTCTATTATTCGAGCCGCAATCTCTGTGAGGAAGAGCCCTTTTTCCCTTCGTTCGGAGGGTAGTCTGCCAAGGTGTGGTAGGAAGTTTCGGTCCAAGACAGACTCGGCTTTCTTTAGTCGGTATTCGTCCACCTGTCCTGGAGCCAAACGGTTGCCGAGATACAAGAGGGCATCGTGACTGTTGTTGGCTTCTAGCGATTTCTCGTACGAGGCTTCGAGTTCATCTTGTATGTCGGGGTCGGTGCTTACCAGCTCTGCAATCTTCGCGTCTTCTTCGAACCCGAGCGCACGCATGAGGATCATGAGGGGAATGTCGCTGGGGATTCCCGGCATTGTTACGTAAGTTCCTCCGTCGCTCTTCAGGGCAACCTCGATTCGTGCTCTAAAACCAACCGTTGTGGAGAATATTTTGGCCTTGTAAGTTGGATTGACACCAGTGTGCTCGACATCGACGAGAATCCTGTTAGCAGCGAGATCTTCCAATGCGACTATAACCCGCTCTGAACCATTTACAATGAAGTATCCACCAGGGTCCAGTGGATCTTCACCGACGCCAACAAGATCGTCGGGCGAGAGTTTGGAGAGAAGACAGATTCTGGATTTGAGCATGACTGGTAGGTCACCGATGTAGACCATCTCCGGTTGACCTTCCCGCTCACCGATCACCGGAATCATTTCCATATGGAGCGGTGCTGCATAAGTTAGATTCCTGATTCTGGCCTCGGCAGGATAGATTGATCTCTCTGTGCCATCGACCTCGATCACCCGGGGTGCTCCAATCTCTATCTTACCTAGCTTGATCCTTAGTGGATAATCCCCGATTTCGATCGGTAGTTCTCCGACCTCGTCTACGATTGCTTGTAGTCCTCTCTCGACGAAGTCGTTGTATGAGTCGATGTGTTGACGAACAAGCCCGCTGTCCTTGATGAACTCCTTAGACAGGTTCCAAAGCTGTTGGGTTGTTACCGCCATTTCAATTTTCTCCAAAAATCATTTCAAAAATCTTCCACGACATATCTGTAAAAGTCGGATTCGCCTGCGGTCGCGCTTCTCCGGATGACCTTGATTATGTCTCCCGGCTTGGCACCGATGGTCCTCGCTGCTGGATCGCTCGACTTAATGTATGGCAGCTGGAAGGGTTTTATGTGATAGCGGCCTAGGATTTCTTTTGCTTCTTCAGGTTTGAGGAGGACGTGTTTGGGGACGAGTTCGTGCTTGAATACGTCGTAAGAGAGTTCCTTCTCCTTGTCTTGCTTCTTTACCAATTATTAGTAGCTACCTCGGGAGCGGGGGACGGCTTAGGGTCCGACCTACCACAGGTGAAAAGCACACTCGCCGGAAACCCGTTAATAAACCTAGTTTCTGGTAGGAGATCGAGGATAAAGCTCTTGCTAGCAAAAGACGAACTTCGCAAGAATCGCAAACCAACGAATCGATTGAACGATCTCTCGGGCAAGGATTGGATCAAGTTCACAAAATCTTGGTTCAAGCACAGTCCACCGCGCCGGGATAGAACCAAGCTCGTCCATCCTGCCGGCTTTCCGGAGACTCTCATCCAAGAGTTTGTAGAATTCTTTACTAAACGGAACATGTGGGTGCTTGACCCTTTCTTAGGAACGGGGAGTACTCTTCTCGCCGCAAGAGCAGCAGGGCGTAACGGGGTCGGAGTTGAGATCAACCCTCGATATGCCTCAATGGCAAGGTCGAGGCTCAAGGAGGCTCCATCCTCTAATGAAACCCGGCAGCTTGTGCTGCAAGGGGATTCTCGTGACTTGCGCGAGATCTTGGAAAGAATTGAAATTGAGCAATTCGATCTCTGCATCTCATCACCTCCATACTGGAATCAATTGAAGCGCGCTAGCCTTCGGCAACGTGAGCGTGCGCAAAGGGGACTGGACACGGTCTATAGTGACGATCCGCAAGATATTGGAAATATCAATGATTATGAAGAATTTCTGAATGCCCAAAAACGAATCTTCGACGAGGTTCACGAAGTCATGAAGGTTGGAGGATACTTGGTGGTCGTGACGAACAACGTTTTCTCAGAAGGTCGGCTTTACCCACTCGCGTTTGAAACATTGACGAGCCTGGCCAAGACGTGGGTCCCAAAGGATGAAAGGGTCTGGTTGCACGATGACAAACGGCTACTTCCACTTGGAATATACAACGCCTGGGTTGGGAACCGCTCCCACCAATATTGTTTGATCTTCCGCAAAGAGTCATAGAGCTCTTTCGGGAGCGCGTGTGTCGAGCAGGTTCGTGAGTGTCAGGACCTAGTATCTGGATGTCAGTTGGCTCTAGAATCAGGCATGCTTGAGACTCCGAACCTTTCTAACGGCGAACAGAATAGTAGCTAGAGAGAGCGCTCCAACGGCGCCCGCGCCCAAGTAGGTCAAAGACATGAGCCCAAGAATTGTATTCGAAGATGGGCCTTGAGTAATAGTCAGCGTTAGAACGATAATATGGGTCACACTAGCACCGATGGATGTAGTGCCAACGGCAGTTAGGGTTACATTCCGATTTCCGGGTTCTGAATTCGCATCAGTTGTCAGTGTCATTGTCGATGTCGACGAATTGCCGAAATCGAGGGCAATCGTAGAAGGGCTGAATACTTCCTCTAACCCGAGCCGGGATGAAGCAAAGAGAAACAGTTGGCCTTTGAAGTAGTCGACGCTCGTCATCGCGAGGGTAAATGTTCGGGACTCGCCCGCTTGAACCATGTGACTAGTGCTGCTCAATAGGAAGCTAAAATCGGGTTGGGGAGGTATAACGATGACAGTTACTGTATGACTTGAGAACTGGTTTGTCGCTGTAATATTTACCCGATAGACGAATGGGATAGGTGAATCTGGGGTTTGAAAGTCAAGATGTGTCGTTGCGGGGCTGCCCGATGAAACCATTAGATCTTTTGCTCTTAAAGATACATTCAGGCCAGGAACAAGGGGTACAGTCACGCTTAACCGAATTGAACTGGAGAAATCGGATTGAGTGCTAACACTGACAATGGAACTGCCTGAACTAACGGCGTGAATTTCGAGGACCGAGGGCGAGACATCGATTACGAAGTCCGGCTTATCAGTTGTCAAAATCGACACGATTGCGGTGCGAGAAAAACCGTTGCTTGTCGCCCTCACCGTGATCACATACTGGCTAGCTTGGAAGCCTAGGTCGGTCGCGATAGTCAGCGTCACGTTGCTGGGGCGGTTCGGTGATAATGTAATACTAGTCGCATTGAGGGATAACCGGAGGCTGCTAGGCAGTCCTTCTAAGACAAGTTCTGCGGTTCCAGCGTATCCGCCGTAGCTCGAAACGGTTAGTGTAACATTTGCTTTTGACCCTATCACTATTCTCGGAGAATCTGGGGAGGCTGTTAGACTGAAGCCTTGACCAAAGGGGATGCCGTAGGTTCCATCGCGGGTTGTTACCGAGACGTTATCTTGGCCGTTGAGGATGATGGCTCTCAGAATCTGTAGGGGACTGTACAACCCTATGCGAATCACTGTGTAATTAATTGTAAAGAGTAACCCGTAGACGGAACCAATGGTTGGAGGATGGATCTGGTGAGCAACTGCTGCAGAATGCACAATGCCAGGTCCGTCGGACGGGTCGCAGTGACTTGTGGTATAATTCACGCCGTTTATGCAGCTCACTATCTCAAGGACCTTCTCGCTGTAGTTAGCTTCTAGGGCGTTCCCCCTTACTGACAAAGAAGTGGGACTTATCACGGACCTATTGGATTGGACCTGAATATCCCACCCATTGAAAGGGTCAACACCAGCAACCTGTACTTGTACGGTAAGGACTGCACTCGCAGAGTCTGCTGCCGTCGTTGGATCATTAACGTAGACGAGTCCTGCGGCATGAACAGAGTGGAAAATGCTGGGCGAAATCGATACTAGCGATGCTAGAGAAAGCGCGATAAGTAGCGTGCTCAGCCGCCGTGATGGGACGACCATCTCATACGGTGTGATCATTAGTCACTCTCCTCACTCTCGGGCGGCATCATCATATCAGACATAAGGATCATTGCTAGAGGAGGGAGTTGGGGGTCTTCAGCCTTGTTTCAACTCTTGCTTATGCGGGAACCACAGAGGTCGTGCGCTGTTCTGAAAGTGATCTTGTGTTGTTGAACAGTTATTTAGACGAGCAATTTGTCTCAGCTTGGTCAGCCGGGGTCGCCTAGCCTGGTAGGGCGTCGGATTGCTAAGCCATATTGTTGGTTGCAGAGATCCGATGGGCCTTAGGCCCTCGTGGGTTCAAATCCCACCCCCGGCGCCATTACCGTCAGAAAATCATCACTCCTGCCAGTCGCTTCTAACCTTGTCCCAAGACATGATAAACTATCACTGAGATTCAGGTATCACGGCGAAGGCTATTCCGACGACTAGGCTCGCGTTTCATCTTAAATAACTGATTTGCATCAGAGAAATATCGGGGGAATCTATGAGCATAAGCTGTCCAAAGTGTGGACTCGAGGTGTTTGGCCCGCCCGAGCGTGAATGGAGGTTCCAGCAATACCGGGTTTCAAGGTTCCGATGTGAGCATGGAGACAAGTTCAACCTCTATTCAGGAGCGAGCAAGACATTTACTATTCCTAGATCCATGGTGGAGAAGAATGAGTGCAAGAGTTGCGCCACACATAATCCACTCGAAGCGATCTATTGTAAGAACTGTGGAACTAAACTGTAGTGGAATCGGAGAACCCGAAGGGGCCATTGTTGATAGCCTGCTCCTAATGTCCGCGGGTTGTCAACCGCAACATCTTGAACTTCTCTCGCTCTTGGGACCTATGCGATTGTCGTTCAAAATCCAGTATGCTTAATAATCCGGTCGAATTGACGTCAACCCGCAACTAAATTGTTAGACAATGCAATCCTTGGGAAGGCGAACTCCAAGAGGACCTTTGCACAAATGAATCGAAGAGCAGTCTTAATCTTGGCAATAGTCATCCCTTTACTGATCGTCCCTGTTCTTGGGGTGACTATTTCGACACCTAATTCGTCTCGCAAATTGAACTTGGACGGTGTAGGCTTTGGGGGTTGTACTAACCAAACGAGCTCTTGTCAAGCGACATTCAGCACTTCGACCCCTAACGATATTATCATAGTCTTTGCGACGGAAGTGCTCGATGTTCAGCTTTCCTGCAACTTTTCTATCACAGATAGTGCAAACCTGACGTGGACCGCCCGGACGGCGATTGTCTTCGGAAACAATGGCCGTGACGAGATTCAGGAGTTCTGGGCCAGTAGTACTAGCGCTTTGTCCTCGGACATTGTAACAGAGTCGTTATTGGGTTGCGGAAACGAGTACAACAATGTTCAGGTGTTCGGTATAAGCGGTGCCAACTTTAACACTCCATTTGATTCCAGTTCCGCAGTGCCCGGATCGGCAAGCGGGTTTAGCGGTGGAACCTCTGTCACGATCTCCACTACACATCGTAATGATTTCGTGTTCGCCTATGTCTCGCATGGTGGCGCCGAAGTTCCAGTTCCTCAACCTGGCTTCACCGTCATAACATGCGGTGGGGCTCGGTGTGGAGCGTTCGAAATCACTCGCTCGCAGCTTACGAACTTTGCGGTAACGTTCGGCGACTCGACGGTTGCTAACTGGGAGGAAATAGCCGATGCAGTGCAATCCAACCACTAACCACAAGAATGATTTCCCCCTGTAATTCTCGTTCGACAGCCCGAGTTCTCCCTTATTTTTCTCAACGAGTTCAGTCACGTTGAACATTCCAACGGTAATCCGGAGTCTCTCTCGATCTCATTAGCGGGCCTCATCAGATCGGACTCGAAGTTCAACCCCTCTTTGGCCATTGTTCGCGGGACAGTGGGGCTCTAAGAACGGAGAAGAAAATCTCAGCGCCGGTTCGCGGCGTCTAGGGGCAGAGGCGAGCCTATCACGGACAATCCGAATCTCAATCCAATCTGCCGCTTAGCCAGTCTGAGGCCCGGGAAGCGTCTCATCAAATCCTCCACACGTACTTTGTTTTGGTGCACTTCTATAACACAAGGAGGAAGCCTCTCCGCCTTTAGAAGCTCCCCCTCGCACCCCTCGCAATCCATCTTCATAAAATCGAATTCGATGCTTGATAGCATTCCCAAATGAAACCTCTCTTGAAACGAGGAGACGTTCCAAGTGTTTCGCAAGCTGTTCCGTTCCAATAGTCTAAAGTTGTCAAGCCCAGGTTCGAAGCAGATCACCTTCTCCGCCCCGTGGAGGAGGTAAAGAAGTGCTGTCTCGCCACAGGCCGCGCCCACGTCAAGAACAGTCTTTGCATTCCACGGAAGAAACTCAATGTACTGCTCCTTCCAATACATCCATTCGCTGAAAACTGCAGTCCAGACCGATGGCATCAGCTCAACTTCAGCGTTCTCCATCTTGACGTTAACGGTTTGACCTGCCCGTTTCATCGACCACTTCCGATAGCGAATCATTCTCGAAAGGAAATGATGAGGTGGATATGGGAGATCGAGCATGTAGAACTTGGGAACGCCTCTCCTCCCAATCTTAATGCTTGTCGGGAATATCATCCGGAGCCTATCTTCTCCCGAAGTAGGCAAAGGAATAGAGCCCGCATCTTCTTCATCATCAATTTCAGGTGAGGTTCATCACATCCTACCGGCTTAAATATGGTGCTCGAGGTTTTCTGCTTTTCTCTCCATTTTGACATGACAGTCAATCCGGACTTCGCGTTGAGTTGCCCACGGATTGGGCGGATCCGTCTCCTTGGCGTTTCCGTTACTCCTCCTTCGGGAGCCTATGAAAGACATAGGACAAAAAGACGAAAGGTCGAACTCTGAAAATGGAGTGAAGTAGAGTCCTCCAGAATGAATATCGAAGCTCAGCCCGGAACTTTCCGTCCGAAATTTGCCTCCAAACGGAGTGCTTCAAGTCAAAACGCTGGTTATGATAGACTGTGAAAGGAGCAACTATTGTATGCTTGCTCTTCTGCAACAGAATGGTGTCGACAAATTCACCACTTGGGTAGCCTGCGATGCGTCGAAGAAAATCGGAGGAGAGAAGCATAGCAGCTCCTCTCACCCGAGGAGATAGCTTCAGCCAGTAGGTTATCTTTTCCCACGCTCGAAAAATTCTGGATGATGAAACAACGTTGAAGCCGACAATGTCAGCGGTTCCGAATTGCTCTGCAATGTTGTCAGGGAAGAATTCGTAAGTTGTATCGCTATCAAGAATTAGGAAGTGACTGAAGTCATCTAGGATGGGGTTAACGATCTTGGAAACAAAACCGCCATACGTCTCGGGTGGCTGAAATTTGACAACAATCGTCTTGACCTTAGCTACCATCCACGAACGACCTCGCGCACTTTCAACAATCCGAGTTTGAGCATGCTCTGTGCGCCTCCGGAATACGATGCAGGACCTGAGTGATTGTGAATAATCGGAATATCGATCACGCCGTGCGGTTCTCTGGGAGTGATAATCTCATGTACACGACCGATAAACCTGACCTTGTTTGAGCAGAGTTTTCCGTTGTAGTTGGGATTGAAGACGGGCACGTATTTGTTGTTCACAAGCTCTATCCGCCTGACCCAGTAGTAGGGGAACTGGGGCTTCAAAGTGCCGACGTAATCTAGCAACATCTTCGGAGCCTCTTCATCGCTGTCAACGAACAAGACATATTCCCTGTCAGGCAAGTTCTTGATGAAGGAGTTTCGAGCATCTGCAAAATCGCTAATTCGGCCAGGATAATCGCGGCCCAGATCAACAACAGTAAACTTCAACGCTCTCCCTCCAATCGTGGTTCCCACCGGGAACGCACATCAATAAAATGAGCTGAGGAGTGAGGGGCTAAATGACTTTGCTTCAGGCGGCCCGGGTTTTAGTTCGTCCAAGGTACCGCTTCAACTGGATTAGAGGACGGGACACAACAGAAGGTTTCGTTTGGTACCTTAGAGGCACGAATTTCCCCCCAACTCATGAGGATTGGTTGAGATCGCTGGTTCAACCATTCGACGGAGAACTCTTCGTGGACGTTGGAGCGCATATCGGAACTTGGGCCGTCAGGGCGACTAGGACTTTTCGCTCGGTGGTAGCCTTTGAGCCGAATGTTGAAACAAATAGGATTTTGCGGACCACTGTAAAGATGAATGGGCTGAATAACATCTCGGTATATCGAGCCGCTCTATCAAACATCTCGGGTGAAAGGATCGTGTCGACTCGAAATTGGATGTCCAGAAAGAGGGCTGAGTTCCGGGTCCCAGTGAGAACTCTTGATAGTTTCAAGCTTAAGCCTAGTTTACTGAAGATAGATACGGAAGGGGATGAGTTTCCGGTGCTTCAGGGAGCCATCGAGACGCTAAAGGGAAGACCGAGAGTTTTGGTTGAGACGCACGGTCCAGAATCGTTGATCAAGACAAGAGACAACCTTGAAGCCCATGGATATTCGATTAGAGAATTCAAACGAAGGAATCGTTTCAATCAGATGCAAAGTTGGTTATTTTGCAACTAGCTTGACTTTGGCAGACAGCTAGAGGACGAGAGAATCAGATTCGGGCGAACGGGAGCGGCAAAGGAGCATGAATTGGGAAATATTAGCTACGATAATTGGCGTAACTGTTTTTCGACTGGTCTGGATTGTCAGACGGCCTGTCCACAGAGACATAACGTCATATATTTTTCCAGGCCTTCGCAACCTGCGCAAGATCGTCAAATACGCTCCCGACTTTTCATACGTTCCCTACGGTCTAATCTGGTATGGCGTCAACGTGCCAATCGTGCGGCTGGGACGGTACAATGGTCGTTTCTGGATGGGAGCTTTGGCCTTGATCGATGCGGTCTTTCTTGGGTACATTTTCCAAGCCCTCGGACTAACCGTCTTCTTCTCTTACGTCCTGATAGGAACTTTCCAATTGCTCCGGGCACCTTGGAACGCAAGCATCAACTGGCTGATCATGCTGGCACCGATTAGTTGGATATTCTTGCTTTTAGCTCCGATTGCAAAGTTTCCTGTCGGCCTTCCAGTCCAAGTTTGGAGATATACTGGAAGAGCCGTTGGACATCAGCACAATTACATCTATTTTGGCTTGTTGGGAACGCTTTGGCTCATCGTTTTCAATCATCTGTACCTCCTTCCTTCGGTTGAGAGCTGGATTGTGATTGGTCTTGGGGTAGTCTGGTGTTTCATCTTTGCCTACGCTTTTTTTGAGAGGAGAGCGAGGAGGCGCGAATCAGTAGGGAAAGCACCCTCTAACATCATTCTTGGAAAGAACGAATGCTGAATGAGGTTGACAAATCGTAGGTTGCGGCATGCCTTGCAAGAGTAAGTGTGGCAAGAACGGTAGCTCACGCCATGAAATCCTAGCGCGAACCTACGCTGAGAAAGCTTCAACCACAAGAATATTAACGGCAGGAACGGGAAGCCATCCCCTCGTAATTACTGGACCCCCTTAGAAAGAGCGTGCTAGCTAGAAGTGGAGGTTGACCCTGAAGGTTTCTTCGGCGAGATCCGAGCAGGCCTATCACGAGAAAGTATTGCCTCTCGCTTCAGAGCGGTCAGAAAGAACCTGAGTCTTATCTCTCGGGCAACGTTTCTACACTATTCGATTCTCTCCCTGACCCTTGTATTGGCCTCGCTCGTTCGACTGCTTCCTCTTCGCTGGGGAGCTTACATTTCAGAGTTCGATCCCTATTTCAACTTCAACGACATGCGGCAGATTACAGCCAATGGCTGGCAGTCGTGGTATACCTATGTGAATACTAGCGAATGGTTCCCCTTCGGGCGAGCCCCGGTCGTCACGAGTTATCCAGGCACAAGTTTCACAGGAACCTTGATCTACCAGTTCTTCCAGTCGATTGGCGTTAACATCAGCCTCTACGACGCAGCCGTCTATAGCCCAATCTTACTCGGGGCCTTCGCTGTCTTAGTCACGTACTTTTTCGCGAAGGATCTATGGGGAAAGAGCGCAGGGCTGTTCGCTGCCTTGTTCGCCGCATTCAGCTCGAGTCTCATTAGTCGAACGGAGCTAGGTTTCTTCAGGAATGAGGGTGTCGGTGTCCCTACCATGATTCTGACATTTCTGTTCTTTATTCGAGCGGTAAATCCTGGGAGGAGTTTGAAGAGCACGACAATCTACAGTATGTTGTCGAGTATCAGTCTCATTTACATGTCGTTCTCATGGGGAAGTTTCCGTTACGCCGCCGAGGTGCTTGGATTGTTCGCCTTGGCCTTGGTGGTTCTGAAACGATACACCCCGCGACTTTTCCTATCCTATGGCATAACCGTTGGTTTCATGCTGTACATCGGGACAGAAATCCCTCTTCTCGGACACACGTTTCTGACCGAGAGTACGACGATCGCGTTGCTCGGAGTTATGGGCCTCCTTGTTGTGATGGAGCTTGCGAGGCTTGCTCCTTCCAGCCGGGGAAGACTGAGCGTCTTGGGCCTTTCGATCGCCTCTGCAGCCGTGATAATCTTTGGGCTGGTAAGTACGAAGGTAGTGTCCGGTGCTTTGCTTCAGGGAAAGTTCCTCGCAACGGTGAACCCCTTCGTGCGGAACAGTATTCCGCTCGTTGCATCAGTTGCTGAGAACAGGCCTTCCACGTGGGCGAGCCTTTACCTCGAACTGGGCAGCCTAATAATTCTGGGTGTCTTCGGTTTCTTCTTTGCCTTCCAACGGCTTCGCGAGGGAGACGTTCTCTTGATAATATTCGGCGTAACAGGGTTCTACTTCGCAGCCAGCCTCGTCCGGCTAACCCTGATTCTGGCGCCGGTGATGTCGACTCTCGCAGCGATAACAGTGGTTGAACTGGGTAAGCCCGCGATGGATATTATTCAGCAGGCGGTTATCTTTCCCCGACGGAAACTACGCTTCACCAGTAGGGTAAGCCGGGAGTTCAGTCTGGGTATTTTGCTCATCATTCTTGTCCTCGTCGTTCCAACCTTCATCAACGCCGTTCAGTCTGCTTACACGCCGACGACCATTGCGTCCGCCAGCCTTCCGGTCCGCGCCGCCGTGCCCGACTGGCTTGAGGCTCTCTCTTGGATGAACAATAATCTGCCGCACTCGAGTGTTGTCTTCACCTGGTGGGACTATGGCTACTGGATTACCGTGAACACTGGACTGCCCACCCTCTCAGATAACGGAACAGGGAATACAACCGCAATCAAGGACATCGCGACTGGTTTCATGCTGAACGAGTCCCTTGCAATTCAGCTAATGCGACAGCAGAGGATTACTCACGTGGCCGTTTTCGTCAGTTATAACAATCGTGGACTCTGCGGTGGGGGTGGACCGCCCTTTTGCGGATACGGTGATGACAGTAAATGGTACTGGATGGTCAGGATAGGCAACAACACCTCGATCAATACCCCCATGGGGGTTGCTAGCGTGAGTTTTAGGCAAATTATCACGGACCCCTCGACAGGCGCGTCAGAATACCATCGTATCGTGACGATAGATAACAAGACCACAGATGAGAGGATAACCAGTCAAGTGGGGACGCGTCCCAACGTGGTCCAGATCCCAACCAGCAATACAGTGCTCGGACTCCTGATGCGAAATGGCTACCCAGGAGGAAAGCCAACAGATCAGAATGATACGGGGCCTGCGTCTCCCAACTTTTTCGTCCAGAGCTTTGCCTCTTCCTCATCGTACGTTCTCGTTTACTCACTAAGGTACCCTGACCAGCCGTCTATTACGGCCCAGCTTACCCCGGCGATTGTCAAGCCTACGGGGGGAAACACTACCATCACTGGGACCTTGACGACCTCGACAGGAACTCCGGTTGACACAACGACTGACAAGATCCCGATCATCCTGGAATATTCAACCAGCCCGGGAGGCAGTTGGAATTTCATAGCGAGGGTCAATGCTACTGCAGGTGATTTCAGCTACAACTGGGCTGGACTCCCTGTGGGCAATTCGTATATTCTTGTTCGGGCGAGGTGGCAGGGCGATCCCACTCGGCTATTGGACATCGCACTTACTACGCCTCAGCCTCTGATCTTTATGTGATAACGTTCTCTAGGCTTCTTCTGAAATCGCGCCAGATCCCTCCATTCGCTGCCGGGCGTACTTATCGTCCGGCGAGAACTTTGGAGGGTGGGGGTTGCTAGTCGGAGACGCACAAACTGGACAGATCCCTTTTAGGGTGTATCTTGAGCAGTTTGGGCATCGTCTCATCAACCATTTCATCCAAGCTTCCTTCCCTCACCACCGGCCTTCTTGATGGTCCCTAGGGCCTCTTCCACTGCCAGGCTCAGGGTTTTCTCGGCTGCTTCGAAGCTGGGAGCTTGCACTTCAATTCTGTACCTTGGGGAGCCTATCGAGTAGATTTTCACTTCGCTTCCGCGAGGTTTGCGGATCTTCTTTGCGCTGGTCAAGGCTTGCTTGATTATCTCGACTCCGCCGGGTTTGTGGCAGGTTATCGAGACGGTTCCTCGGACCTTCGATCTTTCGAGTCGGATCTTCGTCTTGGTAACTTCTGCTATTGCTTGAGCCCATTCTGATGTTAATCCGCCCTTTACAAGGACCTCGGGGCCCTCGTCCAAGGCCTCTTCCAGGGGAGAGTAGAGTCCTCCGAACTTGTCTAGGAGAATCTTTCTGATATCCTCGGCGTCATCTGCTGACTTTTTCAGTTTGTCAGCGGCACTTTTGAGGATCGCTTCAGCTTTTCGCTCCTTCTTCCATTCCAGCATCTTCTCGGACTTTTCTCTCCCAGTGACTCGTCTGAGGGAGAGATCTATCTGGTTCCGTTGTGAGCTTACTCGCAGGACTTTGAGAACTAGCTTCTGGCCTTGTCGCGCGTGTTCCCTGATGTTCCGAACCCAAGTGGTTGAGATCTCTGAAATATGGACGAGACCTTCGATCCCGCTAAACTCATCGAGCTTCACATACGCACCGTAGTCTTCGACTCGGGTTACAGTTGTAACGACCAGATCCCCGACTTCGGGCATTAGTGGTTGTGAAGCCTGGACACTCAACTCGATTTCTTCCCCAGTTCCCTCTAAGCAAGGGGCTGTAATATTTCTCCTCTAATCTCTGCCTTTCCGCCTTTTGGTTGAGCTAGAAGCTCGTCGCAAACTGTGCATTTCACGTAGTTGCTGGTTCTCTCGAAAATTACTTGTTCGTTTGCGCATTTGGGACATTTGACGCGTAGGAAAATGCTTCGAGGTTTTGGTATTAGTTCCCACCTCATTGTTAGGCTCCGACCTCCAGTTTTCTCAGCCTGATACCCAGCCTCTCAATTGTATAGTTGCAGGTTCGGCATTTCAGTTTGACAAGGGCTTTCTTGGTTGTCTTGGCGGTGCGTTTCAGTTCAGGAAATTTCTGGCCGCCGTATCCGTGTTTTCGTCTTTCTTGTCGTCTGGCTCCCCACGATAAGGTGCGCTGCTTGCCCGCCTTGTAGACTGCGACGGCGTGTGCTGTGTGGTGTTTGCACTTTGGGCAGTAGGTATTGATCTCCTTAGGATACTTCGTTTTTTCTTTCACCGTGGGAAAGGCTGGTTTGGGGGCGGGGGCGTCCTTTTATCCATTATCCCTGTGGCTTGATCTTATCTCGACCGCGGTGCCTTGCCGTATTAAGCTCTCAGCATTCTCGTAGGGAAGAACGGCGATATCTTCTTTCAGGAATGGTCCGTGAGTCTTCAGGTCTACGCCTATGATAGAGGGGATGTCCTTGACGAATCGAAGTAGGAGCTTGTCTTTCTTTTTCTCTGGAGAGTTCGAGGGCTCTATTCCCTGAACTGTGTCTTCCTTGAACTTTCTATAGTGGCGTGCAAGAGTGGAGAGTTCTTCCTGAGCCCATTTCTCCGAGGCGTGCGCCGTGACCTGGGCGTTTGTCTGAGAGGTTCGCCAGATTTTCGAGAGTCGTCGGTCGATTAGTTCGACTACTAGTCTTTCTATCCTTTTTGTTTCCTCGTCCAGAAGGATGGCTTTGAGGGATCGTTGGTCTAGGTTTCTCTGGGTTTCCTTCAGTCTTCGGACGTACGCGGCTATGTCTCGAAAGAATTCGGGTCTGAGTTCCTGGAGTTCCGGGCTGTGGAACTCTCGTCGCCATGCATCGATTGTCTCATCGTAGATGGTAGGCGTGGCACAGCATCTCTCTGGAAGACGAGGCTATCTCATTGACGAGCTAATAATATCTTGATGGTCGTCTATGCAATGGGCTCTGCTCGGTGCTTGCAGAGAAGAAGCATGGCAGCAGCCGACGGCAACTGTACAGTCTCGTCGTGATACGGTCCGAACCGTTCTTCGCCGAGCCTAAACCCTGGGGACACCTTAACTTTGACCTTCATTTGGCCATGGAAGGCGAGAGGTTCTGTGAACGGGTCGAACTCGTCGAGTCGTTCTTCCGGAACCTTCATTGCTAGCAGACCAGTGTGGCCGTTGAGGGTTCCCGGCATTCTGATGAGTCTGTGAATGTCTGTTGTTACTACGGTGTCTATCTTTGCCGATTTTTTCTCGACAGCTTTTGTCACCAGGGTTTTCCATGTGGAGATTCCGATCCCCTTCGCCGAGTTCCAGAAGGGTTTTCGAAGAAGATTTTCCCTGTCCCATGACTTTAACGCGTGGACCTGAGTTGACGTGAGGCCTATCTGATCCATCTCGCTTCCGAGAATATCGTATATTCCAGCAACTATTCGTCCTCTCCAACCTGGTTGACCTATAAGCGGGCCTTCCGCCAGCTTTGTCCCTCCAACACTAGTCTCCTCCAATTCGTGGAGTTGTGGATCTAATCCTTGAGCGAGAAGATAGTCGGCGATTTCCCTGCGTTCTTCCTCTCCGAGCTGAGAAGTCTGTTTCGAATATACATGGACATGGTATCCTCGGTGTCCTGAGAAGAATAGTCGAGTGGCTTCATTGTCTATTCCAAGATCCGTGTAGAGCATCTCGAGGAGCTTTGCAGTTTCCTCTTTCGCCTCTTGGAGGCATCTGTCGCATAGCCATGTTTGTTCTTCCAGACGGTCATTCTTGCATTTTGGGCAGAGCTTTGGGGCTCCTCCGTTTCCAGTTGTGCCGCAGGCCTTGCATTTCCAATTGTCATGGTCCGGTTTGCATGGTGTGTTGAGATGGTCTGCGTCGATGTCGAAGACCAGATCGGCGCCTGTCCATCCCTTCTCTTCCATTGGTGCTGTGGGTTCTCTGTAGTAGGCTGTAGAGAAGTAGACGTGTGACGGGACCAAGTCTCTAACTGCCGTCAGGAGTGAAAGGGGGTCCTTGAACGATCGATGTCTGACCATGAACTTTCCATTGAAGAGGAGGAAGCCGTATTCTCTTTCTGACGGGTTCAGGGGCGGGTCTAACTGTCGTTTCGGGTCGAGGTAGTATTGTTGGAATTTCTGCCTGATGACTTGTTCAGCTTGGTTCACGTTTCGGCCCCTTTCCTGTCAGGATTCTGGCTTTGCTCTTGTAGTAGCTCAGAGGGTTTCGGATTGTGCTGCAGATATCGTCTGGCTTGTAGCAGACTCCGTGTGTTTTGAGTGTGGTGCACATTGGGCAAGTGTACTTTGTCCTCCCGCCTCTCTTGCCGGCTATGTGCTCGACCTGGTAGCGGGTCATTCTCTCGGAAAAGTCGCTGGCAGGCTTGAAGGCCTTGACAATGTCCTCCTCTCCTGCTCCGATGTTGACGAGGAAAGATGCAAGTGTGAATCGGCCCATGTGCTGCACATTCTTTCCTTCCGCGAGATCGTCAATGAGGTGTTTGACGCAGGGAGGCATCGCTTCTGGTGAGGGTACTCTTGGGAGTTCGTAGTGGGATGGAACGCCCAGCCATTTGGTGATGAGTCCTCGGGTCCTTTCGACTTTAGGCTGTAGGGGCTTGGGTATCTCACCCGGTAGCCGACTGCTCCTGTCTACTATCTTCGTTCTGACTTCTTCCTCGAGGAGACGAGCGAGTTCTTCTCTGGTAGCATAGACTAGGCCATGGTCTAGAATCCTATTGGGGAGCTTCCATTTTGGCTCTTTGAGATGAACAGAGTTCCTTAGGTAGTCGGCGAGTGAGATCCCGAAATCGTAGAATCGCTTTCCAGGCTGTGCATCGATTTTGTTTAGCTTCCAGCCGAAGGTTGTTCGGGCGATGTAATCGAGCTTTTCAGGGCTTTCCTGTCGGAGAAGCTCGTAAGCTCTCTTCGCTTCAGCGAGCGCGAACCTTCTCTGTGCCCTCTCCTCCCCTGTGAGGCTAAGGATCAGATTGGAGACCGGGAATGAGAGTATCTCAGCATTCTCATTGCCGAACTCGTTCGACACTCTTCCTTTTGAGAGGGCTTCTTCCAGTCTCTTTTCTGCTCTTTCTAGGACTGGGCTGAAGTCTGGGGATGCGATGTCGTCGATGGAGATTCCTAGTTCTTTGATGTAGTCGGAGGCTTCGTTGAGGAAGGGGTATTTGGCTAGGTCAGCCCTTGTTAACATTAGGTTCTTCTTATTCGGCCTCTATTCTTGGGGCGAGATAATAAAGAAGCCTTCCTTGCTGGGGCATTTCGAACTCGACTTTGATTGGCATGTTGGTGGAGAACTCGAGAGATGTGACCTCTGAGGCTCCTGAGCCGGCCCGAATTATCTCTCCTAGATAGTTGAGGTTGTACGTAGCCTTCGCCGGTTCCTTCACATCGAGTTCGAGGATCGCATCGGATCCCTTGTCGAGTTCGATAAGAGCACTAGTCAGCTCGCCTGCCGCCCTAACAACGAATTTTTCCTGGCTTACTTCTAGCTTGACGTTGTCGCTGATGGATTGTGCGTCATCGATAATGTCTCGCAAGCTCGCTGCTGTAATCTTGACTCTTGCGTTGAACGGGACCTTCGGGGTTGGGACTTCTTCGGTGGAAGGTTCAAGGGTTGGTGTTATGAATTTCCTGACAATGTTGCCTTTGAGTGTGATGTTGAGCTTCTTGTTCGCATCATCATAGATAACCTCGATGGATTCGTCACTCTTCGTCCTCTTCAACAGTTTGAGGAGGTTTGAGACACTTAGGCGTAGCTTCGTTGGAACCGTGCACTCGTAGGTGTCGAAGGCTGTCTTGGGCCACTCGAAGTCGACCATAGCTATGTGCGAGGGATCCATAGATCGGAGCTTGATCCCGTCGGGGGACGCGTTGAAGTCGGCTTCTTCGATGAGGCTTGAGATCGCTCCTATGAGGTTGCGGAACAGCCGAGCATCGTTCATTGTGGCTTTGAACATGGGGTTTGCCGGCTTTTCCTTCTTAGCCGATGTTTCGGCTGTTGAACTTTCCAGCAATTCTAGCTATTCTCCCGCCATGTTGCTCCGCAGTTGGTACATCTAAAGAATTGGGTCGAGGACTCGTCGCCGCCCCTTGTCTGGACAAGCCAGTAGAACGCCTCGTGATTGTTGCACTTCGGGCATTCAGCCTTTGTCTTAGGAAGGGTCCTTATTTTCTGTTCTTCTCGTCCTATGACGATAATCTTCTCTCTTTCATGGGCTAACCTACTAACCTGTTTATCGCCGCGGTTGCTCGTGTAGCCGCACTTTCCGCAGGCCATGAAAACCTTCTTCTCTCTCTTGGCGGGCAGTAGCGTAGACCCGCATTTCGGACAGAACTGCAAAACAGGTTCCGCTATCCAAGCCTAGGAGGCAAATTTATTTGTTGGCTTGGAAACGTGTGTTTTTCCGAAGAATCGCGATCTAGCGAGTAAGTGGGCTATTCGCAGAGGCTCAGGAAGGATTCCTGTTGCCCAGGTTGTGCAGAGTATTTCTTGAAGCTTCCTTGGAGGAAGATAGCTTCTTACCTGCAATTGCCTCTGTCTAACCTTGTATGATTTGAACCCGTCTGGAAGCCTCTTTCTCGTTGAGTCGACCGTGATGACCGGCAGTTTGGTCAACCTCTCGACCTCGATGGGGTTGAGTTGCGTTTCTGGATCGTGCGTCATAATCAGTCTGAGCTCGGGAAAAAATCGCGTTCTGATGATTGCAGACGCGATCCATATGGTGTTGAGCGTGGGCTTTGGTGGTAGGACGAGAACGCCGTCGAGATAATCGCCACCTCTCGTGACAGCACCCATTACCCGTCGAGGGTTGCATAGGTCGAGCCCTAAAGTCCTGATCTCTTTCTTGACAGTAAGACTGTGCGTCATGATTGTTGTTTAAGCTTGGACAGAGCGATCTCCACTAGGGCTGAGAAGTTCTTGCTGGGGTCAAGATTCTCCGTCTTGAGACATGCTACGATTTCCTCGAGTGTGATCATTTTCTGCAACCACACGTGGCCTAGCAAGGCCTCCAGACTGTTAGCGACATCTCCTCGGCCTACTCGTCTCGGGAGACGCTTTCTCAGTCCAGCGTTAGCCGCTGCATCTGCGAGGATCTTGTCTTGGACTTTTGTTCCTCTCGGTCGACCCGTGGTTTCTGTTAGAGCTATCGAGTAGGCGAAGTTCAGAAGAGAGTCTCCGAACTGGGCGAGTCCAGTGTCAGTGAGAATCTTGCCAAGATGCTCGTCGTTCAAGTATGATCACCCCTGACAATAGTTCATGGGCTATTGAAGGTGGTCATTGAAGAGGAGGGATGGTAATTCGTTTAGTGAGGTTATTATCGACTCAGCGCCTGCCTCTTCTAATTCTTCTCGTGAATAGAATCCCTGGGGCAGTCCTATCGTTTTTGTCCCCGCACGTTTTCCGCCCATCATGTCCACGGGCTCATCTCCGACGACAAAACATTCCCTTGGCTTGAGGTGGAACTCCTCGATCGCTTTTAGGTAGGGTTGCGGTGATGGTTTGAATTCCGCAACTTGCTCTGGAGTAACCGCGCAACGAAAGTAGTCTCCTAGGTTCCAGGTGTCCAAACGTCTGGAAAGCCGTGTTTTTCGTACGAAAGTCACTAGGCCCATGATGACCCCTTTCTGTCGGAGTTGTTCCAAGAGTCCGACTAGTTCTTTTCCGGGTCCGGTCTCATCCATTTTGGCGTCTAGCTTCTCGAAGAATCTGGTGCGAACCTCCTCGTCGCAGTCGAGTCCTTGTTCTCGGGCAAGTGAGACGGCTAGTCCGCTTATCTTCAGGCTCTCTCCTCCTTGCCCGGATTTGATGAGGTTTCGGGCCAGCTCAAGAGCTTCGTAACCTGTGACTATGAGGTTGAATTCTCTGAGGGTCTCTTCGATCAGGGAAATCCAGAGTCTCCAGTCTCCGTAAAGTGTGCCATCAAAATCGAAGATGATGCCCCTCGATAGCAGAGGGCGGTCTCCGGCTAGCTTTCAGCTTCGGCCGTTACTGCGGCACTGAACTTTTCTATGAATTCCTCGGTGTCCGAGTGGACCTTTTTCGCGGCTCGCTCCAAAGCTTTCTCAGCGGAGGACTCGCCTTTCATTCTCAGGGTTATGATGGGTTTGGTGAAGAGTGGGTGTGGAAGGTCGTAGCCTGCCCAGTCCACCGTCTTGTCCTCAAGAAGTGCGTCCTGCATTAGATGACCGAAGGTGTGTCCTTCTCCTTCCATCTCAACCTTGAGGAATCCCTTGGATTTCTTCAAGACGTTAACCTTCAACTTGGCACGTTGCCTCCAGTTCCAAAGTCCTCGGCCAGCCGTCTTCTCTCAACATTTAGGCATAGCGTACAACGGAGAATTCGTCCTGACAGTACGAGCTCGCCTCCGCACCTCGAGCAGTACGCTTTGATCACGCCCATGTCTCGTCCGACGGTTGTCAGCTTGGGGATTCGCTGGCTCACATCGATTACTTTTCCCCGGATAATGTCGTTTGGTTTGCAGACGTCTCCCATGAAACGCTCGAATCTCGGGCTAGAGTTGGAGATGTGCAGCATGCCTGTGAACGGTGGTTGCAGCTTGTGTCCGTCAACTACGATGATGTTGATGATGGCCATTTTCTCTTGGACCTTTTCAACGACGCCCATAATTGTGGACCCTTCCTCGGGAACGATCGGGGGTCCTGCCGAGGTTTTTACCGAGACTATGTGACGGTTGGAATCGACTGCAGCTACTCCGGTCTGAGACGAGTAGACTGTTCCTTCCACCTCGACTGTTCCGCGGCCCGGCATGAACTCTTCGACAACGCCAAGCTTTACTCCTGGAACAACGAATTGCCCATCCAGCTTCTTTATCATGGCTGTTCTGGTGACCTTTTCAGGAACAGTTCTATTCCGCCTGCCCGATTCTTATACCCTTGTCTTGGGACGAGATAACCTACGGTAATCCTAACACGTTGTAGCCGATTGAGTCTAGGCGTGGACTGCGAGTAGAATCGTGTGGTCTATTGCATTTTTTGCCCGCATTCTGGACAGAATTTGGTTCCAGCGGCGACGGGTTTTCCGCACTTGGGACAAGGTGTCATGGCTTGCGCGGGAGGCGGTACGAACATGGTGGCTCCGCAGTTGGGGCAGAATCGGGCTCCTTGTTGAACACCGTTTCCGCACTTGGGGCATGCTACGAGTGCTGCCTGGGGTTGTACAGATGGCTGCATCTGCGCGTTCATCACTTGGGGGATGAGGACCATTCCTGCTCCGAAGCCCGCGCCTGGAGACGAGCCGATGCTTGATCCAATGTCCTTGGCAGTCTCCATCCTCAACACGTCTGAGGTGGCTGCTTTCTGTTTGATCCAGAAGAGTCTGTCTCGGAACTGATCAGAGGTATCGATGCCTTCGAACTTGAAATCGACAAGGTCTGTTCCTATTCTTTTCAGGGCGTCGTTGATGTTGACTTTGACAGTAACTGATGCTTTGTCGAGTTGGGTGAATGCGGTTTGAAGATCGTATTTTGACATTTCATCGATGACTCTTTCGTTGATGAAGCCTCGGATGAAGTCGTCCACTTGCTGAGTATTATAGGCTCCTTGTCCCCCGACAACTTCGTTAACGAACAAGTTGGAGTCGGTGACTCTGAACCATGCTGTCCCATGAACCATCAAGGGAGCGAGTTCAGTCGTCTGAGCCTTTGCGCCCCACTTGCCTGCGAACTGTTTGGTGGAGACGTATATGACGGTGGCTGTGAAGGGTGTCTTGCCACCGAAGAATATTCGGTATGCCGAAGTTATGAGAGGCAGGTTGAGAGTTGTGAGAGTATGTCTCCCTGGAGGGAAGACGTCGTAAGCCTTGCCGTCTTTGAGAAAGACTGCGGTTTCATACTCGTGAACGACTAGCTGTGCAGCGTTGGTGATTTCTTCTACTGGGTATCTCCAGACGATGTCGTCTGGGCCTGCTCCTCTCCATTCTATCACTTGGGGCATTACTGCTGGACTCCGAGGATTACGTCTTTGCGTCCGTTGTAGGCGGTCTCGAGCGCGTCGACAGCTTTCATCGCGTCGGAGATCTTTCCCTTTGCGTCTTGAACATGTCCATTGTCTACGGAGTCTTTGAGGCCTTGGATAGCGGTTGTTACGCTATCTGTCATGTGCAGGAGCTGAAGGTCGTAATCGATCATGCGGTCCAAGTCAGGTTCTTTGACCTTTGTGACGTCGAAGAAGCCTGCGTATCCGTATTCTGAGTGGTTGATTCGTTCGACAACTCTGTCGAGTCGTGCCATTAGATGATCTGTGTCGTCCCATGTGTCGTTGATTCCCTGGTTGACTAGCGACCTGTAGGTGTCTTTCGCTTGTGCCTCGGCACTGGACAGTTTCTGGTAGATCTGGTTTCTGAGAAGCTTGTCTGACTCACGGCGGATCTCTTTCTCCTTGTATCCATGGAATCCGGGGATTAGAAGCATGATTTTCTCTTGTAGATTGGTCTGGGACTTGGCCCTGTCGTAGAACGAGCTGCTCGGCTGGCTCAACTTCGAACTTTTCCTCTGATATTCAGATTTCATGTCTTACGTTACTTTTAAGGGTGTCAAAACCATTGACGCTGGAATCCGGGACTGCCCCGTTTTTCAAAATTTCTTAATTCAACCTCGCGGATGAGCTGATTTCGGCGAAGCCAGTTTTCGAGATCATAAAGAGGTCACGGCTAGTCCTCCGAGTGGGTTACGGAATGGCTATGTCGTGAGTCATGAGTCAAAGGCTTCGCACAGATGAAGACCGTCAACAAAGAAGAGCCAGTCGTACGAAGCCATTTCATCGAGTGTCCCGGCTGCAGGACTCATACTCTCAAGCTCAAACGAATCGTCCAGGTTGGGCGTTGCAAGAGCTGCCATGAATCATACAAGATTGTAATCGTATACGTTAAGGAGGGAAGGAAACCGAAGCCTTCCGGGAAAACGCCGAGCCCGAGTACGGAACCGAGTCCAGATGCATCACTACCCTCTTGGCAGGTGCCCTCAGACAGCTCCCTGTTCGGTTCCTCGTCAGCCGAGACCAGTTCGATATTCTCCGACCTCAGTTCCAGCTTAAGTCAGGACGATAACAAGCGAGAGACCTCGACAGGCAGCGAACAGTAGAAGTCTCGTTTTCTGGTAAGACCGACGGCAATCTATACTTCCACCCAAGCATTCCTGCGTCGCGAGATGCCCTGCGCAATATCCCACTCCTCTTTCTAATGGAAAATTTCCCCGCCAATGCAGATTCCAAGCATATGAGATCGAATCTTTAGGAATGGAAGGGCGAGAAACTCCCCTGCCTATCGTGAGACAGGTCGGGTAACTCTATTCCTAAAGCCAAGAGCGCGACTGATTGTTGGATTTGTTGAAATGATTTGACAAGCGGGACGTTTGAGAGAGTTAGACTCTTCACTGACATTGAGGACATAACCTTGGAGAAGTGGCTCGACGCCGACAACGCCGGGCAGGATGAACTCGCGAAGAAGATTCTAGACGCTGGACTTCTTGTAGAGCACATGGTTGCCGAGATTCCTTTAGAGCAGAACCTTGCGGACAACAGCGAACTGAAACAGCTCGCGGACAATGCGAAGGCAACCTTCGGTCTAATAGTCTGCTTTGGTTGCAACAGGGCTTTCGACAGCAAGGACAAAGAATTGAAGAACTGTCCGAACTGCGGAGCCAAACTATCGGAACCGGAACTGACCCCGCCAGAGCCCAAAGAGAGCGTTGTAGAAAAGGCAAAGAAGGAGGCCGCACCGGTAACAAAGAAGCCGAGGAAGCCAGCTCCACCTTTACCACAGAAGGCAAAGAAACAAGTTAATCGAAGAGAATTCGAGAAACCGGAGAAACAACTAGCTCGAAAGGGAAAGCACAGTACGTCAACTCCAATCTCTCCTTCACACATGGAAGATGAAGCGAAAGAGGACTGGTTCGACAGCACCAACCAGGACGTCACGGGACGGCACGCTGTAAGATCGAAATAGCAGTAAGAGATCTAGGCCCGCCCAGGATTTCTTACTGCTTCTCTACATGTGGCTAAGGGACAAAGCAGCCCCAGCGATCAGCGTCAGGAATCCAATTAGCAACAATAGGGTTCCGAGGTTGAAAGCATACTCCGCTTGGCCCAATTCGTTATAGGCTCCCGCCTCAACCAAGGCGATTCCGACCGCTAGCACAATCGCGCCAATAATGCGCTCGCGCTTCATCGTCTAGTGCCTCGATGCCTGCACTAGCTAGGTGCTTAAACCGTTCTAGAACGAACCTTTGGTCTTTGGCCGAAGATGAACGATCCCAAGCCATCCTTTTCGAGTCGCGAGAACAGGTCAAGAGTCGGCCAGTTTATTCGTGTAATGGAACACCCTCACAGTGTATATTAGGAGACGAGAATATACCAATAGGCGGTCACAGGATTGCGTGCTATTATTCAAGTTGATAAACAGTTTAGCTACAGTGTAGGTCCCCAGAGTTTTACTATAAACTATAAGCCGGCAGTACACGAAGGAGACTCTAACAGTCTGCACTCTATTGAGATCAATAACATGGACATCTCAGCTCTCAGAGAGATGCTGTCCAAAATAGGACAAGCGCTACCAAGTAGCGAACGGACAAAGGTTGGCTCTAGACGAATAGGACGCCCCCAAATAAAACAGACAACCAAAGGAATCGTTTGGGAAGAAGAGCCATCTCCTACCGAATAGTGTATATGTGAAATAAGCCCCCATTGTAGTCGAAC
>Ga0209807_1000148_pt1 | contig 29849 bp, 30 predicted proteins | sample GraSoiAngelo_154_FD_186168 | JGI IMG/M metagenome (GOLD analysis project Ga0209807, IMG submission 186168) | Grasslands soil microbial communities from the Angelo Coastal Reserve, California, USA - 14_1009_13_20cm (SPAdes) (version 2) | ecosystem: Environmental > Terrestrial > Soil > Grasslands ... | reverse complement strand
ACGCGCCCGTCGGAGCCGATAAGGAAGGTCGAGCGGATCACGCCCTCGCCGCGTCCGGGTCGCTCGCCCCACGCCCCGTACGCGTCGTGCGCCTTGCGGTCGGCATCGCTCAGCAGACGGACGCGAAGGCCGTACTTCTTGCGGAACGCCTGATGCGCGGCGGCGTCGTCCCGTGACACGCCGAGCACAGGAACTCCGAGCATCTCGAACTGCGGGAAGTTGTCCGTGAACTGGCATGCCTCGGTGGTGCAGCCCGGTGTGTCGTCCTTCGGGTAGAAGTACACGACGTAGCGCTTTCCCCTGAGGTCTTTGGTGGAGACGGTCTTTCCCTCTTCGTCGGGCAGCGCGAATGCTGGGGCCTGGTCGCCAGGCTTGAGCTCCATCACGCAGAGGGTACCCGCACCGAGACCCGACGACTCGAAGGGAGTCTGGCTAGCGCACGTACTGGGCTCGGAAGGCCTCGAAGCGCGAATAGAACGCGTCAGTGGTCTCCCCGAAGGCGGCCGCGAATGCCACATGCCATTCCTGGCCGGTCCCGACCCTCGTGCACCAGTCGCGGATGGCGACGAGGCCCTTCGGAGCCAGAAGCCGGTCGACGGCGAGGTAGCTCACGGCGAAGGGATTCGCGTTTGCGGGAAAGCTCGACTCGAGCGACTGGAGAGTCACGTGGTTTGTCGCGGTCGTGAGCTGGCGTTTGGTGAAGGTGTCGAGGTTCGCGGCCGGGATCACACCGTCCGCGACGAGGGAGCGATACGCGAACGACTCGGCCATTCCTTCGGCGATCCACCGCACGCCCACCATGCATGTGTTGCCGCCGATCGCGTACTGCCAGAGATGAATGAATTCGTGCGCGGCCAGTTCGGCGCGTTCGGTGTCGGCCGTCCAAGTGTCGGGAGCGGCCGCGGGCGGGGTGGCCCACGCCGGATTCGACGTGACGATCCTGAAGCTGTCGCCGATCGTGAGGCAGCAGTACGGCTGGGAATCGTCGACGACCATCACCTCAACGGTCGCCGGCTTTCGACGGCTTCCGCCGGCGGCAGCGTCCAGATACGCGCTCGCGTGCTGCACGCCCTGGTGCACGAGCGCGATGTCCTTCGCGTTCACCCCAGGGTCGATGCGAAACGTGATCCCGATCGGGTCGGGCGGAGTGGGGGTCGGGATCGTGCCGTCGGGGTTGAGCACGACCACCTGCCAGAAGACCCCGATGTCCTCGAGCCAGGCGGTGCCCTCGATGAGTGGCCGCACGTACAAGCGGTACGTGCCGGGAAGCGAGGGCGCCTGCAGGTTGAACTGGAACCATGCGACCTGCCCTGGGCCGACGTAGGGGGCCGGCTGCAACGCGATGCGGTTAAAGCGCGGCCATCCGGTTGCGGGCGATCCGAGCTGACCGTCGCCGCCGAGGATGCTGGGCTGATCCTGACCCGGTTCGCTTCCCCACGTGCCGAGATACGCGACCTCGCCCATCCGTCCCGCGACCCAGCCGAGTGAGCCTGAGTTGTAGTACGCGAGCGTCGCCTGGGCCCTGCCTCCCGGGCAGAGTCGCATGTATCCGCTCTGTCCGTACCACGCTGCGTGAAAACCCGACAGCTTGGTTGGTGTTGCGACAGGCGGGGCGATGCCGGGACCGACGTTTGGAGTGCACGTCGCGGCCGCGGCTTGTTGAGTCGCAGGTGGCAATGTCGCGACGACGATCAGGACCAGCGCGAGAAGGAGGCGCACCAGTTATTGAACCCACGCCGTCGGAAGGCGTTACGGCATCAGCCGCAGCCGTTCGTCCGGTTAGGGTTCAGCCTCTTCGTCGTCTGGCCAATCAAACTTCGCGAGCGCGGCGCGGGTGATGCCGCCGGTTTTGAACCATCTGTGGCCGTCTGCTTCACCGCCGGGGCAGTACGCCCATCCGCCCTCTTCCGCAACATTGAATGGACTCGAGGGGTCGACAGGCGGCTTACGGCGATGCGTTTTGCGGATGCAGATGAATTGGATGAGGGCGCGGTCCATTCCTAATGGCTCGCGGGCTGCGGCGCGAATCGTCTTGTCATCTAAGTTTTTACTGAGCGGGTGACCGGAATCGGACCGGTGATCAGACGTTGGGAACGTCTTTTGTTACCACTACAACACACCCGCGTGCAGACCATTCTACTGTCTCACCCGCGAGCATTTTGCTCCAGCCGAACTGCTTCGCGGTTCGTCGACTGTGACAGTTCGAGCATCGGACGTCGCACTTCGCAATTTCGATGAGCAGACCTTCGCGGTCACGCTTCGCGCGTAGATAGGCGATCGTCTCAACCTTCTCGACCCCGTCCCGATGATCGAAGTCCAATACAACCGGATTGGTTTCCCCACAATCAATGCACGGATGCTGCTGCAAATAGTCATCGATCTCTCGATTCAAGTCCTTGCGCGTACACCGCTTGCGTCCCCAGTCTTTTTCGGCGTACCTACGCCTGTTTCTTTGATAGTGATCTCTAGCGTACCGACGCATGCAGATCCGACAGCGCCTGCGTCGGAGCCCTCGGGCCCGGTCGCGAAACGCGAAACCGTCGAGTGGCATGAGTTCCCCACACCCGGTGCAGCGACGCTTTTGCTCACCCGTGACAAGAGACTCGACGATCGACATTTCGGTCGTGACGCGCGGGGGATTGCCACCGCGCCAGCCGAGCTGCGAGGCCGTTCGTCTTCGATGACAGTTAGCGCACCGCACGTCGCACTTGGCGATCTCCGTCGCGACAACCGACCAGGGCTTTCCGATCACGAGAAGTGCGACATCCTGACGCTTGGTCGCGCGATCGCGGTGGTCGAATTGCAGCGTGACAATGTCCGTCTCGCCACAATCGATGCAAGGATGCGATCTCAAGTAGTCTCGCAAGAGACGCCGATTGTCACTCCGACGGGTACGGGTGCGATCGACCTCGCGAGTGATGTAGTCGGAGCGATTCCGAAGGTAATGCGCGCGCCGATATGCGGCGTGGCAGGATCGGCAGTGCGACTGCCGCGTTCCTCGGCTCTTGCTTCGGAAGGCGAATGCCGAAGCTGGCTTCAGGACACCGCACCAAATGCAGCACCGCATCGCCTCGTTCGAGATTTCGACTGCTGCGACCGCCACGAAGGACCTCTGAGGTCGGGGTCGGCCCTTCGCTCCGCCTGACGAGCCTCTAGAACACCTGTTCTATCAAATATTGAGCGAACGATCAAGCCCAAGGGCGCGAATAATCGACAGCGTGGCCTGGAAGAAATCTCCGCCCGAGCTGATGGCGACATTCGAGAAAGCGAAGCCGGCCGACCCGGCCGTGCAGCAGCGACCGATGTTCGGCTATCCCGCGTTCTTCCTGAACGGAAAGATGTTCGCCGGCACCTTCCAGGACAAGATCGTCGTGAAGTTCGGCGACGACCGGAGCATTGCAGGCGCGAAGACCGCAAAAGGGTTCGAGCCAATGCCCGGACGTCCAATGACTGGGTTCTTTGTTGTCCCCGAGACCGTGGTCAAGAGTCCAGCGAAGCTCCGCGCCTGGATCGATCACGCGCACGCTTACGCGAAGACAATGCCCGCGAAGAAAGCGCCCGCGAAGAAACGCGTTAGCTAACGGACCGGCAATCTCCGCGCGGACAGGGAGATCGACTCCTGCGCCTCGGGCTCCGGCTTTTCCGTCGCGCCGATGATGATGCCGAGCGCGAGCGACAGGATCGCTCCAGTGATCGCCGAGAGCAGCAGCACGCCGTTCGTCGGCCGGTCCGGTGCGTTGTCGAGCATCGAAAGGCTGACCGACAGCATGTACAGGATCCCCGCGCCCGCGACCACGCCGGCGCCCGCGGCCATGACGTAGAGGGCGAACCAGCGCTTCGGCCGCCGCAGCAGCGTGTCGAAGAACGTCCGCAAAAGACGGGTGACCGTCCATACCGTTAGCCCGGCGATGGTCCAGGCGAGCACGGTCGCGATCCACGTCTCAAGCGTCGCAGTCGCGAGGCGCGAGACGAGCCCGGCCATCTGCGACCAGAGGACCGACGGATCCAGCTGCGTGCCGAGCTGGCCGAAGCGGTCGCCCGGGTTCTGCAGCATGGTGAGGAGCGCCGACTTGACCTCGGCCGCACGTACCGGATTGAAGAGCGACTCCTGGCGCAGCGAAAGCCCGGTCTGCGCGAACGCGCCGAGTGACTGAACGCCCATCGCGACCGCGACGATCATGGTCAGAGCAGCGCTCGCGGCGACGGTGAGAACGCCGGTCAGCCCAAAGCAGGTCGCCATCGTCAGGATCATTGCCGGCGCGAGTCCGAGCGGCGTGAGGACGGGAGTGGCCATCGCCACGGCGATCTGCTCGGCCGGCGCACTCCGAGCCCAGAGGAATACGCCGAGGATCCCGAACAGCACCGCCAGGCCGGGAACGAAGATGAACACGAACGCGGTCACCATGACCCACGCGATCGCGATCGCGATCCCGAGCTGGCCTGCGAACGCCACCACCGCTACAAGACCTGCCGCGAGCAGCGCTCCGATGAGCTCGAACCCTGTGAGCAGCGCCATCGCGAACACCGGAAGCGCGGCGCAGAGCGAGAAGAACGCTCCGCGAAGTGGCTGACCGTAATTCGACAGCAACGCGACGACGGGGCTCTGCTCGGTCTTCGGCACGAAGTCCTCGAGCGGATCGGCCATCACGATTCGCGTGGTCGCGAGCTCCTTGTCGACGTTCTCGATCCGCTGAAGGGCTGTCGCGAAGTCGCTCGCCTTCGGGTAGCGAAGGTTCGGCTGCTTCGCGAGCGCCTTCAGGACGATCGAATCGAGCTCCCGAGGAAGCGACGGCCGGAGATGACTCGGTGGGACGGGCTGCCGGACGACGTGATCCCGGAGAAGGACGGCCGCGTTGGTGCTCGTGAAGGGCGGTTTTCCGACGAGCCCTTCGTAAAGGACTAGACCCAGACCGTACACGTCGGACTGGACGGTCGCGCTCTTCCCCTCGACCCGCTCCGGAGCGACGTACATCGCGGTCGCGTAGAGCTGCGGCGTGTCCGCGTCCTCCTGAGGATTACGTGCGATACCGAAGTCACAAATCTTCGCCGCGTCGTTCGCGTCAAACAGGATGTTGGCTGGCTTCAGGTCGGCGTGAATGATCCCTTTCGAGTGTGCGAACGCGAGCCCGTTGCCGACCTCGATCGCGATGCGCACCGCGTCGCCTGTTTTCAGCGGACCGGCTTGCTCGATGCGCTCCTTCATGGATCCGCCCGGCAGGTACTCCATCACGATGAACGGGGAATCGTCGACCTCGCCGACGTCGAAGACCGCGACGATATTCGGATGCGAAAGCTGTGCGAGCGCTCGGGCTTCCTTGACGAACATCCGGCGGAGATTCCCGTCGGCCGCGGCCTCGGGGTCGAGGACCTTGAGAGCGACGTCACGATTCAGAGCCTGGTCCCGGGCGAGGTAAACCTGAGAAGATCCACCCACGCCGAGCGGCTCCTCGATCTTGTAGCGACCCTGTAGAACCCGCTCCATTCCCAACTCCGTTGCTCTCGCTGGCGCGCCGACTATAACGCTGGCCCTTCGCGTTGCGACATGTGTGAGCGGGTTCGACATGATTCCGCTTCCGCCCCGATTCTCCGGCCCGTTACGTCAACGGCCACCGCAAAAACAACGTTTTGACCCGCGACCGAACGGATACCGAAACGAAGACGCCGGGCATCTCGCCCGGCGTCATCTCGATGCGAGGTTCGTGCGTTACGGGGTCTTCGTCGTCGTCTCCGTGCCGGTCGTGGTCTTCAGAGGCGCTTTCCGGTCGACGAACTTCGCGATCTCCGCGGCCACCTTCGTCTTGAGCGTCGCGGCTTGCTCCGCGGTCAGCTTGTTGTCAGCGACCGCCTTGTCGATCCGTGTGTTCGCGGCCGTCGTCAGTGCCTGCACGAGACCGTCGCGGCTCTTGCCCTGATCTTTCGCGATGTCGCCGAGGCTCTTGCCGCTCCGCATCGCGGTCATGACGTCCTTGAGCGTGACTCCACCGAGATAGTCGCGTGCCGTCTGGAGCATGTCACCGAGGAACGCTTTTACGTTCGGCACGACTGCCCGTGGCGCGCCCGCGGGCTTCGTCGGCCAGGTGCGATCGACGAAGGTGTTGATCTCGGTTGCGAGACGATCACGCAAGGTCTTGGCCTGCGCGTCAGTGATCTTCTTGTCGGTGAGAGCCTTGGTGATGTCCGCATTGGCGGCCGTCGAAAGAGCCGCGACCAGACCCGCCTTGCTCTTGTTCGGAGTCGCGTCGGCGAGCTTGCCGACGCTCGTGCCGGGCAGCTTGGCGACGAGGTCCTTGTGCGTGAATCCGAGATAGGTCGCCGACTCGCCGAGCAGGTCGCGCACGACCTTAGCCGTGTGCACCTTCGCCGTCGTCGCGTCCTTCGCCGCTGCGAGGATCGCGTCTTCCTGCTGCTGGGTGATGACGCCCTTCTGGACGAGACCGTCGAGGAGCTGTTTGAGGCGGTCGCCGCCTTTGTCCTCGCCCATCGCGGCCGAAGCCGCGGGGACGATCGCCGAGACGACCGTCGTGGAGGCATCCGTACCGAAAGCCCCCAGGGCCGCCGCGCCGAAGAGGCCGACGCTTCCGACGCCCGCCGCCACCGCCAACATGAGTTTCTGCCGCATCGTCTTCACCTTCGTCCGCCTCCTTGTAACGCTGTGTCCTGGGTACCACCTGTCTAACGCATCCGTTTCCAAAACCGTGGCGTCCTGGTGGCTGCCGCGTCCGGTCCTTACACGCCGCTAACATCCGTAGCACTCCGTGCGGATTTCGTTCGCGGCTGCCGAGGTCGCTCCTTACGCCAAGGTCGGCGGCCTCGCCGACGTCGCGGGCTCTTTGCCGCAGGCCCTTGCCTCGCTCGGACACGACGTCACCGTCTACATGCCGTATCACCGCTCGATAGACGCACAAAAGTTCGGGATTCCGACAGGGGGCGCGCGAACCCACTCCATACCCTATGGCGCGGCGCGCGCTCGCATCGAATATCCGGAGATCTCCCGTGACGGGGTTCGAACCGTGTTCGTGCGCAGCGTGCGCATCGGGCGCGACAAGGTCTACGGCTACGACGACGATGCAAAACGCTACGCGCTCTTCTGCCGCGCGGTGGTCGAAGATCTCGTCGACACTCCGCCCGACGTGGTGCACGCGCACGATTGGCATGCCGCGCTTCTCGTCCCGCTTGCTGCGCGGGCCCGTCAGCTGCGGAAAGCCGCCACCGTGTTCACGATCCACAACCTCGCGTACCAGGGACGGACGAGCGCCGACGTTCTGAAGCTCGTCGGACTTCCGCGAGCGCGTCTCCCGATCGAGGATCGGGGCGAGGCCAATCTGATGGCGCGCGCGATCGCGACCGCGGACATCGTTTCGACGGTGAGCGAGCGCTACGCGGAGGAGATCCTCACACCTGAATTTGGAGAGCGGCTCGAAGGTCTCCTTCGGAAGAGACAAGCGGACCTCTGGGGGATCACCAACGGTATCGACACGAAGTTCTTCGACCCGGCGCACGACCCGCACATCGCGGCGCCCTATGACGCGGACGATCAGAGCGGGAAGGCGATCGACAAGGCCGCGCTCCAGAAGGACACCGGCCTTCAGGTCGACGCGGCGGCCCCGATCTTCGGCGTCATCGGCCGACTCGTGGAGCAGAAAGGCGTCGACCTGCTCACGGCCGTGGCGCCGTGGCTTCTCGAAAAGGGCGGGCAGCTTGTCGTCCTTGGCACGGGTGACCCGGCGTACGAGCAGAAATGGCGCGACCTCGCCGCGAAGAACAAAGGACGGCTCGCGCTGACGTTGGGCTTCGATGCCGCCCTCGCGCAGCGGATCTACGCGGGGTCCGACCTCTTCCTCATGCCCTCGCGGTTCGAGCCGTGTGGACTCGGTCAGCTCATCTCGCTCCGGTATGGGACGATCCCCGTCGTGCGCGCGGTCGGTGGCCTCGCGACGACCGTCCGCGACGTCGACGCGGATCCGAGAGGCAACGGCTTCTCGTTCACCAAGTACGAGTCGGCCGCGTTCTCCGACGCGATCGCTCGGGCCCTCCATCGCTACAAGGCCGGCGGCGGGCCGTGGCGGCAGCTCCGCACGCGGGCGATGCGCGACGACCACTCGTGGCCGGCGGCGGCCAAGCGGTATGTCGAGATGTACACGGCGGCCAGGAAGGCGCGGCGGGCGGCATGAGGACAGAAACGAGGCCGTCCATCGCCGAGCTCGAGGACCGCATCGCGGCACTCCCACCTGAGGCGCGCGCCGCCGCCGAGCGAATCTTCGCGGTGTCGTCGACCGTTGGTCGTCTGGATCCGCCGGCCGAGATGCGCGATTGGATCATCAAGCAGTTCGGGTCGGTCGACGCGGTCATGGCGCAGCGGATCGTCCGAGTGACCAACCTGGTGATGCTCGAGGGAGCGCTCTTCAACGACCTCCGCGCCCGCCGACCGGTCGAAGTCAAAGGTGCCGACGAGGTGCGCGAGACGATCGAGCGATCGCGAAACGATCCTTTCTGCCACCCGGAGACAGGAACGCCGGCCGACACGTTCGGACGCATTCGCGGAGAGCACGGGATCACCGCCTCGAACGTCGCCAAATACGACGGCTACCACGGCGTTCTGGTGTTCGACGAGCACGACCCCCTCGCGCCGATGGACGCGGAAGTCATCCGCGACCGCCTTCTCACCTCTCGCCGCTGGGCGCTCGCCGCGAACGAGGAGGATCCGAGCGCGAAGTACTACTTCATGATCTGGAACTGCCTGTGGCGTGCCGGCGGATCGATCGTGCACGGGCACACCCAGATGACCGTCACTCGCGGGATGCATTACCCCCGTGTCGAGATGCTTCGCCGGCGCTCGCTCGAATACGACGAGCAGTACGGACGCGATTACTTCGACGATCTGTGGCTCGTACACGACTCGCTCGGTCTCGGGCACGAGCGCGACGGAGCGCGCGTCTTCGCGTCCCTCGCCCCCGTCAAAGAGCGCGAGGTCATGATTCTCGGCCGCCCGGGAGAGGACGAGACCTCACTCGCCGCCGCCATCGCGGGGGTCATCGCGGCTTACCGAAAACAGGGCGTCGTGGCGTACAACATGGCGTTGCTGCTGCCGCCGCTGAGCGCGGATGGAAGCGACTGGCGGCGGTTTCCGCCACACGCTCGCCTGGTGGACCGCGGCGACCCGGCGAACAAGACGAGCGATATCGGCGGCATGGAACTGTACGCAGCGAGCGTGGTGGCAGCAGATCCGTTCCGTTTAGCCGAGGTGCTACGCGTCTAGCGCGAATCAGACCCCTCCGCGCTATTGACGCTCGCTTTCTCCCTTGCATAGTGTGCGACAAAGTGGCCGAACACTCATTCGTATCTCGGCGAGACAACACCTTCCGGGAGTACCCGCCGGCCTCGGCGCAGCTCGCGATGGTCATCCCTTTCTATGGCGAGCTCACGGTCTGGATCCGCAAACCCGATGCGGCAGGGTGGCACTTCCCGACGAGCGGGCGGAAGGCGGGCGAGACCATCCTCGAAGTCGCAAAGCGCGAGCTCTGGGAGTCGGCGCGAATCGTTCCACCCCGTCTCGACCTCCTCGGGGCCATCCGCTACCAGACCCCTAAAAGCACGACCGCGTACGTGTACATGTGCGAAGTGAGTCATCTCTCGTGGTGGTACGACTCGCCGGAGAAGGACAAGGTCGCCGAGATCGGCGTCTTCCGAACGCTTCCCGCTCCGCTCTCCTCCGAATCAGTCGAGGTCGTCCTCGAAGCCGCGCTTCGCGCCCGGCGGACAGGTCTGCGGTAACGAGCCTGTAACACGCGCCGATCGGGCGCCCTCGCGAGTAACGAAATGGCACTCCGTTTGCACCCCCACTAAACCCTATGGTCGACAAAGAGTCGGCGCGCGCGGTGACCGGTTGGCTACGTCTTGCCGACCGAGTCGCCGGCGTAAAGCCCGTTGAGGGCCGCTGCGACCGTTGCGGCGCAACCGGCTACCTGAGTCAGAGGGACAAAGAGAGCCTCTGCGCCGGGTGCTACCTCGACGGGGACGCGGAGACGTCTTAGCGGAAGAGGCGAGACACCGCGCGAAAGAGCGCGTCTCCACTGAGACCGTCCCCGTAATAGTCCTCGCCGATCCGTACCTCGAAGTGCAGATGCGGTCCGCCCTGGGGATAGCCCGAGCTTCCGACCTCACCGAGTAGTGCGCCCGTCTCGACCTTTTCTCCCACGACGAGCGGCTCGACCGCGGAGAGATGCGCGTACCGCGTGATCACGCCCTTCCCATGGTCGATCCACACCTGCCGTCCGCGTATGCGGTCGAGAGTCGCGGCGGGTGTGTAGCCGAGCGTGAGCGCCTCGTAAAGCGCCGTCTCCTGCTGCTCGCGCGCCCAATCGAGAAAGCTCACGTCGACGCGAGCCACGGTCCCACTGGCGGCCGCCAGTACCGGAGTTCCGGCTGGGGCGGGGAAGTCGATGCCCTCGTGGACACCTGCCCGATAGTCCCTCGGCGCACCCGGCAAGAGCTCCGGGTCCGTGGGGACGTCACCGCCCTCGATCGGCAACGCGAACGCCCCCCAGAGCCGAAGGTATGTGCGCGCGCCTCGCTCGCCCACATCGGGCTCGGTGCTGGGGACCGCGGGCATCGGCGTGTAGCGCGGCGGCGCGGCTGCGGGTCTTGCCACCTCGATCGACGAGCCCGACGCGGTGACGGCGACGACGCCAAAGAGGACGACGCAGAGAATCCCCAGGACGATCCGCACGGTAGACCTACCCTACCGCCGGTTGCGTGCCAAAGGTCCGCAACGCGGTTTCATCCCGATCAAGCGCTAAGTTTCGCCGGTTCGCGCTCTCCGGCGGCCAAGTAGTCAAGCTTCTCGCCGGACACCGCGACCTCGCGGAGATCGACGCGGTATTTCGTGACCACAACGTGAGCAGCGCGTTCGACGTCCGAAGCGGTCTCCGGCCAGACGCCTATACTTGGTCGAGCGCCACCACCTTTAAGGACCGGTCCTGTGAGGCCGGGAAGGAGCGCCAGACGACCACGCTGCTCGCGGCGGAGGATGTCCGCCGGGCCATCACGCGGATCGCGCACGAGATCGTGGAGCGCGATCGCGACCTCTCCGCTCTCGCCATCATCGGTATTCGCGCGCGCGGCGACGCGCTCGCGGCGCGCATCCAGTCGGCGATACGGGCGAACGAGGGCGCCGAGGTCCCGCTCGGGGCCATCGACATCACGCTCTACCGCGACGACCTGACCCGAATCGGCTACGCGCCGGTCGTGCGCGAGTCGCAAATCCCATTCTCCGTCGACGAACGGGTCGTCGTGCTCGTCGACGACGTGCTCTTCACCGGCCGGACGATCCGAGCCGCGATGGACGCCCTGGTCGACTACGGACGTCCGCGCGCCATACGTCTCGCGGTGCTGGTGGACCGTGGCCATCGCGAGCTCCCCATTCGTGCCGACTTCGTCGGCAAGAACCTACCGACCGCCCCGGGCGACGACGTGCGCGTGCATCTCACCGAGGTGGACGGTCGCGACGAGGTCGAGGTCGTCACGCGGGTGCCGGCATGAAGTGGAACCGGCGTCACGTGCTCGACACCGACGATTGGTCCCGAGAGGAGATCGAGACGGTTCTCGCCCAGACGCGCGCGATGATCGAAATACTCCAGCGGCCCATCCGCCGCGCGCCACCGCTCCGGGGACGTACGGTCATCCTGTTCTTCGCCGAGTCGTCGACGCGCACGCGCGTTTCGTTCGAGCTCGCCGCGAAGGCGCTCTCTGCCGACGTGACGAACATCACGGCGAGCGGGTCATCCGTCGAAAAGGGTGAGTCGCTGTACGACACCGTGCGCACGCTGCAGGCGCTCGGAGGCGATGTGGTGGTGATGCGGCACGCGTCGTCCGGCGCCCCGTACTTCGTCGCCGAGCGGACCGACGCCGCCGTGATCAACGCAGGTGACGGCTGGCACGCGCACCCGACACAGGGACTCCTCGACGCGTACACGCTCCGCGACGCGCTCGGCGATCTCGAGGAAAAGCGCATCGTCATCGTCGGCGACGTCCTGCACAGCCGCGTCGCGCGCTCCGACATCAACACTCTCCTCCCGCTCGGCGCGCGGATCACACTGTCCGGTCCGCCGACGCTCATTCCGATGGCCTGGCGATGTGGACAGCTCCCGCCTGGCGTGACGTACGAGTCCGATCTCGACCTGGCGCTGGACGGCGCCGACGCGGTGATCGCGCTGCGACTGCAGCGAGAGCGCCAGGAATCGGGACTCCTGCCGTCTCTTCGCGAGTACTCGCGGGTCTGGGGCCTCACTGCCGAGCGCGTCGGGCGGATGCGCTCAGGCGCCCCGGTCCTGCACCCAGGTCCGATGAACGAAGGGATCGAGATCGATGCGGCGGTCGCGCACGGAACGCGTTCGCTCATCGAGACACAGGTCACAAACGGCGTCGCCGTGCGGATGGCTCTGTTGTACCTCCTTGCCGGAGCAGGCACCGCAACACCGGTCGAGGAGCGTGCATGAAGCTGGAAGGTCGATACATCCAGGTACCTGGGTTCATGGACCTCCATGCGCACCTCCGTGAACCGGGCTTTGAGGAATCGGAAACGCTCGCGACCGGCGCGCACGCCGCGCTGCATGGCGGATTCACGACGGTCTGTGCGATGCCGAACACGGATCCCGCGATCGATACCCCCGCTCTCCTGAAAGAAATCTATTCGCGCGCGCCAGGCTGGGCCGAGGGCGCGCGTGTTTGGCCGGTCGCCTCGATCACGCGGGGTCGCAAAGGCAAGGAGCTCGCCGATCTCGTCGAGCTCGCCGCGGCCGGTGCGGTGGCCTTCTCCGACGACGGCAACCCCGTGGACGACGCTCATCTCTTCCGCAGCGCGCTCGAGTACGCGCGCTCGGCTGGGCGGGTGGTCATCGAGCACCCGCAGGATCCGTCGCTCTCGGCGAGGGGGGTGATGCACGAGGGCTCGGTTTCCGCACGGCTCGGACTTCCAGGCATGCCCGCCGCCGCTGAGGAAATCGCTGTTGCGCGCGACATTGCCCTCGCGAAGATGACCGGAGCGCGCCTGCATTTGACGCATCTCTCCACCGCCGGATCGATCGACCTCGTGCGACGCGCTAAGGCCGATGGCATACCCGTCACGTGCGACGTCACCCCTCATCACCTCGCGATGACCGATGAGTGGGTCGCTGGCTCTCGGGCGTTCGCGTGGGAAGTCCCGGACGAGGCGCTGCGCGCGGTGCCGTACGACTCGTCGACCAAAGTAAATCCGCCGCTTCGCGCACACACCGACGTTCGCGCGCTCTGGGCGGGACTCGTCGATAGGACGGTCGACGCGATCGCTACCGACCACGCCCCGCACGCCTCGACCAAGAAGGACGTGGAGTTTGATCAAGCGGCGTTCGGAATCTCCGGTCTCGAGACCGCCGTCCCGTTGGTGCTCGGTGGTGTACGCGCCGGCTGGGCTCCTCTCGCGACGGTTATCGCCGCGCTGACCACCGGACCAGCGCGCGTCCTCGGGATCGAGTTGCCGGAGGGAGACCGGCTCACGATCGACACAGAAGCGGAGTGGGTCGTCACGCCGGAGTCGTTCTTTTCGCTCGGGAAGAACACCCCGCTGATGGGCCGGTCGCTGATCGGAAGGGTCGACATCGCTGGTATCGGTCCAGCGAAACGCCAAGGAGGGCTACGTGTCGCCGAAGCGATCAGCGGTCGCTGAGCTCGAGGGGCAATTGCATCTTTATGCACCTGAAACGTATAGTTATGCAACGATGACCAGAGCGGCGGTCCTCGGGCTGGAAGACGGCTCGACGTGGTGGGGAGAGGCCTTCGGAGACGGCCAGTCGGCGTCGGGCGAGATCGTCTTCAACACGGCGATGACCGGCTACCAGGAGATCGCCTCGGATGCCTCCTACAACGGACAGATCGTCGTCCTGACCTATCCGCTCATCGGCAACTACGGGACCTTCGAGCGGGCTGCGGAGAGCCGGCGTCCCTGGGTCGAGGGGCTCATCGTCCGCGAGCTAGTCGGTACGTGCCGCGAAGGGACGGTCGATCTCGACGCCTATCTGCGTTCGTATGGCGTGCCCGGGCTCGCAGGGATCGACACGCGCGCTCTCGTCCGTCGCCTGCGCGCAAAAGGGACGCTGCGCGGCGCGATCCTGCAAGTGCCGCCGCACCGCTCGCAGAGCGAGGACATCGCGCGCGAGGCCGTGGCCACGGCGCGATCGATCCAGCCGCTCGCCGCGAAGCCGCTCGTCGTGGAATCCACCGGGCTCGAGCGGCAGGTCGGTAGCGGTCCGCGGGTCGCGCTCCTCGACACGGGAGTGAAGGAAAACCAGATCCGCTGCCTCGTGCAGAAGGGCGCCACGGTGAAGGTCTTCCCCGCGACAGCGCTCGCCCGCGAGATCCTCTCGTGGTCGCCGGACGGGATCGTCATCTCGAACGGGCCCGGTGACCCCGCCGCTATTCCGCTCATCGCCGCCGCGACGCGCACGTTGCTTGAAGCTGCCGCGTCACGCGGGATGAACCGCGCCCTCCCGATCCTCGGGATCTGCCTCGGCCATCAGCTCGTCGGCCGCGCGATCGGTGCGACGACGTCACGACTGCCCTTTGGCCATCACGGCGCGAACCACCCGGTTCAGGACCTTCGCACCGGCCGCGTTGCGATCACGAGCCAGAACCATGAGTTTCAGGTGGACGAGGCCTCCCTCCCATCCGACTCCGGATTCGCCGTCTCGTCGCGGAATTTGAACGACGGGTCGGTGGAAGGCCTCGCTCACGAGCGCCTCCCGATCCGCACCTACCAGTACCACCCCGAGGGTGCGCCCGGGCCGAAGGACAACGAGCCGGTCTTCGATCTCTTCCTCGACGACGTGCGCGAGTCAGTGGCACGCAAGTGACTAGCGACACGGATATGTTCGATCCAGAACTCGCGACGCGGCGCCGAAACCCTCTCAACGCGACAGGGACCCCCCGGCCTTCGGCCGGTGCCCCATCGGTCGCTCCGCGCCCAGGGGCCCCTACCCCTGGGGGCCCTCGGCGCCGCGTCTCGGCCGGGTCGAACCGATGACCCGCTATGAATACCGCATCGTCGACGTGTTCACCGACCGCGCGTTCGGTGGCAACCCGCTGGCGGTGTTTCGGGAGCCAGGTGGGCTCGACTCGAAGACGATGCAAGCGATCGCGAAGGAGCTTCATCTCTCGGAGACGACGTTCGTGCTCAAGCCCAGCTCCGCTGCGGCCGATCATCGCGTCCGGATCTTCACGCCGGACGCAGAGCTTCCCTTCGCCGGGCATCCGACCCTCGGAACCGCCTACGTCCTGGCCGAGGGCAAGGACGGGGCGATGCGTCTCGAAGAGGGTGTCGGTGTGATCCGGGTGAGCCTCAGCGAAGGCTTCGTGCAGATGGAGCAGCCTCTCCCTGCGTTCAGCGGGACGACCGTCAACCGAAAAGCTGCGGCAGACGCGCTCGGGCTTGCGGTCGAGGAAGTGCGAAGCGACGTGCCGATCCAGATGGGATCGTCGGGGCTTCCGTACCTGTTCGTTCCGCTCGCCAATCTCAAGGCTGTCCGTCGGGCGCGCCGCCCGAGCGGGCTCGACGCGAACGTTTACGTGTTCGCGATGAGCGGCGAGCGCTCCGGCTCGCAGGTGCACGGGCGGATGTTCGACCAGGGCCTCGGCATCGGCGAGGATCCCGCGACCGGCTCGGCACAGGGACCCCTCGGCGCTTACATCGTGGCGCACGAGCTCGTGCAGGCGGCAGCCACCACACGGATCCGGAGCGAGCAGGGTTTCGAGATCGGCCGTCCAAGCATCCTCGAGATCGAAGTAGATCGCACCGGTCCCGCGATCACTGCAGTTCGCGTCGGCGGTGGCTGCGTCCCGATCGGTGGCGGGTGGCTCAACGTATGAAAGTCCTCATCATCGGGAGCGGCCCGATCCTCATCGGCCAGGCCGCGGAGTTCGACTACGCGGGCACGCAGGCCTGCCGCGCGCTGCGCGAGGAGGGCATCGAGACCGTCCTCGTTAACTCGAATCCCGCGACGATCATGACCGACCCTGGCGTAGCCGACATTACATACCTCGAGCCGCTGACCGTCGACGTGCTCGAGCGGATCATCGAGAAGGAACGCCCGAGCGGACTGCTCGCGACGCTTGGCGGGCAGACCGGCCTCAACCTCGCAGTGCAGCTCGCCGAATCTGGTGTTCTCGAACGCTATGGCGTGCGTCTCCTCGGAACGCCTCTTTCGGCGATCCAGCATGCCGAGGACCGCGAGGCGTTCAAGCAGCTCCTTCTTTCGATCGGCGAGCCCGTCCCGGAATCGATCACCGCACATTCGGATGAGGAGGCGCTCGCCTTCGCGGCGCGCATCGGCTACCCCCTCGTCGTCCGCCCCGCTTTCACCCTCGGCGGCACCGGCGGCGGCGTGGCGAACGACGCCGCCGAGCTCAGCGCGCGTGTCATGAGTGGCGTCGCGGCCTCCCCGATCGGCCAAGTGCTCGTCGAGCGATCGCTGCTCGGATGGAAGGAAATCGAGTACGAGGTGATGCGCGACGGCGCCGACACGTGCATCACCGTCTGCAACATGGAGAACATCGACCCGATGGGCGTGCACACCGGTGACTCCATTGTCGTGGCGCCATCACAGACGCTGACCGACAAGGAGTATCAGATGCTCCGCTCGGCGGCCCTGCGGATCATCCGGGCCCTCGGGATAGAAGGCGGCTGCAACGTGCAGTTTGCGCTCGACCCTGACCGCTCGCCGACTGCCGATCCCGAGGCGCAGGCGCCGTATTTCGTCATCGAGGTCAACCCACGCGTGTCGCGGAGCTCCGCGCTCGCATCCAAGGCGACGGGGTATCCGATCGCGCGTGTCGCGGCGAAGATCGCGATCGGCCGGCGCCTTCACGAGATCCCTAACGCGGTGACGAAGAAGACGACCGCCGCGTTCGAGCCGGCGCTCGACTACGTCGTCGTGAAGATTCCCAGATGGCCTTTCGACAAGTTTGCAGCCGCCGACCGAACGCTCGGCACCCAGATGAAAGCGACCGGCGAAGTCATGGCGATCGACCGATCGTTTGAAGCGGCCCTATTGAAGGCGTTGCGCTCTCTCGAGGTGAAGGGCCAGGGTCTGCTCTGGGAAGCCCCCGCGTGGGTGGACGTCACCGACCCGACGCGGTTCGTCGATGAGTTCCTCTCGGCCCAGCCGACAGACGACCGGCTCTGGCGGCTGTTTGCCGCCCTGCGGCGCGGAGCTCCGGTCGACATCATCCACGAGCGCACGCGTATTGATCGCTGGTTCCTGCGCAAGATCTCGCGCATCGTCCGGTTCGCCGAGGACGATCTGCAAGGACGGACGCCGACGCCTGCGCTTCTCCGTGCCGCGAAGCGCATGGGCTTCGCCGACGCGGACATCGCGACGCTCACGGGGATGCTGCCCGAGGACGTGCGGCGCCTGCGCGCGCAGTGGGGGATCCGTCCCGTCTACAAGATGGTCGATACGTGCGCGGCGGAGTTCGAGGCCGCGACGCCCTACTTCTATTCGACGTACGAGCAGGAAAACGAGGCCACTCCTCTTGTGGGGCCGAAGGCCGTCATCCTCGGCAGCGGACCGATCCGAATTGGCCAGGGCATCGAATTCGACTGCTGCTGCGTGCAATCCGCCGGTGCGCTCCGTGAGAAAGGCGTCGCTCCGATCATGGTGAACAGCAACCCCGAGACCGTCTCGACCGACTTCGACGCGTCGGCGCGCCTGTACTTCGATCCGCTCGACGAGGAATCCATCGCCGCCGTGCTCGAGAACGAAGGCGCTCCCATACCGGTGCTTGCGCAGTTCGGCGGGCAGACCGCCCTGAATCTCGCGGATCGCCTCGCCGCGATCGGGGGCGAGATCGCGGGCACCTCCGCGGACGCGATCGCGCTCGCTGAGGATCGTCGGCGCTTCCACGACTTCGCCGACGCCCTCGAAATCCCGCAGCCGCCAGGCGGCACCGCGTCGTCGCCGGCCGAGGCGCTCGCGGTCGCGGCGGAGATCGGCTACCCCGTGCTCGTCCGGCCGAGCTACGTTCTCGGCGGCCGCGGCATGGAGATCGCCTACGGCCCTGATGACCTCGAGCGTTATTTCCATTCGGCCCTCGAAGCCGGTACGGGACGCGTGCTCGTCGACAAATATCTCCGCGGCAAGGAGGTCGAGGTCGATGCCGTGTCCGACGGGAGCGAGACGCTCGTCGCCGGGATCATGGAGCACATCGAGCGGGCTGGTGTCCACTCCGGCGACAGCTACGCCGTGTATCCGGCGCAGAATCTGCTTCCCGCCGAGCGCGACGAGATCGTTGCCCTGACGCGCCGCATCGCGGAGGCGCTGCCGGTGAAAGGCCTTCTCAACATCCAGTTCATCGTCGAGAACGGACGCGTGTGGATGCTCGAGGTGAATCCACGCGCGAGCCGGACCGTGCCGTTCCTCACAAAGGTCACCGGCGTCCCGCTGGTGAAGCTCGCGGTGGCGATCGCGCTCGGTTCGTCCCTCGCCTCCGAGGGCTATGCACGTGCGGACGGGATCTGGCCGACAGGTGAGTTCGTCGCGCTCAAGGCGCCGGTCTTTTCGATGGCGAAGCTGCTGGACGTCGACACCTACCTCGGTCCGGAGATGAAGAGCACGGGCGAGGTCATGGGGATCGACCGCTCCTTCGCGCCCGCTCTGTGGAAGTCGCTCGTCGCCGCCGGTCTCGCGCCCGCACGCAGCGGAAAAATACTCGTCACCGTCGCGGACAAGGACAAGCCCGAGGTCGTTCCGATAATCGAAGGGTTCCACTGGCTCGGATACGACCTTGTGGCGACCTCTGGCACCGCTGGGCTCATCCGCTCGCTGGGTATCGACGTGACCGAGATCAAGAAACTCGCGGAGGGAAGCCAGGACATCCTGAAGCTGATCCGCTCCGAGGGGTGCGCCGCCGTCATAAACACGCCGACGCTCGGCAAGACCGTCGACCGCGATGGATTTCTCATCCGCCGTGCCGCCGTCGAGGCGCGCGTGCCGTGCCTGACGTCGCTGGACACAGCGCTTGCGGTCGTCACGGCTCTCCGCGCGAGCGCCGTGACCACGAATGTCGCGCCTCTTGCCGAGTATCTCGCGCTGGAGCCGGTGGTAACGACCGCCGCGGACTAGGGTGGTGAAGAAGCGGAAGACCGAACCGTGGATGAGCGCCGCCGACTACGGTCGAACGCTTTCGGGTCTCAGCGTGAACCTCATCGTCCGCGACATCGCGCGGAGTAGGCCTTTCTATACGGGCGTGCTTCAGCTGCGGCTCCTCTACTCAGACGAAGACTTCGCCGCCTTCGAGCGCGAGGGCGTGCGGCTTCAGCTGCACGCGGACCACACCTACGCGCGCATGCCCTGGGCGGCTCGGCTCCGCGAGGAGTCCAGTCGCGGTCTTGGGGCGGAGGTCCGGATCCTCGGGCTGGATCCGGATGCGGCCGAACAACGAGCCCGGGACGGTGGATTCACCGTGCTCGTCCCGGTCCGCGACTGGCCGCATGGCTGGCGTGACTGCGTCCTCGAGGATCCGGACGGCTATACCTTCGCGGTCGGAGTTCCGTTGTGATCCTCGAGGACGGACGGGTCATCGCGACGGCCGAGATAGGACAGCTCGGTACCGTCTTGCGCGTCGCCGCGCCAGGCGTCGCGGGACAAGCGCGTGCCGGTCAGTTCGTGCACGTCCGCCCTGGTCCGTCCTTCGATCCGCTGCTGCGCCGACCCTATTCGTTCAATCGCATCGACCGGGCCGCCGGCGAGATCGAGCTCATCGTCAAGGCGCTCGGCGCCGGTGGCGACTGGATCGCCGCGCGACGTGAGGGTGACCGGCTCGATCTTCTGGGACCCCTCGGCTCTTCGTTCGTGATCCAACGCTCGACGCGGAACCTGCTCCTTGTCGCGGGCGGTACCGGCATAGCGCCGATGCGCGTGCTGGCCGAACAGGAGTCCGGGCGGCGCAACGTCACGCTGCTCATGGGCGGTCGCTCCGTCGCTCATCTTTGGCCAAGCGATCGCCTCCCGGCGACGGTCGAGTACGTCACCACCACCGAAGACGGATCGTTCGGTATCGAGGGGCGGGTGACTGACGCGATCGGTCCGCTTCTGGAGTGGGCCGATCAGGTGTGTGCCTGCGGCCCGTGGCCGATGCTCGCCGCGCTCGGACGCCTCCGCGACGAGGCCGAACGCGCCCCGGGGACGTATCCCGGCCGGGTCGCGCTCCTCGAGACGCAGATCGCTGTCGAGCAGCACATGGGGTGTGCGATGGGCGTGTGCCGGGCGTGCGTGATCGTCACAGAGAACGGCAACGCCCGGGTCTGCCGTGAAGGGCCCGTCTTACCACTCGGCGACGTCAGATTTGCCGAGGGCGAGCCCGCGACCGTTGGGGTTTCGTGATGCCGTGGCGCCGATTCCGAAAAAAAGTCGAGAGGCCGATCGATGTCAGCAAATCCATTGAAGAGTCACTTGAAGATGCCGCCGACGGCGAGTCCGAAGAAGACGCGATAGAGCTCGCCGAACTCGACGACGCAAATGCGACTGAAGCGGCGACCGGTGAACCAGACGAAGACCGCGCGCCCAGCGAACTGGGAACAAGACTCCGCGATGCGCTGGCAACCGAGGAGCAGCGTGGGGGTCTCCCGAGCGAGCGGCCCCTAGCGCGCGGAGCATCACGATCCCACGAGGGGCCGAGCGAGGGAGACCCCCACGCTGCCACCTCGGTCGCGCGCTATCCGGAGGTCGGTGTCGACCTCGAGGTTGAGGCGGCGCGCGGCCTTCGTTTGAAGAATCCGGTCATGACGGCTTCGGGCACATTCGGGCAAGGCGTCGAGTACGCCGAGCTCATCGATGTGTCGAGGCTCGGCGCGTTCGTCAATAAAGGCACGACGCCGGCCGCGCGTCCCGGCAACCCTCAATACAGAATCGCGGAAACACCGTCGGGCATCCTCAATTCGATCGGGCTCGAGAATCCCGGTGCCGCCGAGGTCGCTCGGAAATACGGCAAAGCATGGGCGGAGCTGGGTGTTGCGGTGATCGTGAACGTAGCCGGGTACAGCGTGGACGATTACGTGTATGTCGTTCACGAGATGACCGGAACGCCTGGAGTCGTCGCGTACGAGATCAACGTGTCCTGCCCGAACGTCAAGGGCGGCATGCTGTTCGGCTGCGATCCCGACCTCGCCGCGGAGGTGACCCGCGCGGTCAAGGCCGAGACCGATCTACCGGTGATCGTGAAGCTGACCCCGAACGCGCCCGACGTTGTGGCGGTCGCGCGCGCCTGCGAAGAAGCGGGCGCCGATGCGCTGACCGCGATCAACACCGTGCTCGGCATGCGGATCGACACACGCCGGCGCCGGCCGATCCTCGGGACTGGGAGTGGCGGGCTCTCCGGTCCGGCGATCCGACCGATCGCCGTCCACATCACCTATCAGGTGGCGCAGGCCGTCAGCATTCCGATCATCGGCGCGGGCGGCGTGACGAATGCGCAGGACGCGCTCGAGTTTTTGATGGCCGGGGCGTCATCGGTGCAAGTCGGCACCGCCACGTTCGCCGACCCCCTGGCGCCGCTCAAGGTGATTGAGGGTCTCGCTGCTTACGTGAAGGAGCATGGCCTTGCCTCGATCCGCGACGTGATCGGCGCGGCGCTCCCAGTTCGCGAGGACTAACCGAGAGGCAGCGCCGCGACGACGGCTGGGTCGATCCCGCGAGCGTCGGCGAGGGGCGCGATCAGGCGGTCGCTCGCGGCATCGAGGAGCGCATGACGTTCGCGAGCTCGTGCACCGGCGGGAACGGCTCGAGATACGCGGTGTAGCTGGTCGCGACGGAGCTCGCTAACAATGCCGCCCCGGCGGCCAGGGCACCCGCAAGAATTCGTTCCGATCAACTGTGGCCACGCATCCCCTTCCGTCACTCGTTCAGACTCGCTCCGGAGAATACGTTCGCATCGCGCCCATATGAGCGTTGCGCCGGTTGTTGGCTGATGAATGACCCGCTTGAGACATCAGTCGGACAGCGCTGGCATCTAGGCGCGCTTGCTCGACGCGTGACGGCCTATGCGGGGAGCACGCTCGTCATCATCCTGTTGATCGGTGCCTCGATGAACTCAGCCGGATTCGGTGCCATGCGCTTCCGTTCCTCTGACGCGTAATACTCATCGTCCGCAGCCGCGAAGCCCTTCGGTCCGTCGTAGCCGATTATCCAGATGAATTCGTCCGCGCCGTCGACGCGCCATGCGCCGGCGAACGTGAATCCGAACTTTTGCCGAAGTGGGTAGACACCGCGCACCCACGCATCCAGAAAGGCATCCATGCAGCCCGCGCGGATCCGATAGTGACGAAGCTGGTATTCCACGCCGCCTCCCCGTGCGGAGGTTAGCTAGTCGAAACGGAGGAAGCCGACAAAGCGTGGATGACGCAGCGGCCAGTCTGGGTCATCGGAAACGCGGACGGCGTCACGAACAGCCGTGAGGTCAGCCCAAGTTGTCGAGCCGTCACTGTGCTCGACCTGGACCTGACTATGCCCCTCGAAATCGTCGCGGCAGTGGATCAGGTCGCCGTTCTTTGCGCGGTACGTACCTGGTGAAAGCTCCCCGTTCATGACCTTGCCCCCTCCCCAGTGGGCTAAGTCCGGCGGACTCCGGTCGTCTTCCTCAAGACTTTCGGACTTCCGTTTGTCGCGTTCGCCGCCACCGGATGCCCGTCCGTGGCCGCGGCTCCATTCGGGACCGTCCAGCGAACGAGCGACTCGAGCGGAACTCCACCGGTCGCCGACCACCGGTGCGCGTCGCTTGATTCCGCCCCGTCGCAGTACGCCCAGGAACCCTCATGGATCGTTAGCCCGCCGTTCCCATGACGCGAATGCATCGCCCGGTGCTCGGGCGCCTGACATTCCCAGTGGATGATGTCTCGTGTAGACAGATCAGGCCTCCCCCAACGCGCGCTCGCCGGACACACGTTTGTTACCGCCGCCGCTTAGTGCACCACCGGTCTCCCGGCCCGTCATTACCGCGCTTCACGTTCGGGTCAAATTGCGCCGACGCTTTACTAGTCGGCCGCGCTACTGATGCCCAGCTGCGCCTTGAAGCGGTAGCCCGCTCCGGGCACCGTCTCGATGAATCGGGGTGCGCGCCACTCGTCTCCGAGCTTCACGCGCAGTTCGCGGATGTGGCGATCCACGACATTGCTCTCGATTTCGAACTCACCGCCCCAGATGGTCGCGAGAAGGTCCTCACGGGTCAGCGCTTTCCCGGCATTGGCGGCAAGGAGGTAAAGGAGGGTCTGCTGGATCGGGGTGAGGTTGAGCACGCGACCGCCGACGCTCACGCGCTGCTCGATGAGGTCGACCTCGAGGCCGTCGAGGCGGATCTTGGGCACGATCGTGACGGCGATGCCGTGGGCTCTTCGCATGAGGGCGAACGGGCGGGCCACGATCTCATCGAGGGTGAAGGGGACCTCGAGAATGTCGTCGGCGCCTCGCTCGTATGCGCTCAGCTTCACGCCGGTGTCGCGCCGACGAGTGAAGGCGAGGATGGGGGTATGGCCCTGCGCCAGGCCGCGCCCGACCAGGTCAATGAAGGGCTCATACAGGTCCAGGTCGATGAAGACCAGATGCGGGGGCCAGTCGTTCAGGAGCGCTCGACACTCGGTTTGGTCCGTTGTCCGTCTTGTCTCATAGCGTCCGTGTTGGAGCGTGAGGGCGACGAGGCTCCCCAGGATCTCGTTCATCACGATCAACGCGCGGGGCGCTTCGCTCGTGGAACTGGCGCTCCCGCGGGAGCGCCCGCTGAGAGCTGCCACAACGTGGGTCTACGCCCGGAATAACGCCCTGTCATGACGCGAACTCATCGAGTGCCGAGAAATCGATAACCCTTCCCAGGGACAGTTCGTATGAAGCGCGGTCTCTGCCAATCGTCTTTGAGCTTCAAACGCAAGTTCCGGACGTGGCGATCGACGATGTTGCTTCCTGCGGCGTAATCCTCTCCCCATAAAGCGTCCAGGATCTCGTCCCGTCCGAGCGTCTGGTCGGGGTTGGACGCGAGCAGGTACAGGAGTGCCTGCTCCATCGCGGTCAATACCGGCCGGCGTGTTCCGACCTTGACCTGTTGATTCAGGAGATCAACCTCCAATCCCGCGACTTTGATGACCGGGATGAACGCCACATCGTCTCCGTAGCTCCTTCGCATCAAGGCGAGCGTGCGCGCCACGAGCTCCTCGGGCGCGAGCGGGACGATGATGATGTCGTCCACTCCTCGGTCGAATGCCGCGAGCTTGGTCCTGAGGTCGCCACGTCTACTCAGAGCGATCGTCGGGATACGCCGATTTGTGATCCGCTGTCCGATCAGCTCGAGGGAATCGGAGTCGTGGGCGTCGAGGTCCACCAGCAGTAGGTGCGGCCGCCAGCTGTCGAACTCGGCGCGCGCAATCTGCGGAGTTTTGGCGATCCGAGTCAGGTACTTGCCGTGATTCAGGGTGAGAGCAACGAGGTTCGCGAGCGGCTGGTCGGCGACGATCAACACCCGGGCAGGTCCAAGAAGCCGGTTCTTCCTGACCTTGGCAGCATACGCGCGGGATGAAGTGGCGTAATCAGCTCAGCGCTTCATCACCAGGCCAATCTTTCCAAAGGTCGCCCGAGGCTCCGCGAACACCCGTACGCCCCCCGCGCCATCGCGGACATGATCGGGCGTGTGGTTCTCCGCGACGAACTCGATCTCCCCGAGCTGGGAATGCGCCTCGAACAAACGCGCGCCGATCTCGTGTACCAGATGCTGGATCGAGCGACTGTTGAACTCGTGAAAGATCCGCTCGATCTCGTCGCGGACAGCACGCGGTCCGAGAAAACCGGCACCTTCCGCCACCCCGTCCTTTAGGTCGCTGTATCGCCAGTACACGTCCATTCGAATCGTGAGCGGGCGATCGGCGAGCTCCGGGAGCGTCGTGTAATCGTCGCGCGCGAAAGTCGCGAACGAGCTGCCGGTGGTCTTAACAAGGACGATGCCTTCCCAGCCGCTACGGGCGGCTGTGACATGTGGCTTTCCGTCGACGACGTCGACGGCGACCTGTGCCACCGCGCGGTCCGCTCGCGCCGAGCGGAACAGAACGTCGCTCGGCCCGCGCTCGCCGGCCGCGGCGTCGAGCGGCACCTCGCTCGCGGAGACGCGGAGAGCCTCCATCACCGGATAGGTTTCGATGAAGCGTCGGCCAAGGAACGCGCAGAGCCCTAACAACGTATTGCCGGCGTATTCCGCCGCCATCGCATAGACAAAGTTCTTCATCGTGTCGGTCGCGACAACTTCTCGGTTGTCGCCCTCGGTGTATGCCCCGAGGAAGCGCCTTCCAAAGACGTCGACGTCGACTGACGCCGCGAAGGGTGCGACATTCCGGCCACCGAAACGGTAGAAGAGAACGTGTGCCTTGCCGTAGCTGATCTCGGTCGAGGTCACCTCGCCGCTCTCTCCAATCGATCGCCAGTGATCGCGAGGAACTCGTCGATCCCCGTCGCGAGCTCCTCATCGCGCGTGCGTCGAAGCCGCTCGCGAAATACCGGAACGATCGCTGCCGTCGAGCGTCCGGCGACGAATACCACAAAGCGGAACCCGAACTTGCGTTCGTAGTCTTCGTTCATCGTCGCAAGAGCCTTTTCGGTGGCGACCTCGACGGTGCCGCCTTGCTCTCGGTGCGAGAGCGCGGAGAGCGATGCCGGATCCGCACCGATACGTGGGTGCGCGTTCAGCACGGCGATGCGGTCGGCCTCGCTCATCTCCGCGATCAGCGCCCGAGCCGATGCGATGATCGACGCGGGGTTGCTTCCTCGCACGCGCTCGGCAAGCGACGGCGCGCGTTCGAAGATCGCGTGGAGGTCCTCGCGCGCGATCGTCATCACGATCCGCGGTAGCTCGTGACCGAGAACGGGGTCGCCAGGACCGGGACGTGGTATTTGGAGTCGGTGCCGATCTCGACGTCGAGCGCCACACGCCGGAAGAAGCGCCCGTCGAGCTCGAAGACAAGCCGGTACCGCCCGGGAGCGAGCGACGCCGCCAGCTCCGCGATGCGCCCATCGGCGTCGGTCACGCCTCGGCCAACGACGGCGCCGTCCTTTTCGAGCGAGACCGACACACCCGATGCAGGGCGGCCGCTCGCCGTATCCAGGACATGCGTGGAGAGGGTCGCCATGAGCGGCCGGTATCGTACGCCCGCGATGACGATGCTTCGCATCACGGCCGGACCTTTCACCTTCAGAGCCCGGCTCGAGGAGAAGGACGCGCCGAAGACGTGTGCGGCCGTCCGTAAGCTCCTGCCGCTGCGAAGCAAGCTCGTCCATTGCAGGTGGAGCGGCGAATCGACGTGGGTCCCGATGGGGGAGAAGCGACTCGGGGTCGATTTCGAGAATCACACGAGTCACCCAGCACCTGGCCAGGTGCTCGTCTATCCCGGCGGCGTCTCGGAGATGGAGATCCTGTTCCCGTACGGCGCGACGATGTTCTCGAGCAAGGTGGGGCAGCTCGCGGGCAACCACTTCGCGACCGTCGTCGAAGGAAACGCGCAGCTCGTGGAGATCGGCCGGCTCACGCTCTGGGAAGGCGCGCAGGACTTCAGCATCACCGAAGAGTGAGCGACCGGGCCGACCTCGCGATACGCGGGGCGATCGTTATCTCCGATGGTGCGTACCCGCGCGACGTCCTCATCCGCGAAGGCCGCATCAGCGCCCTCGTAGAAGCGGGCGCCGCCAGCGCCACGCGTGAGATCGACGCCCGCGGCCTCCTCGCCTTGCCGGGGATGGTCGACGCGCACGTCCATTTCAACGAGCCCGGTCGAACAGATTGGGAGGGATGGTCGAGCGGGAGTCGCGCCGCCGCAGCCGGAGGGACGACCACCGTTCTCGACATGCCGCTCAATTCGGTCCCGCCGGTCCTTGACGGCGCCTCATTCGACATGAAGAAGGCGGCGGCCGAGAACGCTTCGATCGTCGACTTTGGACTCTGGGGCGGCCTCGTCGACGCCGATCCCACGAGCTTGGGCGAGCTCGCCGAGCGAGGGGCCGTCGGCGTCAAGGCATTTCTCTGCGACAGCGGCGTCGCCGAGTTTCCAGCCCTGCGCGAACCGGAGCTCGTCCCGGCCCTCCGTGCCGCCGCGGACGCGGGCCTCGTCGTGGCGCTCCATTGCGAGGACGAAACCCTGGTCCGCGAGGCGACCGCGCGAGTCCGCGGCGGCGGGCGCCACGACGCGGCTGCCTGGGTCCAATCTCGCCCACCCCTCGTCGAGGTGCGGGCCGTGGCGGCGGCGTGTGCGGCCGCGCGAGAAGCCGGTGCTCGCATCCACATCGTGCATGCGTCGGCGATCGAAGCGCTCGGCGCGGTCGGCGCGGCCCGCGACATGGGAACCGACGTCACGGTCGAAACGTGTCCCCACTACCTCACTTTCGACGACGACGATCTGGCCCGGCATGGCGCGGCGCTCAAGTGCGCGCCGCCGATCCGCGACGCACGCAACCGCGACGGCCTGTGGCGCGCGCTGCTCCAGGGAAAGATCGACTTCGTGGCGTCCGATCACTCGCCGTGCTCGCGGGAACTCAAGGCGCCCGGGGACATATTCGCGGCGTGGGGCGGCGTCGCCGGCGCTCAGTCGCTTCTCTCTGCGGTGTTCTCCGGCGTCGCGACGCACGCGGGTGGCGCGCTCGATGTGCACAAAATTGCGGGCTTCGTGGTGTGGCGTCTCGCGGCGCGGCCCGCAAAGCGGTTCGGGCTCTGGCCGCGCAAGGGGACGATCGCACCAGGCTCGGATGCGGACATCGTCCTCTTCGACCCCGATCGTGAATGGACCCTCGACGGAGCGGGATCGCAGACGCGCGGGATCGACCCATATGTGGGCCGATCTTTTCGTGGGAAGGTCGTTCGGACGCTCGTCCGCGGTCGCACGGTCTATAACGAGCGTGAGACCGTAACCAATCCCGCGCGCGGGCGATTCATCCGAGGAGGGGAAGTGGCCGAAGGATGAGCGCGATCACGACCCGCGAGCTCGTCGAGATCGACGAGCGCCGACTCCTGCGGCGGCTTGACGACCTCGCGCAACGCGGCGCCCTCCCACAAGGCGGCATCTACCGGCCGCTGTACTCGCCGCAGTGGACCTCCGCGATGGAGCTCGTCGCCACCTGGATGAAGAATGCCGGCCTTCTCGTCAGGCGCGACGCGGTCGGGAACGTGTGGGGACGTATCGAAGGGTCACGCGGCGGACGGGTCATAGCGACCGGCTCGCATATCGACACGGTGCGTGGTGGCGGCGCGCTCGACGGAGCGCTCGGCGTCGTCGCGGGCATCGAGGCGGTGAGCAGCCTCTGGCAGCGGCTCGGCCGATCCACCCGAATACTCGAATGCGTCGCGATCTGCGAGGAAGAGGGCAGCCGCTTCGATACGAACTTCTGGGGCGCGCGCGCGATAGCCGATCGGCTCGAGCCTGGCGAGGCCGACCGCGTGCGGGACGCGGATGGCGTGAGCTTGGCCGAGGCGATGCGTGGGGTCGGCCTGGATCCTGGGGCAGCAGCGACTGCCGTCCGCCGAGATCTCGATGTCTTCGTCGAGCTGCATGTCGAGCAGGGTCCGATCCTCGAGGACCACGGACCGCGCCTCGGTGTCGTCACCACGATCGCGGGAACCGCCCACCTTGAGATCACGGTGCGGGGCCAGCCCGATCACGCCGGTGCGATGGCGATGGATCGCCGCCGAGATGCGTTCCTCGGTGCGTCTGCCATGGCGCTCGGGATCGCCGAGGCGGCTGTACGAATGGGTCACCCCGCGGTCGCGACGGTTGGCACGATCGCGGTCGAACCGTCACAGGTGAACGTCGTGCCCGGTCTGGCGAAGTTCACCGTCGACACTCGACACCCCGATCCGGCACGGCGCGGTGAGCTGATCACCCAGATCGGGGATGTGTCCAAGAAGATCGCGAGCGAACGTAACCTCGGTGTCGAGATCAAGACGCTCCGCGATCGCCCGCCGGTGAATCTTTCGCCGCGGGTCGCCGATGTTCTCCGCCGTGCGGCTGTCACCGCCGGTGTCGAGCCACGGGAGATGACGAGCGGAGCCGGTCACGACGCGCAGGTCCTGACGGCCGCAGCGAACGCGGGGATGCTGTTCGTCCCGAGCATCGGTGGTCGGTCGCATTGCCCGGATGAGGCGACCGCGGCTGAGGACGTCGTCCTCGGCACTCGGGTGCTCGCAACGGCGCTCCGCGAGCTCGCGTATCAGTCATGAGCGTTCTGCTCCGCGGCGGCACGCTGCTCCCTCTGCGCGATTCTCCGCGCCCGGTGACCGGCGACCTCCTCGTGAGCGGCACGCGGATCGGCGGGGTGGGACGGGTCACGCCTACGCCCGACACGGACACGGTCGACATCTTGGGGTGCGTCGTGATGCCCGGCCTCGTGCAGACGCACGTCCACCTGGTGCAAACGCTCTTCCGCGGTCTTGCCGAGGACATGCCCCTTCTTGGATGGCTTCGCACGCGGGTCTGGCCGCTCGAAGCGGCGCACGACGAGGCTTCGGTACGCGCGAGCATCCGCCTCGGTCTGCTCGATCTGCTCACAACGGGGACGACCACGATCCTCGACATGGGGACGACGCACTTCGGCGACATCGTCGCGGAGGAGCTCGTTCGAAGTGGCATCCGCGCGCGCTTCGGCCAGGCAATGATGGACACCGGGGAGGGCGTTCCCGCGAACCTCGTCGAGACTACGCGCGCCTCGCTCGATGCAGGCGGCGCCCTCACCAAACGGTGGCACAAGGCGTCGAGCGGTCGCATCGGCTACGTGTACATGCCGCGCTTCGCGCTCTCCTGCACGCGGGAGCTCCTC